>Ga0209777_10007510_pt1 | contig 12093 bp, 9 predicted proteins | sample FrelakmetHBP12HB_FD_187147 | JGI IMG/M metagenome (GOLD analysis project Ga0209777, IMG submission 187147) | Freshwater lake sediment microbial communities from the University of Notre Dame, USA, for methane emissions studies -HBP12 HB (SPAdes)... | ecosystem: Environmental > Aquatic >... | reverse complement strand
GCCTTGAAGGCGCTAGACACCGTTGGCCTGGGAGACCGTGCGGATCACAAACCGAACCAGCTTTCCGGCGGCCAGCAGCAGCGGGTCGCCATCGCTCGCGCGCTGTCCAATCAGCCTGCGCTGCTGCTGGCCGACGAGCCGACCGGCAACCTCGACACCCACACGAGCGCCGAGATCATGGGCGTATTCCAGAAGCTCAACGACTTGGGCATGACCATCGTCATGGTCACGCATGAGCTGGACATTGCCCATTACACCAAGCGAATGGTCGTCATGCGCGACGGCAAAGTGGTCGGCGACACACCCGTACCCAAACGCCTGAGCGCGGAATCCGAATTGCGCCGCCTGCAGGAGGAACAGAAGGCTGCACAGTTGACCAGTTGAACCCCAGAACAAGCGCCATGACGCTACCCCTGCCATTTCGGATTTCGGTGCTCGGCCTTCCTTCGACCTTCGGATTTCGACCTTCGGATTTCTGATCATGCGCTACTTCGTCATCCTCAAAGCCGCCTTCCGCGCCCTGCGCCGGAACAAGCTGCGGACCGCCCTGACCATGCTGGGCATTATCATTGGCGTCGGCGCGGTCATCGCCATGGTCGGCATCGGCAACGGCGCCAAGGCCCAGGTCCAGGCCCGCATCGCCGCACTGGGCCAGAATGTGATCATGGTCTTCTCCGGCAGCGTAAACCGCGGCGGTGTCTTTACCGGCTTCGGCGGCGCGGGCACGCTGACAGTGGAGGACGCGCTCGCGATGGGGAAAGAAGTTCCCGGCGCGTCCGCCGTCAGCCCCGAGGTTCGCAGCGGCGCGCAAATCATGGCGGGCAACAATAATTGGAACACCTCGGTCATGGGCGAAGGCGTGGACTACCTGACCATACGCCAATGGGATATCGCCGACGGGGCGATGTTCACAGACTCCGACGTGCGATCGGCCGCCAAGGTCTGCGTCCTCGGCAAGACCACCGCGGACAAGCTCTTCCCGGATGAGGACCCGGTGGGCAAGACCATCCGGATTAAGAATGTGCCGGTGAAGGTCCTCGGGGTGCTCAAGGCCAAGGGGGCTTCCATGATGGGCTCCGACCAGGACGACACCGTCATCGTGCCGTACACGACCGGGATGAAGCGGTTTGCCGGGGTAACGATGCTGCGCTCCATAAACGTGCAGGCCGCGAGCGCCGAACAGATGGCCGAAGTGCAAAACGGAATCGCCGAGCTGCTCCGCCAACGCCATCGGATCCAGCCGGGACGGGATGACGACTTCCTGATGCGTAACCAGCAGGAAATCGCTGAAGCCATGAGCGCCACTACCGAGGTGATGACCGCCCTGCTGGCCGCCATCGCGAGCGTGTCGCTGCTGGTGGGGGGCATCGGCATCATGAACATCATGCTGGTCAGCGTGACCGAACGCACGCGTGAAATCGGCATCCGCATGGCCGTAGGCGCGCGTGGCCATGACATCCTCCTGCAGTTCCTAATCGAGGCGGTGGCACTGAGCTCGACGGGTGGCTTATTGGGCATACTGCTTGGCGTCGGCGGCGCCAGGCTGATTACGATGATCAAGCAGTGGCCGACGCTCGTTTCCCCGCAATCCATCATCATTGCCTTCGCCTTCAGCGCCGCCGTGGGGGTTTTCTTTGGCTTCTATCCAGCGCGCAAAGCTTCGCAGCTTGATCCCATCGATGCCTTGCGATACGAATAAGGTGGCGGCGACTCTCCCCGGCCGCGTCTCAGCCGTCTGACCGGCGAAGCCAGCCATTGTCTTTTGCAGCCATAACTGCTAATTCCAGCGGCATGAGATGCGCCGCGATGATCCGGTGGGCGGGTTGCGTACTGCTGGCACTTCTGCCGCCGAGCGGTTTGGCCGCAGCGGGCGTTGATTACACGGACTCGCGCCACGCCGGGTTGTGGCTGCAGCATTCGGTCTATGGTGGGCCATCCTTCGATGCGTTTGTTCATGCGCCGCAGAATCCCCTGCACCGCGGGGCGCCGCCCTTTGAATGGCCGGTGAACAGCTTCTTCTTTGCCGACCCAATCAGCGGCATTTGGTATATCTATGTCGGGGATTATCCCGAAGGCTACGCCGCGCGGCCCAGCCGGTGCGTATTGCTGCGCTCGACCGATCGCGGCCAATCCTGGACCAACCTCGGCGTCGTGCTGCAAGGGAGCAAAGAGATGTTCGACCAGGGCGGTCACACGCCGGATGTCAGCGTCGTCTATGCGGGCGGCCGCTATCACATGGTCTATGATTGGGTCGAGCCGGATTGGTCGAAACTCGGCGGACTCGCGTATGCCTGGGCGGAGAAACCGGAAGGCCCGTTCCACCGCGCACCGCAACCCATCACGCTCAACAGGGAATTGACACCCCTGCTCGGGAAATACCGCCGCACCTATGCCGCCACGCTCTTGCGCCGGAAGCGCGATTGGATGATCGTCGCCATGATGGATAACGCGCCGAGTAGTTGGGCGCTGTTCGCCATTACCGCGCCGAAACCGGAAGGCCCCTATGGCGAGCGCGTCCTCCTGCGAAACGTCGAGGCCGATGGGTTTCATCCGCCGCTGCTCGAATTTTATCCTGCGTTCGTGCATCGCGGATTCGTCTATGCGCCGGCGACGTCGGTGGCGTTGAATCGCAACTACAACGCGCTCTTCCGCGCGCGGCTGGAACGGGCGGCCGAACCCGGCGCGTGGGAGTTGGCCCAGAACGGCTCCCTCTGGCACGCCGAGGACGTGGAGAACGAGGCTTACGGCCTGTGGGGGCAGACGTTCTCCGGGTGGGTGGATGGGAACGGCGTGCTACAGGCGTCCTTTCACAGCCGCGACCCGAAGGGCATGGGCACCGTCAACATCGCTGCCCGGCCGTGGAACCAGCCGCTGCGGAAGAGTGGCTTCGTCATGTCCGGTCATCAAGGGCCGAGCCTGACATTGCTGGGGCGCGCCTTTGCGGGCTTCCGCCTCGACGCGAAGCTGCGCGCGCGCGGCACGGTGCAGCTGCTGGTGGATTACGACGGCGTGCTGGGACCCAATCGCCCGGAAGCAGACGCGACGCTTCACCCGCTGGCCCTGACCCGCTGCGATGCCGTGGAGCTGAACGAGCATCAGTGGAAGGTGATTCGCTTCGGCCTGTCCGGAGAGCAAACGGTACTGGCCTCCGGGTCCCGCCCGAGCGGAGAGACGGTCGCGGTGCGGCTGGACCGCAAGCCCGGTGGTGAGGCTAGCCTGTTCCTGGATGATCGCCTGGTGTGGACCGGGGAGCTCCCGCCGCGCCGTGCCACCGGCTTGTCAGTGCTCGGAATCGTCGTCGAGCCGCACAGCCATCTCGTGGTCGAGCGATTCGCCATTCAAGCTAAACCGCAGCCTGCGGCAATCAACTACTTCTTCAGCGAGTCTATCCTCGGCGCCGGCGGCAGCCAGAATGACTGGCAGCAGTTGCGCGGAGCGGAATTCCGTTACGGCCTGGCCGCGGCTTCGAAGGCCCCGGGGGCACGCGTCAAATGGAACGTCGAAGGCCGCCAATTCACGTTGTGGAGCCCGCGCGGCCCGGAGTTCGGCAAGGCGCAAGTCAAGGTGGATGGGCGCGTGCTGGCGAACCTCGACCTGCACGCCGAGCGCCTCGCACCTGCGCAGCCGATTTGGAAGAGCGCCCGCCTGAAGGACGGCCCTCATGCCATTGTGCTGACCGCCACCGACGGCTTGCTGGTCGTGGATTCGATTGAAGTGACAAGATGAATTGGTGATCGGTGATCGCTGAGTAGCTTTCCGCTGTAGGAGTCGTAGTTCCTCGCAAGTTGAAAGGGACTCTGTGGATGTTCTGCCACGCGAAGCGTTCCGGGTGCGTGGGGCTTGCTCCTGCTTTCGAACTCCCACCCACAACAGCGCCAGCAAGCTGAACGCACTCCAAACGCTCCGCGCAGTGCGGTTGCACCTCTGCTCCTTCGCCCCTTTGCGTCAAAGGCCCTTCGCCCGGGCTCAGCTCGGATTCTCGGCCTCTGGCGGGGGTGGCAGAGGGTGTTTCTTGCGTTGGTGCCGCGCAACAAGCCTCTGCGTGAGCACGTAGGCGAGGAGGGCGAACGGAGCGGAGCACACGAGCGACCCGACCAGCAAGGGTTTGCCGACGGTGAAAAACGTCCTCCAATCCCGCCAAGGGTGACCCTCCCAGCGCAGCTTGGCCAGCGGCGGCGGGAGATGGTGAGGCTGGCTCATGAGCCAGAAGCCCACGTCGTACTCCCACCGGAAAACGACCGGCATCAGCGGCAGGATGATGTCGTGGGCCGCGCTGGCAATCACCGCCGCGATGAGGTTACTGCGCGTCAGCCACGCGAACAGGATGGTCAAGGCCGTCTTGAGGCCGAACAGAGGGGTGAACCCAAAGAAAATGCCAATGGCCACGCCGCCGGCTATGGCCTCCGGCGTGTCGCGAATCGCGAGCAGCTTCAACGAATGCTCATGGAGCCAGCGCCGAGGATTCATGGTCTATGCCAACCGCCGGTTGAACGCCACCGCGTCTTCATACCGCACGCCGCTGCCTCCGAAAATATCCATTGCCGAGCCGATGGTCAGATCGATCCTCCCCTGGCCTAACCGGGTCACTGCTTCCAGATCGGCGAGCGAGCTTGCGCCGCCCGCGTAGGTAGTCGGAATCGGCGACCACTGTCTCAGCCTGGAGACAAGCTCCTGATCGATGCCGCGACACTGCCCTTCCACATCAACGGCATGAATGAGAAACTCCGCGCACCACGCCGCAAGCTTCTTCAGGTTCTCCCGGCTGATCGCCAGGTCCGTAAACTTCTGCCAGCGGTTTGTCACCACGAAATAGTCGTCGCCACGACGGCGGCAGCTTAAATCCAGAACGAGCCGCTCCTTGCCGATGGCGCCGACCAACTGCGAGAGGCGCTCCCAGTCCACCTGCCCGCCGCGAAAGACCCACGAGGTGACTATAACGTGCGAAGCGCCCGCAGCTAGCCACGTGCGTGCGTTGTTGAGCTTGACCCCGCCCCCGATCTGCAGGCCGCCGGGATAAGCCTGCAGGGCTGTGCGGGCTTCGCTCTCGTTCCCTGGCCCGAGCAGGATGACGTGACCGCCCTTCAAGCCGTCCCGTCGGTAGAGTTCGGCATACCACACCGCCGGCCGATCCGAGACGAAGTTTGTCCGCAACCGTCCCGGGTCGCCCCCAAGCGTGCCGCCGACGAGTTGTTTTACTTTACCCTCGTGCAGATCGATGCAGGGACGAAACACACCCCAAAGCTAAAGTCCGAGGCGCAAAGTTCAAGGTTCAATATTCCCCTTGCCGTGAATGGGGGGCATTTCGCCACCGCCTCCGGAGCGCCGGCATGTTGCCGGCTTAGAGCGCTCGGACTACGTGCCGGCAACAAGCCGGTGCTCCGTCCTGTTGGCGTTTCGTGGCGGGAGTGAAATGTCCGCGTTAAACGCTCCCTCCATTATGCCTGAGCCGCCGCCTTCTTCAGCCTTCTTGAGCAGTTGACACGGCCCTTCCCGTGCTGGAACTTTAATCAGGTAGAACGACGAAAGGGGTTGAATATGAATAAGAAGTCTATTTTGGTATGCGGTCTGGCGGTCCTTGCGGTCGGTGCCTCGGAGGCGCGCGCCCAGGACTCAATGGAATCTCAACTCGACGCCCGGCTGGGAAAGGCGGCTTCGCTGTCAATGAGCGAGGTGAAACTAAACGAAATCGTGAAGGGGAATGTTGCCTACAGCGGAATCGTCGTGGACGTATGGAAGACGGATAGTTTGCCCGCACTCCTGAATCCGTTTGCGCCAGCAAGGTACGGTTCGGCCGAGGATAATACGCTGCGCGACTCAATCACTGAGAGAGCTTCCGGGTGGAAGCTCTTCTCCATCCGCTTCTGATCTGAACTAAACAGTTACGAACCGGAAGCAAAGGCCGGGCAATCCTCCTTTTCGGCCAGCCTCGCCGCCGACGCGCCGGTAAGACCGGTGCGCCCGGCGCTCGACTCAGCCGCGCTCTCCCCAAAAGAACCTGCTTGCCAACTGATCGACCAGGCATAAAATCAGTAAAAATGAACCGACCCAAAAGCAACTCTCCTTGAACCACGTAACGTCAAAATGCAAATCCTATCGGTTGCGGAACGATCGAAAGGGGGTGGAAGAGATGTCGATATGGCCTGCTGGCCATTTGCCACGATGCTCGAAAGGGCAGATACGGACGACGTCATTGGTCTAAACCGGTTGCGCCTCCGCTCTATTCGACCAGTAGCTGTATGAATTGCAGTCGGGTGAGCCAGGACATATTCGCTGCATGATCGCCCACCACGTTAAAGTCTATCCGTCAACGGTCTTTCTGCCGAAAACGGAGCAACTGGCCTGGAAGCTGGCTGGCGTGGCCACGGACAATACGCCATGTCTCCCCGAAGTCGCCGAGATGGTCGTCAACCGCGTCATCGACAACGCTGCGGTTGCCATCGCCGCGATCAATCGCATGCCCGTCGCCAACGCGCGCACGCAGGTACTCGCGCATCCACGGGCGAAGGGTGCGACGGTTTTTGGCGTGCCGAGCGAGCAGCGTTTCGAGTGCGAGTGGGCCGCGTGGGCCAACGGCGTGGCCGTGCGTGAGTTGGACATGCACGACACGTTTCTCGCGGCGGATTATTCGCATCCCGGTGACAACATCCCGCCGCTGCTCGCCGTCGCGCAGCAATGCGGTTGCACCGGCGCGCAACTGCTGCGCGGCATCGTGGTCGCCTACGAAATCCAACTGGAACTCGTGCGCGCGATTTGCCTGCACGAGCATAAGAAGGATCACATCGCGCATCTTTGCCCATCCGCCGCCGCCGGCATCGGCGCGATGCTCGGCCTCGACACGGACACGATATATCAGGCGGTTCAACAGGCCGTGCATGTTGGGTTTTGTACGCGGCAGTCGCGCAAGGGCGAAATTTCCAGTTGGAAAGCCTACGCGCCCGCGCACGCCGGCAAGCTTGCCATCGAAGCCGTGGACCGCGCGATGCGCGGTGAGAAGAGTCCGTCGCCGATTTACGAGGGCGAGGACAGCGTCATCTCTTGGATGCTCGGCGGCCCGGGCAAAGGTTACGACGTACGGTTGCCAGCGCCCGGTGAACCGTGCCGCGCGATTCTCGATTCCTACACGAAGGAACATTCCGCCGAGTATCAGGCGCAGGCGTGGATTGATCTCGCGTTCCGGTTGCGCGGACAAATTCCCGACCTGAATTCTATCCGCGAGATGATGATCCATACCAGCCATCACACGCACGCGGTCATCGGCAGCGGCGCGAACGATCCGCAGAAATACGATCCGCACGCCAGTCGCGAGACGCTTGATCACAGCCTGATGTTCATCCTGGCCGCCGCGTTGCATACCGGTTTCTGGCATCACGTCAAAAGCTACGCGCCCGAAGTCGCGCAGCATCCCGACGTCGTCGCGCTCTGGCAGAAAATAAGGACCGTTGAGGACAAAGAATGGACGCGGCGCTATCACTCGACTAACCCGAATGAAAAAGCCTTCGGTGGCCGCGTCGAGATTACCTTGGCCGATGGTCGCAGACTTACCGCCGAAATCGCTGTGGCTGACGCGCATCCGCTTGGTGCGCGGCAGTTTGGTCGCGCCAATTACATCCGCAAGTTCCAGTCGCTCACGGAAGGATTGATCGCGCGGGAGGAGAGCGAGCGCTTCATCGCCGTCGCGCCGCGGCTCGGTGAATTGCGCACCGACGAACTTGGCATGCTGAACGTCGTCCTGCCGCCCGGACAACTGACCTGCGCGACACGCGATAAGAGAGGCATTTTCTAGCCATGCTCCAAGCCACCAAGCCATTCACCAGCAAACGCAAAGCTTTGCGTGCCGCACTCAAGTCCGGAAAGTTGCTCCGCTTCCCCGGGGCATTTTCACCTCTCGTTGCCATGGCGATTCAACGGCAGGGCTTCGATGGCGTTTATGTTTCCGGCGCGGCACTCGCGGCGGATTTGGGTTTACCGGACATAGGTTTGACGACTTTGACAGAGGTCTCGGCACGCGGCGGAGCGATTGCACGCGCGACGGATTTGCCGGCGCTGATTGATGCCGACACCGGCTTTGGCGAGGCGCTGAATCTGGCGCGCACGATTCACACCCTGGAAGATGCGGGGCTGTGCGGCTGTCATCTGGAGGATCAGTTGAACCCGAAGCGCTGCGGGCATCTCGACCACAAATCGCTCGTGCCCACGCAGGCGATGGTGGAGAAGATCCGCGCCGCCGTCAGCGCCCGGCGTGATGGCAATTTCGTCATCATGGCGCGCACCGATGCCCGCGCATCTGAGGGAGTCGAGGGCGCGATCGCCCGCGCAAAGGCGTACGTCGCCGCCGGAGCGGATGCGATTTTTCCCGAAGCGCTGGCGGGCGAGAGCGAATTTGAAAGATTCCGTAAGGCCATCAAAGTCCCGCTGCTCGCGAACATGACCGAGTTCGGCAAAAGCAAATTGCTGACGACGAAACAACTGGCGAGTCTCGGTTTCAACCTCGTGATTTATCCCGTGACCTCGCTGCGGCTTGCAATGAAGGCCGTGGAAGACGGCCTGGCGACGATTGGCAAGGAAGGCACGCAGGAATCGTTGCTGGGCAAGATGCAAACGCGGGCAGAACTTTATGAACTGCTGCGGTACCAGGATTACGAGCAGTTCGACAAGAACGTTTTTAGTTTCAAGTTGTGAGCTACAGGACAATATGACCAACGAAACCGAAGTGATCCACCACGGCCTCGACGGCGTGGTGGTGGATACGACGAGTATCTCGAAAGTGATGCCGGAGATCAACTCGCTGGTGTATCGCGGTTATCCGGTGCAGGAGCTGGCGGAGCATTGCAGCTTCGAGGAGGTCGCGTGGCTCATCTGGCACGGCGAATTGCCGAACTCAAAAGAACTCGCCGAGTTCCTGGTGGCTGGACGTAGCCAGCGCGCGCTCAGCCACAACCTGCTTACGGTGATTCAGAATATTCCGCGTTCGGCGCATCCGATGGATGTGTTGAGAACCGCCGTGAGTTTTCTCGGCACGGAGGACGCCGAGTTGAGCAAGAGCGCCGCGGCCACCCATTTCAAACGCTCCAGCAGCATGATGGCGAAAATCCCCACGATGATCGCGGCGTTTTACCGGTTTCGCAAAGGACAGGAGTTTATTCCACCGCGCAGCGATTTGGGCTTGGTCGAGAACTTCTTCCACATGATCTTCGGCCAAGTGCCTGCTGCGGAAGTCGTGAAGGCGTTTGAGGTTTCGATGATCCTTTACGCCGAGCATGGCTTCAACGCATCCACGTTCACGGCGCGCGTGGCGGTATCGACGCGGTCGGATATTTACAGCGGCGTGGTCGCCGGCATCGCATCGCTCAAAGGGCCGCTGCACGGCGGGGCGAACGAGGCGGTGATGCACATGCTGCTGGAAATTGCCGAGCCGACCCACGCGAAGGAATGGATGTTGACCGCGTTGCGCGAGAAGCGCGTGGTGATGGGCTTCGGGCATCGCGTGTATAAGAACGGCGATTCGCGCGTGCCCACGATGAAGAAATATGCGCGCAAGATGGCCGCGTTTACCGGACAAAGTAAATGGCTGGATATCGAGGACACGCTCGAAGCCGTCATGCTGGAGCAGAAGAACATCTATCCGAATCTCGATTTCCCGTCCGGCCCCGCCTACTACATGATGGGCTTGGACATTGATATGTTCACGCCGTTCTTCGTGATGGCGCGCATCACCGGCTGGACGGCGCACATCATGGAGCAGCAGGCGAACAACCGGCTCATCCGCCCGCTTTCTAAATATACCGGCGCAGGCGAGCGGCACGTTGTGCCGTTGCAGCAACGCGGTTGAAATACACGCGCCCAATCCGCTGGCCAGGACCTTTCGTCTGGCGCTTTTTGGACAGTTCACGCGGCCGCTGAGTATTCCCCGGCTGCTTCGTTTTTCAGAGGTTGCTAATCTAATTTGAAAACCGCCGGCCCACCCGATACACTGATCGGCAGTTGTCCGATGTCTTGTGCCCTGATAAATCCTTCGGGTTTCGGGCTTCGACCTTCGGGCTTTAATTAATGCCCGGCACCTTGGCCCAATTGGAACGTACGCCGCGCGACGTCGCGCGCTGGCAAAAGGCCCAGCAGCGATTGCTCGGCGGCCATCACGGCCCTGCATTGGCGGCCTACCGCGAATTGGTGAGGCGATACCCGGCCGTGCCGGAATTGTGGTTCGAGTTGGGCAACGCTGCTTCCGGGGAATTGGATTTTGCCCAGGCCAACCTCGCTTACCGCCGCGCGCTGGAGCTGGCGCCGCGCAAGGTCTCCATGCTCTGTATGATCGGCCAGCAATACCAGGGCCTGCGGCAGTTGGACGATGCCCGCGGGTGCTACGAGCGCGCGGTGACCGCTGATCCTGATTCTGTCGATGCGCGCATCAGCCTGGCGGTTTGGTTCGAGAAAGAGCGGCGGCTGGAAGAGGCCTGGGAAAGCGTCGAGGCGTGCCTGGCCCGGCACCCCCGCGACGACCAGGCGCGCTATTTTCGCGCCTTCCTCCTCCACCGCAAAAAGCGGGATACCGAGGCGGAGACCGCGTTGCGCGATTTGATCAAGGACGGCCCGCAGTATCCTTACGTGAAGTACGCCAGCCGACATCTGCTGGGGGTGGTGCTGGACCAACTGGGCCAATACGCCGAGGCTATACGGTGGCTCATCGAGGCCAAGGCCCTGGTGCGCACGATCACCGATACGGCGTTGCTCGAGCGGGGCTACGACGAGGGGGACCGGCGGCGGCGGGCACTGCTGGCCGTGCTCACGCCCGAAATGATCCGGCGCTGGCGGCAGGAACCTCCCGCCTCGATTGAGCGTTACCAGGTCGCGTTTCTGGGCGGCCACCCGCGTAGCGGCACCACGCTGCTGGAGCAGATCCTGGACGCGCACCCGGACGTGCTGGCCTTTGACGAACCGGTGGCTTTCAGCCAGGAGATTACCAGCCACATCAACCTTTCGCCGCTGGAAGGGGAAACGCAGTTGCACACCCTGGACTCCCTGCCCGCATCCCAGCGGGCGGAGATGCGCCGGCGCTACGTTAAGAGCCTCCTGCGCGAGATCGAGGGGGAACCGACCGCGCGTATTTTGCTGGATAAGAACCCCTCGCCCACCATGTCGCTCAACGTCTGGCTGCGCGTGTTCCCGGAATTGAAGGTCATCATTGCCTTGCGCGACCCGCGCGACGTGATCATCAGTTGCTTCTTCCTGAACATCATGCTCAATTCGACCAATGTGAACTTCTTGAGCTTGGAACGTACCGCCAAGCACTACGCCGATCTCATGGACGTGTGGCTGCGGATGCGCGAGTTGGGCGGCTTCGACTGGATTGAGACGCGGTACGAGGATGTGGTGGCCGACCTGGAGGGGGAAGGCAAACAGATTACGGAGTTCCTGGGCCTGTCGTGGCACCCGGACCAGGGGCGCTCCCACGAGACGGCCCGGCGGAAGTTTCTCTTCGCGCCGACCTATCACGATGTGACGCAGCCGGTTTACAAGCGCGCGGTGGGGCGATGGGAACGCTACGCCGAGGCGTTGGAGCCGATCCAGTCGCGGCTGGCCCCTTACTGCCGGGCTTTTGGTTACACGGCATGAGTTTTGCGCGGTCTGCTACGCGTGGCAACACTTGAAGCTTGTTAAGCCCACCCGTGAGCCTGTAAGAAAACGGCATGACGGGTGAGTGTAAATTTCGCATTGGCGTGCTGGGCTCGGGCAAGGGCTCGAACTTCGTGGCGGTAGCCGAGGCTTGCCGCGCCGGAACCGTGCCGGCGGAAGTGGTGCTGCTGTTGAGCGACGTGGCCGAGGCTGGAATTCTGGCCCGGGCACGCGAGCGAAACATTCCGGCACGCTTCGTTCCGCCCGGCAAATTCCGCACGAAGCTAGACGCGGAGGCCGAGCGGGCGTACATCGACGCGCTGCGCGGCGCCCGGGTGGATTTGGTGGTGCTGGCCGGGTTCATGCGGGTTTTGAAAGAGGAGTTCCTTCGCGCCTTCGCGGGGCGGATTATCAACATTCACCCGTCGCTCCTGCCTTCGTTTCCCGGCTTGGAGGCCTGGAAACAGGCGCTGGAGCATGGAG
>Ga0209777_10007509_pt1 | contig 12093 bp, 17 predicted proteins | sample FrelakmetHBP12HB_FD_187147 | JGI IMG/M metagenome (GOLD analysis project Ga0209777, IMG submission 187147) | Freshwater lake sediment microbial communities from the University of Notre Dame, USA, for methane emissions studies -HBP12 HB (SPAdes)... | ecosystem: Environmental > Aquatic >... | reverse complement strand
TGGACCCACTGGGGAAGACTTTCCACGCCGTCAGCGTCAATAGCACCAAAAGCCAGGTCCGCCAGCTTGTACCCCATATCCAGCGCCGCGTTCCCCTTGTCGTCGCCGTCAGCGGGCTTGAAAAGTTCAGGCAGCCTCTCGATTCCAGCATCACGCTCCGCCTTCCATGCGCTCGCCAGTTCAGCCTGAAGTTTTTGGTTTTGCTCAGATCGAACCTTCGCCATCTCAGAACCTTTCTTTGAAAACTCATCCAAAGCGGTTGATTTTGCCCTGTGAGCGTCAAGAACTTTCTGCCGGGCGGCAGCAACGGTGGTGGCCTTCACACCGGTTCCGAACAGTTCCTCGATCTTGGCCGCCGCCGCATCCGGATCAGAGATCTGCATGATGGCGTCGAAATCCTCCGGCTTGGCCTGCCTGGCTTCACCTGTCAGCGGATCATTAATCTTGTACTGAGCGGCAGAAGCCCGTCCATCAGCGTAGGCATCAATGAACGGTTTTTCGTACTTATCCTTGTACTCAGTGGACTCCTTGTAGTCCACGAATTTGATCTTGTCCTCCAACTCGGCGCGGCGCTTCTCGGCAGCGGTAAGTTTTTCCTCGAAAGACTTCTTCTCGGGATCGGAAAGTTTTCCGGTCTTTTCCATTTCCTGATACTTGGCCAGTCTGGACTCGCGATCAGCCAAGTCGGATTTCAGCCGCTCGTAATTCTCTCGGAGAGTTGCGGCCTTCTCCGGCTTTTTTTGAGATTTGTCAACCGGAGCGGGCGGGTTTTGGTCCCCATCCTTTGCTCCAGAATCTTTCCCTTCCAGCGACTTGTCGTCAGGCTGCTTTCCGGAGGCACCCTTGTCATCTGATCCAGCGTCCCCAGCTTTTCCATCGCCCGACGGGGCCGGGTCTGCCAGCAGACTATCAAGCTGGTCGAATGCGTTGTTCAGGTTGGGCGTTGACCGCGCTCCGCTATCGGCTGCTAGCGAGGCGACTGGGGCCTGAGCGGCCGCCGGCGCCGCCGGGGCACCGCCGCCGCCGGCATTGGGATCAAGGAGTATTTTCATTGGTTATTGCTTCTGTTCAGGTTGGGTTTCGGAGTTTTTGCAATCCTTCTTGTCGCACTCGGCGCCGCCACAGCACTCTTGGTTCGCAAGAGTTGCCGGATCCATTTCTGGAGCGATGAAATTGCTGATGATGTTTCTGACGCATGACAGGCAGATCGGATGCGGCTCGAAATCTGGTTTCTGGTTTGCAAACTTCGGCGGCACGGCGCTGACCATCTGGATGATCAAAGCCGAGTTTCCGGTCTGGTTTTTGAATGTGTACATGTGTTCAGGAACTGCCTGAATTTTGTTTCCACACACAGTGCACGGCACCATTTGCGCGGGCTTATCGCTGGAGGTTGTCTCGATCATTTTGTTTTTTTGGTTGGTTTTCGGAGTTTAGGTTTTTCAAAGTATCCAGGTACGCCATGGCGCCCTGGCGACGATATTCATTTGCGGCGGCTGATTCAGTATTGTCCGGCTTTGAAAGGCTGGACATAAGGTGAAACATGGCCGCCTCAGATGCGGCCTGAAATTGGTTCCCGTCAACCACATTGTTCCACCCCTTTGCCATTTCCGATTGTCGGAATTTTTGTCTTGCGCTCATTTTTTTGACGAAGTGATTGTCTTCACTGTCGATTTTGAAAGTTTACCCTTACCGCCGCCTTTGCGATCGACAATCTTGCCCTTCTTGCTGCCGACGCCAGATTTTGCAACCTTCATCAGCAAAGATCCAGCCTTGAAAGGATTCATTCCGATCGGATACCTGATTCCAATGTTGTATGCTGGCAAACTTGGGGCTTCGCTCATTTTTTAAAATTTACACTTTGTGTGTGTGTGCGTCAATTTATTTTTCCAGAACAATCTCAGGGTCTGGAATGTCGTCGGAAATAACAATCCCCATCTTTTTTGCCTCCTCCATTTCCTGGATCAGCTTCACCAGGGATTGAACATCCGAGTGAACTCCGTCAGGAAGTTTGCTGCATGTTTCCTTCAGGTGTTCAATTGCCTCTTCAACTGTGTCCCCTACACCAACAACCCAACCAATGACATCTTCCATGTCTTCATCAGGGGGGAAGCATAGGCGCCCATCAATTTCGCAGCAATTCCCGCACTTCACCCACTGTCGGATTTCCTTCGGGATGTCTGCGATTCTCCATCCGCAAGAATCGCCCTTGGCTTTCAGAACAGATTGCACACCGAACTCCCATTCAACTTCCATCTCCACAAGATCCCCGTGTGCACCACCCCAAACTATTTCGCACCAGTTGGAAATCATCTCCGAGAAAGACTGAGACGGAGGTGAGCCAAGACGGCATGTCGGGTCGATGAAAAAGAAGTCGTCCTCAGTGATTCGGATTTCCGTTGAAAAATTGTTCCGATATCCAAGCTCCTTCATCTTCTCGGAAAAAGCCGTGTTAACATCCTTCACCTGGTCGGGAAGATCGTCGAAATCCTGGATTGAGCAGATGTACCCCTTGTCCTTGCACTCCAGTCCGTGCATGGCCTTTTCCGGGAACTTTCCGTCAACGCAGTACCCGTCGTACCCATCCTCAATTTCAGTTTCAATTGGATCAACGACAACGAATGAAATCTCTTCCTTTGTCGGGCCAAATTTTGAACTCCACTTGTCAAACTCAAGCTCGTCCTCGCGCCAGGATTTGTAATGGTATGTCTCAAAACTTCCACGATATTTACTGACCTTCAGATATTTGTCTTCCTTGTCCTTGAGGAACTCCTTGAGCTTTGTGAGGCCTCTAATCACCGTGTATCCAGGAACGGAAAGGCCAACCTCCTTCAATATCTTCATGAAGTTTTCTCGGTATATCTCAAGCCCGTCACCGTACCCGGAACCCCACACCGGCTTGCCTAGTTTCTTCAGATGAGCCTGAAGGCCGCAGAAGCCAATGTCCGGGAATATGAACAGATCACACTCATCAACCAGATCCAGCGGGTCCTCGCACCGCTCAATACACTCAAACCCATCTCCAATTGTGCATTCTCCAATTTTTGGGAAAGCGCTCTCCCACGGGGAGTGATAGTAAACCTTCTTGAATCCGCGAGAAAGCATCTCCGCCCACGGGATGAACATCCCATGGTCAACAACGCAGGCGACAACTTCATTTACAGGCTTCATTTATCGTTGATGTCGTGGAACCTCTTCTCGTTCCACAAAAGTTTTGCGTCCCGGAAATTAGCGGCCCGGACCAGCTTGCAGCTATTTCTTTTGCAGGCAATCATAACCCCCTTCAGATCGCCTACTAGAACATTCGTTTCAGGAAGCGACCCGCAGCACGGGCACAATTTCAATCCCTTGATCATCGGATTGGTTCGTTGAGCGCCTTGAGCCGGCTGTTCCCCATCTCCACATGATGAGTGTGAACAGTCTTTGCAATTTCCACGGCGTGAGCGGCGGCTTTGCGCTTCTGCTCCATCTCCCAAGCCAACTGCTTCTGGGCTGTTCTCTGGGCGTGCGATTCGGCTGCCAGCTTGGACTTGGTCTTCGCCATGATGGTTGTGGCCTCAACCTTTGCCGCATCCTTCGGGTCTATCTGGGGCTGACCTTGTGACTGCTGCTTCTGAGCGGCCTCAGACGCCTGTTGCGCCATTGCCTTGACCTCATTCATGAGCTTTCCAAACGCGGTCATGTATTCCTTGATCTTCATTTTCATCGACTTCTCGTCAGCCTGCCCCTTGATGTGAAACTTGATCTGACTTTCCAGAATTTCGATGTGGGAAATGATTCCGTTGTTCTTTAGCGGCTGTCCCTGAATTGTCTGGCCGGCAATGTTTTGAAGGCCCATAAGCTCGTTCGGATCGATCGGTTTTCCAGAGGACTTGATCTGGGAGATCTTGGTGGACATTACCACAAGCATCGCCTCGACATATTCGCCGTGGTTGACGCCCTGCTTGAGGTCCATGGGAAGACCGGAAAGCATGACACCGGAAGAAAGCTGCGCGTCGTGCTTGGACCCACTGACAATCGGCTCGTCTGGAACCCAACGGTCGGCCAGTGAGTAGTCGTCGGTCGTAACTGAAATGCCCATCTGAAGAACCTCGCGCTGGGCGGTCGGATCTAGGTAGCGATAATACTGAGCCATGATTTTGTCCATCATGGCGATTTGAAGCATCTTGTTTCCGCCTGCGATGATTTTTGTCGGAGACACAGTCATGCTCTCAACTCTCAAATACTCCGCCGGAACACCTTGACGCAAACATGCTGTGCGGAATTTATTGGTGTCAACATCCTTGGACTTCTCAGTGTCCATGCACAGACGGCGCATGATTTCTTCATACTGGTACTTCTTGTAAACATACGCCTGACTCAGCATCGAAGAAACCATGGATGCGGAATTTGATGCCTTTGCCATCGTCCTGGTGGCGGTCTCGCTGTCTGACTTTTCAGCGTCGAATGCGTGGACAAAATTCTCCGAGTTTTCTCCAATCTTGGTCCGGTTCATTCCCATGACCATCTGAATCAAACCCTCGTCAACTTTCCATCGCTCCTCAGGCTTAACGAACTGGATGCCTTCAGGGATTGGCCGCTTGTCGGTCAGATCTATCTGCAACGCACGCTCGGCGTCACCAAGATTGCTGACCCGGAAATACTGCATCAGGGACTCAAACAGGGCGTCGTTTACTTTGCACCCTAGCTTGTTTTGAAGGTGGCAGCTTGAATACAGAAGCCACCCAAGAGCGCGAACTGAGTGGTACCGGAACGGAGCCACCGAGGAACAGTCCGCAAACTGAAAATGAATCACATGCTCCATTTTGTCCGCGTAAATCGGATTCGCCTTTCTTTCAGAATCGTACAAGAAGTCAGCCTTGTTCATTCCGTACCGGCTTCTGTCGGCCTTCGTGTCTTTGATCGCGTTGATGTTTGCGGACGCTCCGCCGACGCCCGGAAACCCCCACGCATCGAGAATAATTTTCCGGCGCCACCCGTCTTTCCCGTCTGAGTTGTCCCAGTAATAAAAGTCATACACATCCACGGTCGGAACGGAATCGCTGGCGTACAATCCGCCGTCCTGCTTTACACGCTCCTCCATCTTTTCAGGAGACCACACTTCGGGCCACGAATTTCCAAGCAGGGCCTGGGACTGCTGGTCAACCCATTTGCAGGCAGCCTCCACCAGTTCGATGTTCCACCCCGGGTCAACCGTCGGCTTGTGTGTTTTGTCCCACAACTCCCTAGCCGTGTACGAACGAAACTTGGCGAAGAAGGGAATGTTTTCCAAAGAACAGAGAGTGTTTGACGGAACCAGGACATCCTCAATCCCATCCGAACGCGGACACCAGCTTGTGTCGTCATCCCATGAGGATGGAGCGATGCCGTGAAGAATGTTTTGTGCGATGCTGCTGCGCTGTGTCTCGAAAAAGAACCTGGACGACTTCAGGATCTTATTCGCCTCCTTGGTTATGATCTGGCCCCACTCGTACCGCTTGTGAGGCTCGCCGCAGTCCACCGAAACGGTGAACAAGGGATCGGGAACCAGAAACGCCTGAGACATCTGACGCCGAGCGTCGTGGGCAATCTTCGGGGCAGTGAGATCGTTTACATTGGTGACGATCTGGCTGTCCTCCACATCCTGATCATTGTACGGAGGAAAGCCGTTGAACAAATCATTCACAAGCGCCCGGTTGACGGCACGGGGCCAGTCTGCAAGTTTTAATTGCCAAACAACTTGCTCAACTGCTGAGGCGTCATCGAATCTCATATTCTTGTTACTTTATCCCTTACTTGGAAATTTGCAAACTGTTTCAGATCCTGAATTTTTCCGGGGCTATCCCCCTCTTTTTCAAAAACTCATTCACGAGGAAGATATTCAACCCATTGCCTGGCAGCTTGAACTTGTTTTCAGGCTTCTCCCAGAAAGCCTCGTGCGACTGGTGGTAGATGATGTTCTCAACCTTTGTTTCCGGCCACTTGCCGGACTCGTCAATCAGGTGACGCATGACAGCGTCCCACCCGATTCTGGCAAACACCATCGGAGGGAAGCTGAGCCGATTCTTTCTCCACCACGAGTACTTGAACGCATGAAGATCAGAACCGAATCCATCCTTCCCGTTCTTGATATCTCCGTCCGGGATCACATCCAGAAACTCGGCGAAGTCCCGGCGATAAGAATAGCACGCATCCACCTTTTTCATCCTTGAACGAATTTTCTTCACGCAGTTTGTGGACATGCAGGTGTCGCTGTTGGTGAAAACGATTATGTCGTCGAACCTCATTCCCTCGCTGCCCTTGTCGATGATGTCACGCACATACGGGAGCGGGCGGCCACCCTCCATGTAAAGACGGCCAAGCTCAGAATCATGGACAGGCATTGTCTCGCTCCTCTGACACTTCCAGGTGTATGCGGCGATCTGGTACCGGCGCTGATCTGATTCAGCTTTTGGTGTGTGAAATGAGTAGATGTGTCTGATCATATTTTTTATGTGTTGATAGCCGAGGAGATGAATGCGCTCAAGCTCGGCAGACACTTGATGGCGTTTTTGTATCGGATTTTGAAAATCACATTGCCGGAAGGGACAGATGAAGCCCACCCATGGTTTAGGTACGCGATGGTTTTTACTTTTGACGCGGATGACAAATGAAGCGTACTAGTGTCGATCGTGATGAGAATTTTTGACACATCGAACAAACCCAATAAGTCGTAAATTCTTTCACACTTGAATGACGAAATATCCACCAGATGAAACTTTCCAGACCACCTATGAATTTCCTCCATCACCTCAGGAGCAGCCGCGAATGGAGATGAGTGCCCACTGAAGTTGTAAAGCAGAACAGGAAGATTTTTCTTGTTCTTCTTTTGAACCGAATTAACAAGCCGCTGCTCCCTTTCAGAATCTCTTTTATCAAACACGAGCGGGAGATGCTTCATCAATTCAATTGGAACACCAGTCCTCGCCCAAATACTGGTGTGGTAGTTCGGCCAGATCGAAAAGTTTAACGCCCAGCTTTTACCCCGGAAGGTGACCTCTGAATCCCCCATCGGCAAATCCTTGTCCGCGCTTCCACACATCCACCAGCGGAGAATCTTGTAGTCTCCAGCGACGGCGCGATTCAAAAGATCCCCGTTCTCCTCACCTAAATCATTTTGCACGACCTCGCAATCAACATACGAAACACCATCGAACACATTTCCAAACTTGCTGGATGTCAGAACCTTTGGTTTTTCTCCGGTTGTTTCGTAGATGTGACGCAGCGCCGGCATCGCGATTAGTATGTCTCCGTATCTTCCAGCAATGCAGAATTTTTTCATTTTATCCAACACCCCTTCCACAGTCTTTTTCTTTGATCGTCCGTGATATGTTTCTTGATGATCTCGTCCGGGCAATGAATTTTAATAACCATCGGACAATCGCAGGCATCGCACACATGCAGCCGTTCGTCCCTCTTTGTGGCGCATCCATTCTCGTGAAGCCATTCAATGATCCCCATCAACTTCATCGCACCCTTGCCCCACGACTCAACCCATCCTTTTTTAATGTTCAGCGGGCACTGCACGCATACCAAGGATCTGTGGTCGGCAACCTTGTGAGGAACTGTCTCTCGGCTTTGACCAAACCATTCCGCCAAGGCAAATGTTCCTGGAACGATGTTTTTGATGTTCATTTTCTCTTCAAGCCGCAGCATGATTTTATGCTTGGAGCGCAGGACGCCAAAGCCTCAGCCGGGATTTCGTTTTCATTATCCATCAACATCACATACTCACCTGTGTTGGGTATTTTTGAAACACGAGCCGCGTTCTGGAGATCAATGATTCTCTCAACGACACCTTGATCAGTTGAAAGACCGACGGAGGGATTCGCTGATGCGAACTGGATATACCACTGAACTGCCGATCCGAAATCCCAGAATCTCGCCTCAGAGTTTAATTTTCTGATGCGAACAATCCATCCATTTGGCGGAACAACCGACCTGCTCCTCATCCTGTATTGCATAATTATTTTTACGCTATTTGTGTGTGTGTGTCAACGCCTTCTTCTTGGCTCTCCACATCCTGGAATAGCCAGTCCTGTACCTTGCCGTGCTTGAGCCAAGTCCAGCAAGCTCGGTTCTCGTTCTGTTTTTCCTTGGAGTGCCCCTGACATTCAACCCGATCGGGTCGTGAATGTTTTTGTAGTACTGCCGTCGAATGTGAGTTTTAATTTCAGCGTCTGTCATATTTTTTTTTCAAAATTGAATCCCCCGGCCAAGAGTGTTTCACTTCCGGTGAACTAATCCACCGTGCCGCGACAGCGGCATCTGGGCCGGGGAAAGTTTTTATTCCCTGGGCATGGATGCCACACCCTTGATGTAAACCTTGATCGCCACCTCGTACATCGTCGGTCGGTCCATCAACTGAGTCACAAACTCAGACTCCCACACCCTTGCGAACTGGTAATAGTCACACACAATGCCGGCGAGCTTCTTTGTCAGCAGTTCAAGTTTCTCACGAGCGGCAGATTCAAACTTCTGAATGTCTTCATCCTTTCCACCCCTTGCCGTTCTCAGCGCAAAGCAGACCTTGCCAATCTTCTCCGTAAGACTGGATCTCTTTGAATGGAATGTTCCACATCGGTCACAGCAGATGTTGGCAATCCACTTCTCGACATTGATGCCGAGCTTTTCTGCTCCTGATGTGTCGGACTCAAACGACCGAGTTGTTTTACAGAACCGACATGTGTAGGTAATTTCTCTCATATTTTTTTTATTTCAGATTGAGTTTATGATGTTCATAAACAGTTTGTGTTTGTCGTCAGACGGTTTTGTTGATGGAGCCTGCTTCCTATCCTCCAGATTTATTGGCAGATCCCTCGATGCGTAGTAGCTGTCGAACTTCTCCTTGCCGAACAGTGTCTCAGGACGCAGGTATTCCTGCATCATGGTACCTCCCCACATGCCGCACTGCCGGCTGATCATCTTTCTGACTCCGAAGACATCAACGCCGCCCTCGCTCAGCCTGGCATCAATCGGAGCCAGAGATGTCGCTGACTCCCTGAAACTTTTACCCGACTTCTCGTTTAAAAACTGAAGAACCTCCCTGCTCTCGGCCGAGTATTCGGTTGCAGGCTTGCTGGTCTTAGCCTTTTTCCTTTCAGGAGGATTGATAGAGGTAACAGGGGCGTCAGCCCCTTCTTCTTTCTTTATTGGAGAAGGAGAAGGAGAAGGAGAAGGAGAAGGAGAGCCATCGTTTGCCATAGGCTGTGCCATAGCTGTGCTATGGCTGTGCCATCTGGCATTTGCACCCAATTTCCCAGCATTTGCTCGGTTTTTTCTAAATTCCTGCTGAGAAACCCTCACAGACTCCATTCGATCGTTCCGGAGCAGTCCATCTTCGCACCTTCTGAACTTGTCTTTGACATAGCTCACCGATGGCTGTGCCATAGCTGAGCTAAGGCGTGGAATGTCGGTCTCTTTTATGCCTCCCTGGGTCCATTGAAGACACAGCATTGTGATGTAAAGTCCGCGCTCCTCCATGTTCATGGACTGAGTCCCTCCTAAAAAGTCATCTGGGTAGAATTGAAATGCCGGCGGTTTCATAGTGATGTTAAATGCTCAAATGTCTTGCCGGCGGTGACAGCCTGCGGTAAGAGCTGGAAGCCAGCTGAACCCGCAAGGATTCGCCGACAAGACATGTGAGAATTTAATTGGTTTACCATATTCAGAAGCGCCTGTCACAGCGCGTTACGAGGACACTGTGGCAGGACGCACATGGTATGTCCAGAGAAATCTTCAAATTCTTTTTTGATCCTGAAGTGGGTTTCGGGATCATGCCTGGTTCAGCCAAAAAAATTTGACAACTCCACCTCCGGGCGCCACACTGTGGATCTCCTGCGCGGGGTTTATCTATTTTCCCCCGTGTGGGCGGCCCGGTCGCCGCTCCTCCTTTCGGAGGCCGGGCCATTTTAGTCCCCATCTTCCTGGCCATCGCCGTCAGTGCTTCCCTCTGGACTTCTTGAGTTGGTCTTCATAAACAGCTTTGAATCTCCTGGCGTAGTCCTGATCGGCCCTGGTTGGCCTCCCGATCCTGGCCGGGCAGTGCCACAGGTACGCCAATTCCTGCTCTGTGGGCGGTCTGTGGGCTGTAGAAACGAATTTGTCGGCCCGTCGCTGCCACACCCACCAAACGATGCTTCCGGCCTCTACTGGGTCGCTAGGATGCTTCCCTCGGTAGTACCTAGGGAGGCACTGCCACCGGGACACCTCCCCGTGCCGGCCCCGGATATGGTCGTTGTCGCCGGTCTCGATGGCGGACAGCGCCGCCAGGTGGATGGCCAGGATGATGCTTGTCATGATTTTTTCCAGACAGGTTTACCGTCAACCACAGGGAGCTTTACCATGTTCTGGTCGCCGCACACCGTACACCTCACCACCCCATAGGCAGTGCCGCCCTGGTAGTACACATTGTGCGCAATCCAGTTGTGCCTGTGATTTTTAGCTGATTTGGCCATATCTCAAATTGTGTTCCAAAGCCCTTTCTCACAGATGATCCCGAGATCCCTGGCCTCTGAAATGTGTGAATGACACCAATTGTGATGCTTCAGGCACAACGGTATCCAGTATTCGGTCATAATCAGCAGTATCCCAAGTCTTCCTCTGGAATGGTGAACGCAGATGTGCCCATGGCGGGACTCTGAGCACATGCGGCAGCACTTTCCCTCGAGCCACGGCGGCATGATCTTTTTGTAGGTTGACTTGTAGCTCATAGTGATACCTGATTGTCTGCCACACACCCACCAAAAGTCGATACAAAACCACCACCGATGGTTCTGCAATCACCGCCAAAAACACCATGGTGAAGATGATCATACTTTTATCGGTTCAGCCTTCCATCTCCTCATGTTGTCCAGGTTCTCCTTGAGGGTGTGGTGCATGGTCCATTTCAGCTTCTCACACTGGAACCTGTTGTCCGGATGCACCGGAATCCTCTCCTTGATGATCAGCGGCTTGATGCCCTTCTTCATGCAGTGGTTGTACATCCAGAACTCAATCTCCATCCCCACCTGGTCGAACTCAAACACATTCCCAAACCTCAGGTCAGCAAAAATAATGTCTGTCGCCAGCGTCGGCTCACCCTCATGGTTCCAGTTGTTCCCAGCATACCCGCACCTACCGGCCTCCATCTCATTGAAAATCCTGATAATCACATCCTCATCCATCAAAAACGAATCCACACACATGCTCAAAAACCGAGGATTGTCATTCCTCAACTTGTGCTCCAGATAACCCAAATAAATCATGTTCGCATCCCCACACTGCTTCCCCTGGCTGGGAATCTTCACATCACACAACACATCCTTCCGCACCCCGTCGTAGCACAACACAATGCTAGGCTCAATCTCCCAATAGCTGTTGATGACGGCTAGGGCATACGGGATGTACTCCTCCTTGTCGTAACACCTCAGAACAAAATTGATCTTCACAGGCCCCTCCTCACCAACTCACGCGCCAGATCATGAAACGGGCTGTTCACCTTCGGCATCACCCCCTGCTCAATACACCAGCAGAACAACCCCACCATATGCACATAGTGCCGCCACTCACCGTGGGGACGGGTCCCAGGCTTTTTATGGGTGGTGCTGCGCTTGGATTTGCGGATGCTCTTGGGATTCTTATGGGTGCTCATAGGATGACCTGTTCATGGGATGGGGGTTCGGTTGAAAGGGGGTATACCGCATACTGGCCGGAAACAAAACCGGCGGTCCCCGGGTGCGGTGGGGTGGGGACGGGTCCTGCAGAAAAAGAGATTCCTCTGGAGTCCCTACTCATGAAACCCTTGGTATCATTGGGTGAAGTGGATATAGGATGCACAATGTTAGTTATGTTCAGTTGCTACCATCCTGCTGCACAAGTGGTTGCACCTGTGAGGGTTGACCCTGTTCTGGGCAGCTGATGGGCAGCGGATGCAGTGGCTGCATCTCCAACATGGATCGGTGGCGGCCGGAGCTCTTGCTCGGCTTCAGGCTGCCGGTGCTGGGATTCAGCAGGTGCCACAGGGTGTTGAGTGAGTTGGTCAGGCGCTGCAACTCCACCGCATCAGCACCATCATCTTGAGCAACCTGTAATCTCAAC
>Ga0209777_10007508_pt1 | contig 12093 bp, 16 predicted proteins | sample FrelakmetHBP12HB_FD_187147 | JGI IMG/M metagenome (GOLD analysis project Ga0209777, IMG submission 187147) | Freshwater lake sediment microbial communities from the University of Notre Dame, USA, for methane emissions studies -HBP12 HB (SPAdes)... | ecosystem: Environmental > Aquatic >... | reverse complement strand
TCTGATGATGCAATCCTGAGCCGGCTCTTCGAACAGTGCATCAACACCATCGAAGAGCCCGACGATGCAGCCTGGGACAAGAGAGTGATCCCAATACTGGTCAGGGCCGGTTATACAGTCCGGACCTGACCGGGCTTTCCATGCCCATGAACCGGCGTTTGCCGTCTGATACGGGTGTTCCCGTGACCCTATTCCGGAGATGTTTCTGCCCCACCCATTAATAGCAGCGGATTTTTTAATGCCCATGACCCGCTCCTGAAGCAGTGCCATACAACACGACGATCTGATGACCTTTTAAAAAATCAGTTCTGGGGAGACTCTGACGCCGGGTCGCTCACCACTTCTGCAAGTATTTCAGATCCGGTTACTGCAAGTGCGATGAGCACCGGGCCAACAATGAAACCCGCAATACCCATAAACGGGACACCGGCTAAGATACCGATCATCATCATGACCGGGGGAATTGCTACCCGTTTTCCCATCATCACCGGCCGGTAATAGAAATCAATCCACCCGCTGAGAAGCGGATATCCCACAAACAGGGTAATGACCGCATTCCCGGTATCGCCGATGCTCAGGAAATAGAGGGTGAAGAGGAGAATCATTATCTGGGCACCGATGAGCGGGATAAGCATGGCAAGACCGATCAGGGTTGCGAACAGAAACGGGTCGTTGACACCAAGAAAGAAGAAGAACGGGATTGCAAGGAGAAATGAAATTAACGCTGCGGAGATCTGGACGATGATGAGGGCATAGATGGTGTTGGAGGAAATTTCAACCATTCTTTCCACGGCTGAAAAAAGTTTGGGGGAAAACGTCCGTGTCAGGGTGTCCCATATCTCTCCCCCGTAATACAGGAGCATCGAGAGCGAGAGGAAGAAGATAATGATCGAGATAAGCGACTGCATGACATTACTGGTCAAAGAAAGAAGCGACTGCAGCAGTACCTGGACAAGTGTATCGGGCATATGGGAAAACTGTTGTTCCGTGAATGTTGGCAGGAAGGCAGAGACGCCGGTATTTTTAAAACCGTGTACCAGTGATGCAACCATGGTCCCGATATGGTCGATGTTGACATACAATATACTCGCCGAGACCGATAGCACGAGCAGGATTACGAGGAGGACCCATACGGTAATGAATGTGACAGATACTGAGGGTTTTACTATGCGTGAAAGCTTTTTATGAAAAGACATAAGGGCGATTGCAATGGCAGCTGACCAGACAAACACCGTCACAAGCGGCCAGAATGCCACGATGCAGAGAATATAAATCGCACCGACAAGGAGAACCAGTTGTTTGTTTTCGCTTACCTTGATACGATCCATAGATGACACATCTTTGTCAAGGGTAATGAAGATTTTCCCTGTATACTCGATAGTTTTTAAAATCGAATATGAGTGAAAAACGGGTATATCCGGAGAAGCACCATTTTTCCCCTACACTATCTTGCTCTGGCAGGTGTACAAAAATTTATATATATATTAGGATGATTCCTTCACTGCATCAAAAAATTTGCCTGTCGGGAAAACAGGAACGGCATTTGACTGTAGTGGTGATAATTCTCAAGGGAAACTGCGGTGTTTTACATGGATGATATAACTTCACAGGATGATGAAAAAGGCCGGGAACTGGCAACAGAAAAGGGACGGAAACAGGGACAGCAGGAGGAACGTGCACGGGAAAAGGGAAAGGGCGGTTTGGGAACAGGGATAAAGATCGTCGTATCCCTGATTGTTCTTGCCATCATTTTAGCGGTGGCAGCCTTCCTGACGATGTCTGTATCGGTTACGAATGTATCACCTGGCGGCTCGTTACCCTTCACTACCACCTATGGCGTTTCGTTTGCCGAAGGCCAGGCAATAACAATCGGGAACACGCACATCAGTGTGCTCTCGTACCAGAACGAGTTGATCTCGGATATTGATGGCAACCGGCAGAAACTTGTGATGGGAGAGGACAGGGTAATCTCAGAACGGCGTGCAGTGATCACGACACTTGGGGTAATCACGCTTGTGGATACCAACTTCCAGATAAACCTCAAGTACAAAGGTGACCGGGATAACCGGGCATACTTCGATATGGCGGTTCATACCTCACGGCAGGTACCGGATCTGCTCCTGAGAAAGCTGCTTCCACCCGAGATAGATGCACGACCCATATGAGCGGAGAGATTGTATGAAATCCATTTACTCAATCGCAGTTATTGGAGTACTGTTCTTGGTACTCCTCTTCTCGGGATGCACCAGTACATCCTCACCGGTCCCGGCACAGACTTCTGTTCCCACCACTGCAGTGGTGATACTATCACCAACCGCAACCCCAACCGCAGTACCATTTCCGAATGCTCTGGTCCTGAATGAGTACGCCACCTTCGGGAGCGGGAATGAACAGGGCAAGGTAACCGTATACCGGTACGAGGTGAAACCCAACTACAACTGGACTTCACCGTCATGGAACAGCCCCCGCGAGCAGGCAGCCGCATCACTGCCCAATGAGCTCCAGCGTGGCTACAACACCGAGAAGCCGAAGGATGGCGACACCTTCCTGTTCCTCTACGTCCGTGTCCAGAATACTGGTAACAATGCCGTGTATGCTCCTTCAGCAAAACAGTTTGTCGTGTTCAGTGACGGGAAGGCATACAATTATTCATCCGTCCACAGTTCCGATGTGGTTATTGACACAGTTACCGGGACACAATATGATTACCAGATCGGGCGGGGGGGGACCGTCGGGTACCTCCAACCCGGCGAAAGTAACAAGGCAGATGGCTATCTCATCTATGAGATACCGGCTACGTTCTCTCCCGAAACAACCTATGTGGTGAGCAACCTCGACTATCAGAATAAGGCAGTATGGAAACTTGGTTGAATGCGGATATTCCTGTTCACTACCGTTTTTATACACCAGCGCTTTTAGAGGAACGGGCCGGAGATTTCTTTTTATTCCTTGGGTGCAGAGCAGACAACATGGAGCGTGAATGCAATGGACGAACAAACTAAAGCCCAGATCCTGATTCTCATCCTCGGGGTCCTCATCGGTGGGAGCCTTTACCTTACCAACTCGCTTTTTCTCTGGAATGCGTCTGTGAACAAGGACAAGAGCGACGTCGCCGAGGGTCTCTATCTCGACGTCTCATCGATCGAGGACTACCTCGTCGCCGCAGACCGGGAATTCCTCGCGAACCCTGATGACAAGTATATCTTCGTCCAGGGCACCCCGCTCTACCCGGACAACGGCCTGTACTTCGCCTACCAGCGGGACATCTCAAAGATGGACCGGAAGATCGCACAGAATACATTCACGTTCTATAATCACCTCTTGTCGGCGGAGAGGGACCGGAACCAGATCTTCGAGATCCAGCGGCTGGGGGATCTGCGGGAACTCACCTCAGCAGAGCGGAGACGGCAGCAGATCCTGACCCAGGATGCCGCCCGCGAAGTAAACATGTCGGTGAACCTCCTGTCCACCCTGAAACAGGAGCTGGATGGTGCTGCGACCTGATGAGAATCGCCATCTCCCTCGTGCTGTCGTGGTACGAGCCATACCTTCTTGTCGCGGTCGGCCACGATGCGTTTTACTTGGATCCGGTGTTTGTATCTGCAGTACAGGAAAAATATCATACATGACCTTGGGGTACCGGAACCCCTGTTTCTGGGACGAGGGTATGACCGTCAGGTCATACCCGACTGGAGAAGATGCCAAAGGCATCCTCGACTATACCCGGATCAGGGGGTCAGACATGATCCATTCCTCTCTTTTTGATTATATCGTGATCTTCCTGAAGAGGTATGCTCCGGCCACCGTCATTGCCAAAGCAAAACCCCCGATCACCGCACAACAGACCACCGGGTTGATCTGGGATACCCCGGTCAGGCCATACCGGATCCCTTCCACACCATAGGTCAGGGGATCAACGAGGATTACCGGCGCTATCCACGGGGGCAGCGAGCTGATAGGAAAGAGAGCCCCGGACAGCCCGAATATCGGGAAGATAACAAAGTTCATGATCAGCTGGAAACCGGTCATATCATCCATTCTTGACGCAATGGCAATACCAAAGGCCGTGAATGAGATGCCAATCAGCACCATGAACAACAGTGCGATTAAGAATCCGGCCACGTCTGAAACATGAAGCCCGATGAACAGGGAGATGACAAGGATCATGAATCCCTGCAGAACCGCCGTTGTTGCCCCGCCGGCAGTCTGGCCCAGCATGATTTCCAGCCGCGAGACCGGCGCAACAAGGGTCTCTTTTAAAAAACCGAACTGCTTGTCCCAGATGATCTGGATGCCGGAGAAAACGGACGTGAACATAACGCTCATCGCAACCATGCCCGGCACCAGGAATACGATATAGTTGCCGCCCATCCCGGGCAGCTGCACCACGGAGTTAAGGCCGAAGCCGAGGAAGAGCAAAAAGAAGAGCGGCATACTGATACTGCCGATGATACGGCTCTTTGAGCGGATGTACCGCTTCATGTTCCGGAGCCAGATGGTATAGATGATATCCATGATTTAGTGCCTCCTCATTCTCTGGAATGTGCGCATGGTTTCCTTATGGTCTGCTTCCTGTTCCCGGATGGTTTTCCCGGTGAAGGAGAGGAAGACATCCTCGAGCGTGGGCTTGTGGATCGAAATCGATGTGATCGGGACCTGTCTTGAGTTGAGGACCGTGACAATGGTACTGACAAACTGGTCGGCATTTTTCAGGCTGACTACCACTTCATCGTTATGGGTTTCCAACCGGGCGACCCACGGCTCTTTGAGGGCTTCAGCCACGCCTGCCGGGTTGGGAGACTTGATAGTCACTAGGTCCCCCCCGAGGCCGTCCTTGAGGTTTTCCGGCGTGTCCATGGCGATGATCCTGCCATGATCGATGATGGCAACCCGGTTGCATAACCGGTCTGCTTCATCCATGTAGTGCGTCGTGAGGATGATCGTGATCCCTTTTTCCTTTGCGAGCGTGGCGATGTAGGTCCAGAGGTGGTTGCGGGTCTGGGGGTCAAGGCCGAGCGTGGGTTCATCGAGGAAGAGGACCGAGGGGTGGTGGAGAAGGCCGCGGGCGATCTCAAGGCGCCGCCGCATCCCCCCGGAAAAAGTCTTGACAATGTCATCCCTGCGGTCGTAGAGTTCGACCAACTGGAGGAGCTCCGTGATCCGCTGTTTCCTGATCTCTGCCGGGATCCGGTAGAGCCGGCCATGGAAATCCATATTCTCCCATGCGGTCAGTTCCTCGTCAAGGCTCTGGTCCTGGAAGACGATGCCGATGGACTTCCTGACCCCGTCCGGATCCTGCCCGATATCGATACCATTGACCGTCGCTGAACCGGACGTGGGATTGAGCATGGTGGCGAGCATCGAGAGGGTCGTGGTTTTCCCGGCGCCATTGGGGCCCAGCAGGCCGAAAATCTCTCCCTGGTCGATATCGAATGATATGTTGTCCACGGCGACGAGATCGTTGAAGCGCCGGGTCAGGTTCTGGATATGCAATGCGACAGTCATGAGATCGTTTCCGTTCCATTTACACGGGAAAATATTCCGGTAATGTTACTGCTTGTTCTGTTAATACGCTTTTTACCGGAGTTCATGGAGTGGACAAAAACGGGCAAAGGCCCGCCCCACCTCATGGAAAGACCCGGGAAAAAGACTCACGGGGCTATAGTGTGTGCAAAAAACGTTCCAACACCGGAGCCTCTCTCACGGCAAAGATACCCTTAAACACCTCCCCCCACAAACCTTATCCGGAGAGAGAGATTATGGAAAAGATCACGGTCGGCCCGATGCCGTACATGAGTGTCATGCCCACCCTGCTCGTGGGCGCAAACGTGAAGGGGAAGCCAAACTACATGACTGCCGCATGGGCCACGGTCGCCTGCATGGCGCCGCCGATGGTCTGCGTCGCGATCAACAAGGCACGGTACACTGCAAAGGGGATCGAAGAGAACAGGACCTTCAGCCTGAACGTGCCGTCTACAAAACAGGTGGTCGAGACCGACCACTGCGGTCTTGTCTCCGGTACACAGGAGGACAAGTCCGGGGTCTTCCGGTCGTTGTACGGGAAACTGAAGACCGCTCCTCTTGCGGAGGAGTGCCCCGTCAACATCGAATGTAAGCTGTTCAAGTCCGTAGACTGCGGGAGCCACATGCTGCACATTGGCGAGGTCGTGGAGGTCCATGCCGACAGGTCCTGTGTGACGGACGGGAAACCGGATATCGCAAAGATCAACCCGATCATATATGCCCAGGCCAGCTATTTTGGCGTGGGAAAACAGGTCGGTGACGCATTCTCGGCCGGGAAGAAGTACCGGAAGAAGTAAGGCCGGAATTTTTCCGATAATTTTTAAAAAAAATATTACGATAGTCCCGGCGATGTATTGACATACACAATTTCATTGTTATACCATGTCAGGTATAACGATGAACTGGCAGTCTCCACATCTCCCTGTAATGGATAGAGATGTACCTCAATTTTTACAGGTTTTTTATCCTGTATGGGATCATTTTTGGTATATGTCCAGTAAATATACCGTGAAGTATCATCATACACGGGATTTCCCAGTATTGTTACTTCATTGGTTGAAGGAGTGATACTGACGAAGTATCCATAATCTGCAGACCAGGTTTGCCTGCTTTCCTGTAATTTGCGGCCGGATATATTTGTGAGCTCCAGCCGCAGTCCTTTTGCCGACGAGATTGACGGGGAGTAATACTGCTGGTCCGCCTGGATTTTCATACCCGCTGAAACAGTATCCTTATTCTCAAGAACTAATGGGATCGCAAAGGATAGAAGAAGAAGACACCCGATCACCACGAAGATGATGATAACCATACTCAGCCGGGGATATTTTTCCATGCCCGGGATCTTTCCAATAATGGTAGTACCGATCTTCCATCCCAAAAATGAATAGAGGGCGAGCGGGATACAGGTAAGCCCTATCACTGCCGCAAAGAGCCATGAATATTTGTTCGGGACCAGTGGCATTAACAGGATGAAAAACATCAGCAGGCCAATCCACATCGGCACCAGGCAGAAGAGCAGGATGGAACGCTGGGTATCCCCCTCGTACCAGGTGATGAGCGTTTTTGAAAAAAGAGTAATTTTATTCCGGATACTTTCGGTCTTCCTTCCTCCGAAGATCAGGCTGAAGATCATTAAAAAACAGATCGTTAAGAACATCGCCCCGAAAAAGATGATTATTGACAGGAACAGGGGGAGGAAACTATCCGAATCGGTAATCCAGGATACCCCAAGGATCCGGTTCCCCATATTGGGTATAAGGGAGATCATGGTCCCGGTTATCCCGACCATGGTGAAAAACCGGAAATTTTCCCATAAAAACTTCAGGATTGTAAAGGGAGGTTGTACCCGTTTTTTACAAGCAGGGCAGAAAATATCAGTTGAGGAGAGTTCCCTGCCGCAATCCGGACAATTTTTCATTATCCTTTTGTGTAACACGTCTGATTTAATAAAGGATCTTATAAGAACGGGAATTTTACGTCGGATTTTTTTCGCACCCCGTTTAAATGGATTCGGCATGAAGCGGGCATCGGATGTGATCCCTCGCGAGAGAAAAACCGGAGAAGTGCCAGAAGATCCCTGCCGGACTACTTCATCGCCGGCTTCCAGAGGCCGATAACATTTCCTTCGGAGTCCTGGATCATCGCCGCCAGCCCGACCCCCGTGATCTCCTCCTTTGGCATCGTGATCTTCCCGCCCAGCCTCTCCACCTTCGCGAGCACCTTGTCGATATCCCCGACCTCCACGAACGTGAGGATGGACTCCGTCATATGCCGCTTGTACAGTCCGCCCGTGTTCAATGTACCTTCCTTTGCTGCCCCGGTGCTGATATCATGGTACTGCATCGCTTCCGTCACCGACTGGTCCATGGGGTTTTTTGTCGGCCCGATCTTCCACCCGAGAAGGGTGTGGTAGAAGCGCTTTGCACGGTCGACGTTGTCGGCCGGGATCATGAAGTGAGCAATGTTTGGCATGGGCAGGTATCTGAAACCGGATCCTATTCAGGTTTTGGGTCGAGGGTATGACATCAGTCATACCCGAGTGGAGAAGATTACGAAGAATCCTGACGGATTCTTCTCATCCTCAACGTTCAGATGAACGTTTCGGAATCCAAAAGCATCTTCGACTGGGTGAGTATGACAGTCATATCAGACCGGTAGTTCAACGTAACAAAGTATATGAGTGGACAAAAATGAAACATCTGATCTGACATCCATGAAAAGCGCCGGCCGGATGCTCGTGATAATTTTCCTTATGCTCTTTTTTTCCGGGTGTGTTTCCCCTACCCGGAATCATGATATCACGGTCAGCAACCTTGATCCCGGCGGGTTCCCGCAGGATATCGTGGGCAATTTTGATGTGTATACCGGAAGTTTTCAGGTAAAGAACCCAACCAATACGACTTTTGACAATGTCGAGGTGGATATTACCTTGGTCCCAACCGCCACGTATTGCCACGGGCTGACAAAATCGTTCACTATTCCCCGGCTTTTCCCTCTTGAAAAAAGAACAATTGAGATTTCCATTGCTGAATTCGATGATCTCGATTGCCAGTATGAGTATACCTACCAGGTTTTTACGTGAAAATACAGTATACAGGGTATTTCAGGAATGGATAAACGGGAAGGTGGCAATCATTGGACCGATCGGGTTTATGCAGGGAACCTAGATGGTATGATAGTGAATGATGAGGTGACGAGACCAGATGGATTTGAGGATGCCTGCAGATCTCAATGATAGAAAATACTCAACAAAAGTTTAACCCCAAAAAAAGTGATGCCGGAATAATAAAAAACCTGTGGTAACAAAATACTGTAAGGAGAGACGTATCCTGAAATTTAAAAAAGACATTACGGGGAACTGGAAACGGGGAGTAGGGGCAGTCGGGATTTTTATTTTAGTCTGGATCGTGATATTTTTTATCGCATTCATGACAGCATTCGGCAATGATTCACCCATGGCCAGAACGATTCTTGGGGGTTTCGGACTGTTTGCAGTCGTTGCAAACCCGGTGTGGGGAATTCCCGCGGCATTCCTGATCGGGGTTTACAGCAAGAGGAAATAATCCTGTTTGAAAAATTTCAATTTCAAAAAATTTAACGGTCAAAAATTTTCAAGAAATTTTCTCGCGGGTTAAAAAAACTTTAGAGATTTTTTTTTACGGCTAAAAAATTACGGCCGTCAAAATTATTGAGCACAAAAAGTGTAAAAATCGAAAATCCCAATATGGCGCTCTTTTTTGAATCCGGGGCAATATCACAATTTCAGGATCCCGTGAAAAATACGGGGCGGGAAAATTTCCGGCACTAAAAATTTTTACGGTCGAAAATTTCTAAGAAATTTTCTCTCTGGCTCAAAAAAAACTTCAGAGATTTTTTTTCGCGGCCAAAAATTTCCAGCTTAAAAAATTATGAGCGCGAAAAAATCCGGGAAAATAAATTTTCAATCGCAGAAATTTTTGGCACAAAAAGTTTTGAAGCCCAAAAAATCCGGCTCTGAAATTTTTTATCGCAGAAATTTTCCGGCTCAAAAATTTCCGGCAGCGATCATGAACTGATATGACCGGGTATCCATGAAGTGAGTTCCCGTATCGAAGATTCTTTTTAGGAAAAGTTAAGTTACGTATCTTAGATTCATGGTCTTTAATCAGGTAACGTCAATATACGTACGGAGCGGTGAAAAACCGCATGACAGACGAGACATTAACGCGCTTTAAGAGCGAACTTGACAGTTTCTTTGTGTTGGTACTCCTGAACATGGTATTCGGGGCACTGGCGATGGCATTCGGTATGCAGTTCATCATCGCATCCGTGCTCGGGCTGGCGGGAGGCCAGAGTACGCCGGCGCTCCGAATACTCGCCGGTTCGATCTCCTTGGTAGGTTTCGGGCTCGGGTTGAGTTGGGTACTTTCCAGCGCGAAGATCCTGAAAGGGATTAACGCGATCCGCAGGGAGTTCAGGAGCTGTCCTGCACCGGTGACCGGCGAGGTCCTGACAGGATGGATCCTCCAGATGACCGCCCATTACCGGCAGAATAAAAAAGCGATCGGGTTGATGACACGCATCTGCACCCTTGGGGGCTGCGTATTTCTCGCCCTTGGAATAATAAACCTTATCGGGGCTGTCGCTGTCTGGGGTTCACCAGCCGGCATTTTGGTCGCGAGCCTTTTTTTTATCACTACTGCGATCAACCTGACAATTGGTATCGCAAGCCTCCGTTTCTCTTCGTATTTCCGCAGGTACTCCCGTGCGTGGGACAACCGGATCGATGAGGTATCGCAGAACGAGAAGGCACTCCATAATTTCATGGAGCGGGGGTAGAATGGGCGGCAGGAGAACCGAGTTCGAAATTTACTGGGAGATCCTCGTGTTCTGCAAATCTCCCCGGTCGTTCACTGCAATTATCAACCGGTGCGACCTCAACTCGAAGACCGGGCAGGAATACTTAGAGTTTCTCCGTTCGAAGGGATATCTTTCTTTGACAAAAGACGGGGAAAGATCCACCTGGGTCGCTACCGGACGTGCCCACGAATATATTGCACTTTTCACCGAGATTTATCAAAAACTGTTCGATACAATTCCGGGGTTCAAGTTGTAGTGCCCCGATACTCCCCTCAGGAGATCACATGCCAATCCGGGCCTGAAATGACCCCGGATTGCCCACTTTTTCCCGCTCCGACGGACACCGGCGTGGATTTTACGGTAGTACTCTGAAGAAGCGTATTATTCTCCCCCACACTATCCCTTCATGGTGAAGTCCGGTATGGCAACAGTGGAGGATACTCCGGGGAACCAGGAGATCTGCCGAAAATATTGCGGGGTATGTCCGACATACAAGCGGAACATTCTTGCGAGATACCAGCCCGATACACTCTTCTGCGCACACGGGACATCATCGGCCCCGTCAAAAGCAAAAACGATTGGTTGCTTCTGTCCCGCATGCGAGCTCTTTACCAAGCACGGCCTTGTCATCGGGTACTTCTGCGCGAAACGGTGAAGGGATTATTTTCTGGTCCGGTTTATACTTTTACTTTCAGATCCATTTCGATCCCACCGGTTGCACCGGGCATGATATTGTATGTGACCGCAACAAGCCCAGATGCGAAAGAATGTTTTTTCTGTAAATGTCGCGGGTACCAGACCGTGAAGATGATTCCGGCAATGAGGATTAGGTACGTGAGCGGCGAGGTAATCCACCCGACAGAGTGCGGGGATGCGAACGTGAGGTAACTCAGCAGGAGATTGATCACAAAGACACCACCCCATACACCCGTCATCAGGATGTTTACCCGGATAAAAAACGGGTTCTCCCAGAGCGCCCTGTCCACCATTTCACGTGCGTACTGCAGCGTGAAGGGTGTTTTTACGAGGATCGACCCGAACGTGACAGCGGCAAGTATAGCATAGATCAGCATACCCATAAAGGGGATTATCCCGGTCATGTCAAGGACTCCCACCGCGATGAATGTGCCACCAAACAACACGAGCGTTGTCCACATGAGGATCATGCCTTTCCTGAGATCAAAAAAACCAGCAATGACGGTGACTACCGTTGCAGCCCCGAGTGCGGTGACTACGCTCGATACGGAATTTCCTGCAAGTATCCCGTAGACGATCAACGGGACGAAGCCTAACAGGATTCCTGCTTTTTCATACAGAATTCGAAGACGCATAGTTCCTCACTCCGGGGGACATAACCGGGGACGCCGTCCCGCCGGACTATTTCAGGACTGCTGAAACCTGTATTGATAAGAGAAAGGGCCAGCTGCTCCTTGGTCATGATTCTTGGCGGCCCCCGTGTATGAGGAGATCTTTTTGCCCCCTCAACCAGCCCAAGCGTGGAACCAAAGAGAATCCCGCCGGGCCTGAGGGCAGAAGAGGCATTCGCAAGGTAATTCCCAAACTCCTTTTCACCGGCAATGACATGGATGACTGAGGCGGAATACACGGTGTCGAACACTTCGGGCCCGAACGGGAACGTCCCCGAGACGATAAAGAGATCCTGCATATCCTCCCGGTCACGGTACAGGTCGAAGCCGAGATCGATACTCTCCCGGTTGATATCGAACAGAT
>Ga0209777_10007506_pt1 | contig 12098 bp, 12 predicted proteins | sample FrelakmetHBP12HB_FD_187147 | JGI IMG/M metagenome (GOLD analysis project Ga0209777, IMG submission 187147) | Freshwater lake sediment microbial communities from the University of Notre Dame, USA, for methane emissions studies -HBP12 HB (SPAdes)... | ecosystem: Environmental > Aquatic >... | reverse complement strand
TGGTGGCGAAATTGTCGAGGGGCTGGTCACGAACGGGAACACCACGTTCTTCCCTTCCGGCACTGTCACGCAGACCGCCTCGTCCTACCGGAAGCGGTATGTCATCACGTCGCCATGCACGGAGCTGCATATCCACTTCGCGGGGCTTACGCTGAACAACGGGGCGGTGATTCCACTCAGCTGGTCAGGAAAAGTTTCCCTCCAGAAGGCCGATGGTTCAGGGAATCCGAGCGGTCCGGCGATACCTGTCACGTTCGGCGGCTCCTCAACGTTCACCCTGAATGGCGACATTCAGCGGTCGGATTCCGTGGTGATCTCGCTGTCGGAGGGCGACATACTGTTCGTCATCACGTACAACGCCACCACTTCCTTTCCGAGCAACGGATACCTGTCGCCGCTGTCCGGTGACAACATCGCATTCGGAGTGGATGCGACCGGTGATCCCACGCTGTTCACCAACGACGGAAGCCAGATTGGTGTGCTGGCTCTTGCCCCGTGCCTCATCACTGGTAAAATCCAGAAGGACAATAAGAACCGCTGTGTCATCGGGTACGGTGACTCAATCATGCAGGGGTTCAACGACAGTGACACGACCATCCAGCGAGGCTGGCTTGCCCGTGCTCTGGGAAACGATTTCGGGTACGTCAATGTTGGTATCGGCGGCTCCAGCGCATTTTCAATCGCCACGATCCCTGCCAATTACGTCGGAATTTATTACGCGGCAAAGTATTGCGGTCTGGCCGTGTACAATCTTGGATTCAATGATTTCTTTGGCGGTCAGGCATCGGCGGTTCAGGTTGAAGGCTGGACGGCAACCATAGTCTCTCAAATTTTGGCACAGGGAGTTTCCAGCATCATCGGTTGCACGGTGCTTCCGGGCACTTCTTCCACGGATGGTTGGACCACCGCAATCAACCAGACCCCAAAGCCGGAAGGCGGAAGGACGCAATACAATTCCGATGTCCTTGCCGGTTTGGTAAGCTCGTTCGATGCCGCCTACGATTTCAATGGTTCGCTGGCTTTGGTCACGAATTTGCAGAAGCGCAATCCGAGCACGGCAGCGGTTGTGGCCACGGACACGGCAGGAGCTGGCAGTGTCATTTCCGCCATCCGCACCTCTGCAAACGGGGTTGGCTCCACGACATGGGCCGGCGCGACGCTCAAATGGACCCACCTCGGAATTGATTATTACGGTCAGATTCTGGCCTATCGCCCATCCTTGGTTGGCGGCCTGAACGTGCTTTTAACCTCTGGTCTGGTCGGAACCGAGCTGATTTCACCGGGCGACACTTACGTCATCATCAATTCATGGGATGGTGATGTCGTTAGTGGCGGTGGTCATCCGAATGGCTATGGCCACACGCACGCTGCGGCGGTGGCTGCCGGTACGCTGGTGCCGTTGATTGAGACGTTCGTGCCTCCGGTTCCTCCGCCCCCTGTGACGGCCTATCTGCCGATTGCCGGCGGGACCATGACGGGTGCCATAACGTTTGCCGGCTCACAGCCTACGGCCACCACGGCAGCGCCGAACATCGTCCAGCTCACGGATTCGACCGTCAGCACCAGCACGACCACGGCGGCGACTCCGAATAGTGTTAAGAATGCGGTGGCGGCTGCGGTGGCGGCGAGTGGAACGGTGACTTCGGTGTCCGTGACTACGGCAAATGGCGTATCTGGCACGGTGGCTACAGCGACGACTACGCCGGCAATCTCACTGACGCTGGGGGCGATCACTCCGACCACGGTGACTCCGACCGGTCAGTTTGTCGGCAATGCAAGTGGCGTTGCCTATACGTTCGCAACGGACCTCACCACTGGCATTGGCCGTGGAGGTGCTGGAATCATCACGTTCAATAATTCCGGGTCGGTCAAAGGGTTCATTACCCCAACGGGCATTTTTTCAGTCGGAAATTCAGCTTCGCTGGCCAGCGGTGCCCAGCTTGAGGTTACGATGGACCCGGCAGCATCTGGACTATTCTTCGGCATTGGATATGGAAAAGCTCCATCCGTCTATGCCTGTGGTGTAGGTGGAACCATTGGTGCAGTTACAGCCACCACCACGGCACAGATAGGGCGGTTCGGTCTTCGTGGTCAGGACAATCTGACGGCTGGCACGACCACCACGGCGCTCGGGGCTGACGTCGAGTTTACGCCAACGGAGACATGGAGTTCTACGGGGCATGGCACCACGGCATCTCTGACGGCTACGGCTACCGGCACCACTTCACGGGTTGGAAACTTGCTTGCCAACGGTCTTGGAGTGGCCATAAGCAACGGTGCGGCCACAACGCCGTCCGCCTCCGCCGCGCTCGACGTTCAAAGCACCACGGCGGGTGTCTGCTTCCCGAACATGACGACGACCCAGAAGAACGCCATCACCAACAAGGCCGGTCTGGTCGTCTTCGACACCACCCTCGGCAAGCTCTGCGTCAACTCCGGCTCCGGCTGGCAGACCATCACTTCCGTCTAACCCACATGAGCCGCGAAGACCTGAAGGCCAACACCGTCAACGACCCGAAGTTCTGGCTGGGTCTGTTCTCGTTCCTCATCATGTACGCGAGCACGCTGATCTACCTTGGCCGGCTGGAAGAGCAGCTGAAGAACCTTGAGGGTATCCGCGACCGGGTGATCCGCACGGAGACACGCGTGGACAATCTGGATGCGCGGGTGCATACTATCGAGGCTTCAACCGGCATCGGTTCCAACCGTGAGCTGTACCGAACCAAACCGTAATTTATGGCCAAAAACAAAGTCAAAACACAGACCATCACCGCACCTGATCCGAGGCAGTTACCCATCGCCGCTCCACAGGGTCAGGGCAAGTACATGGATGCTGCGGTCAAGTCGAAGACCCCCACCCGGAGGCTCCTGTCGTGAAAACCATCTTCGCGCTCTCCGCCGTCCTGCTTCTCGCCGGCTGCGGTATGCTCACCAATCCGGTCGTCACGCAGGTTCCGGTCATCAACCCGGCTTCCACGAACGTCTCCGTCGTCACGAACATTCCGCCGCAGACGGTTTCGCTGGCGATCACGAACGATGTCATCACGTACATCACCAACACGCCGCCGCCTCAGGTCATCACGCATACCGTGATACAACCGGCCTCGACGAACTATCTGAGCGTTACGAACTACGTGGCGAATCCCGGTTTCCTGAGTGCGCTGGACACTGCCAAGACGGTCAACCAGAGCGTGAACGTCACACCCACGTCGGCTCCGATCAACCTGGGCCTGTCGGCGCTGGCCGGTCTGGCGACGCTGGCGGCGGCATGGCAGAACCGGAAGTCGAACAAGGCAACGGACGTTGTCTCCACGATCATCGGCGCGATTGAGAAGCTGCCGCCCGACATCGCTAACGTCATCAAACCGGCGGTTCAGGCTGCCGGCATCAAGGCTGGTGTTGCCGATGACATCCATGCGGCGGTTCAGGCTGCCACTACGTAGAGACCCTGAAACTAATCAGCCCCGGCCTCTTGCGAGACCGGGGCTTTTTCGTCCTCCGGGGTTTTCGGCACCAACGCCTGACGTGTGGGCGCTGAATTCCGAGCGTATGCCCTCTGTGCCTGTCCCACTCCCGGCTTAGGGATTCATGTGGTCCCACTTCATCTCTGGCGTGTGGCTTCGCAACCACTCAACCGGATTGTCCCGGTCCGGGATTTCAACCAGTTCGTAGTCCTGAAACTTGGGACGCCTTGAGCATTCGATTTCCAGTGCTGCCTTAAACTGGTCCGGCTGGTGATCGAACAGGCATAGCAAACCGAATTTTCCATTCATGCTTTTGAATGCAAGCTGGTTCCGTCTTGGTCCGCAGAATACCGATTGCGGGTCAGGCAGCTGGGATACTTCTTTCAGGGTCATAATCAGCCTCCCACCCCCGGCGCATTCTCAATCGCCGCCATCGCCGCCGCGAACCCTCCGCCGCCGTTGGATTCCTTTCGCGGAGCACGCCGGCCCTCGCCATCGCCCTTGTTGCCGACTTCGGGGTCGCTGATTTCGTAGCCCTTCAGCTTCTCCTCAAGACCGGCGATCTTCTCCTGAAGCGCCGCGTTGCGGATGAGCAGGACCGGTGTCGCCGCCGCCCGTGCCGCCACGTCCGCCTTGGCGTTGCCCCAGAACTGGAGTGCCTCTTTCTGGGTGTTGAACTTCGGGACACCTTTGCCGAACAGGGCCACATCGGTCAGCACCTTGACCGCATCCATGCCGGCCTTCTCCTTCTCGTCGGTGGGCGACCAGATTTCAGGGAACCTATCGGAATAGGACTTGAACCGCGTGTCGTAGATACCCTGACCTACTGCCTGCAACTCCTCCGTCTCACGGGCCTTGGCCTGCTGATGCTCGGTGCCCTTGTTGCGCCACGTCTCCAGCGCCTCCTGTTTCTTGGCTTCCATGCCACGCAGCCGGGAACGGGATTCCAGAACGGCGGGGGCCGCATCGGGACCGAATAGCTCGCGGGCTTTCTTGTTGGCCTGAATCGTGTTCGCGATACTAATTATGGTCCTGAAATCTTCTGCCGTGGTCTTCCGAGGAACCCCATCCACTTCCACCTCCTGATCTACTAATTCATTTTCCAAATCCTTCCACGCTTTCGTGAATGGCTGGACGTGCTCCCGGTCGAAATCCGGTGACTTCTCGTAACCGACGATGCGTAGGTTCTCCTCCGCAGCCTCACGACCCTTGCGTTCGTTTTCTAGGTCGGCTTTCCACTTGGCTTCCAACTCCGGGGAAGCGGGACGCGCCTCCAGCGCCTTGATCTTGGCATCGCGCTCGGCGAGCTGCGCCTCGGTCTGCTCCAGCTTCGTCTTCGTGGTCTGGAACGCCTCACGGAGCCGGTGGGGAGCCTTGTCCCATGACAGTTTCTCCTCGGCAGCTGTCTTGACCGGAGCCTTGGTGGCGTCCGTCTTGGCAGTGGGTGGCGGAGTGACCGGTGCCTTCTTCTTCGGGATGAACTTGGCAATTCCAAGATCGTCGGCCTCTTCCTCGGCGGCGGGAGACTTGGCCTCAACCTTCTTTTCCGGTTCCGGTGTTTCCGGTGTCTCGGTTTCTTCCACCTCCGGGACTGGAGGCTTCTCCCCAGGTTCAACGCGGGTGAGTTCTTTTGTCTCCATGTCCCCGATCATTTTGTCGAGGAAGGAGTGGTCTGGCTGTTGGATTTCGCGTGAGGGGTCCGCGACGGCTGATGCGCCCTCAATTTCTTCTGGCATGATAGGTGACTGTTATTGTGGTTTTCGGACGGGAACGGGGCCGCTGCGGACCGTGGTATCGGTCAGCGGTTCATCGAGCGGGTTGCGTTTCTGGGGTTCGGGCGGGAGGGTGAACTTGGCGATGCGCTGCAACAGTTCCGCCGCACCCTGCCGCTTGGCGTTCAGGGCGATGGCGGTTCCGCCGTCAACCGCAGAACCGAGGTCGATGCAATATTGCGTGAACACGGCCTGCAACGCCTCTTCGGCGATGGCGTTCTGGAAGGTTGAGGTGAACCATTTGCGGTTGTCGCCACGGTTTAGGTAAAGGTCTTGGGGGGTCATGCTTCGTTGATTGATTGGACAGATTCAATTTCAACTTTCATCTGGTCCGAAGCGTACTTGAGAGCCGATTTCAGACTGCGTGTGCTGAAAGTCTTTTGAAGAACATGATCGCTCCCAATCTCCCAATGGTAAATTCGAATCAAATCAGGGAAATAGACGCGCTCCAAAATAACTCGCGTAGATTTGAACTCCACGAACCTTTTCAGCTTTTTCGTCTTCTTGGGCTTAATCTTTATCGGATTCTTCAGCTTCTTTTTAGCCATAAATCATCACTCCTTCGCCGTCGCAGCCGCCGCCTGCTTCGCGCTCCCGCGCTTGATCTGGATGTCCGCCGCCGTCTTGGCCGCGTCCAGAGCCACGTCAACCTTGTGCTCGGTGTGCTGCTGCTGCATGTCCTGCAACTGCTGGGACGTGTCCAGCGCGTGCTGCTGCTGGCGGTGCTGCTGGGTCATCTGGAACTCCACGGCCTGATTCTGGAGCGAGAGCTGATGCGACTGCGCCTTCTGCTGCATCTGCTGCTGCGCCTTCGCCGCCTCAATGGCCACCTTCGGGTCTTGCTGTGGTTGCTGCGCCTTCATGGCCTGCTGCGTGCGCTGGATGATCGCCTTCAGCTCGTTGTTGATTTGGGCCATGTGATCCTTGGCCTGTTTCGACCATTGGACGGAAGACTCATCACCTGCGATGAACTGCAACTCCTGTTCGATTGTCGTTGAGATGAAGGCATAGCCATCCAGCGTCTTCATATCGGTCATCTGACCCGCATTCATTGCCATCACGGCGGCTTGGACCACCTCGGCCAGCGTGGCCATCAAGGTCGCCGTGTATTGCTTGTGGTCAACGGAGGTGGTTAGAGGGACGGAAATCTTCTGCATCAGTGTGCCCCAAGCCAGACGGGCCACTTCAATCGACCATGATGCTGACACCTCTGCATCTGGAATCATGGAATCCGCGAGACCGGGATTGTCAGAGTAAATCGCAAAAGCCAGCTTTGAAATATACCGCTGAACCTCTGGTCCAAGCTGGGGAGCCAGTCCACGAAGCTCTCCGATCAGCGTCATCTCAATGGCCTTGTTGCCACCGCCGATGGACCGCTGTGCCTTGATGATCCACGCATCCGGGTTCTTCCAAATGGCCTTGTCCACACCCTGCTCTTCGCACTTACGACGAAACGCATTGCAATCAGGGTGATCCAGTGTGGCGAACCTGCGGGCCAACTGCTCCCAGAAAATCTCCATGTCGTCCATGCCGTCGGAAATCGAATCCGAGATCATGGCGTTCCGGTTGTTTGCGTCGGCGACAATCTGCGTGGCCGTGGGCGGCTGGCCATTCGTATTCTCGCTGTTTTCAGCCACCACCGAGGACATATCGGTGAGGCTCCGGGTCATTCCTCCGATCACTTGAAGGATGTTCTGCCAGTTGAGGTTCAGCCGTTCCTGCTGCGGAATCACCGTCACCCCATCGGGAATCACCCCGTAGTTATAGAGGTCGATGTTCTGGACCCGTTCCTTGTCGCCGGAACCGTCCACCCGGAAGTACATGTTCATCGACTCGACAAAAGAGTCCATCATCTTGCACTTCATCCGGTTCACCAGATGCCCCACCGTGTACAGCATCATGCCGGTCGAACGGACGTTGTGCCACCGGAACGGGGCCACCGGGTTCATGTCGGCGAACAGGACGTGCAGGATGGCGTTCAGGTCATCCGCATAGGGGCGGTTTCCGGGGTTGAACAGGAACTCATTCTGGACCGGCTTGTCGCCACCTGAAATGCCGGCGTAAGGCTCGTTCACCCGGTCCAGCAGGATGCGGCGTACCCACTGTTCCTTGCCGCGAATCTCCTTTTTGAAATAGAAGTCGTAGCAGCGGATGCGCGGCGCGGCGTCGATGCCGATGTAGGCGCTGTTCTCCACCAAGTCCTGACCGAACTTCTCGGGGAATTGCCAGTTGTTCGTTTGCGCGTTCGTGGCCACCGACCCCAGCTCCGTCTCCATCTTTTTGCAGAGTGCGTCCACCAGCGGCATGTTCCAGCCGGGGTCCACATACTTGCCGGAAGTCATCTTGCGAAGCTCGGCGAGGGTGAACGTGGTGAAGACGGCGAAGTAATCGAGGTTCGACCGGTCACGCAGGGTCAGTGATGGGACCAGAATGTCCTCCACGCCTCGGGTATGCGGACACCATTCCTCGCGCTTCGTCCAGACCGACGGGCCGGGGCCGTGCAATCGGGCGGAGGAAATCTTGGACTTCAGCACCTCAGTCAGCTTGTGACTGCGCTTCAGCCGCCGGTTGATCTCGTTGGAGATGGTCATGCCCCACTCCATGCGCTTCGCCTGCGGTCCGGTGTCGAGCGCCCAATCGAAGTACCGGGGTGGTTTCAGGTACGCCTGCCGGTCCTGAAGCTGTGCCGTGGCGATGGCCCGGCGCATGTCGAGGAAGTTGGCGTTCGTGAAAATCTTGTTGTCCATCGCCTCGCGCTCGGTGAACGGCGGGGCACCGACGGCCAGCGCGTTGATGCGCTCGCGGTTGGCGGCGCGGGGCACGTCCGCCCAGACCATCTGGTAGATCGTGAACCAAATGTCATCGGCGGATTTGAAACTCATGGCGGAGGATTGGGCATTTCCGGCGCGTATTGCAATACCGCAGACCATGCGGCCCGGAACTTGTCAACGCTCAATTCCCGGAGGACCGTTTTGCGCGCCATTTCGCCCATGCGCCGATTCAGGTCCGGGTCGTTCACCAGCCGGTTCACGTACTCCCGCATTTCCTGCAAAGAGTCCGTGGCCCTGTTGCGCGTGATAAAGCAGTTCCACCCCGAAAATAGGAACCGGGGCAGGTCAAGCGATGCGCCAAACACCACGGGAATCCCTTGCGCCATCATTTCCATTGGCGACATGCCGCAGGAATCACCGTTCACAATGTTAATTCCAACCGCAAGGCTTCGCGTCTCCTCCAGCAAGGCGTCCAGACCTTCGGGGGAAGAAAACTTGCCCATGAACGCCGAGTTGTGGTGTCCGATGCCGATGGCATCGTGTCCCCACAGGATTGCGTTGGCGATGATGGCTTGCTCCCCGTGCAATCCGTTGTGAACAAAACCGACTCTTGTGGGCAGCTCGTAACGGCGGGGCGGAAACATGGCTTCGTCGAAGCAAAACCACACCCAATGCATCTTCGGGCTGAAACACAGTTCCCGATGCGTCCACATCTTGTGTTCCGACACGCTGACAAAAGCGTCCACCTTTTCCAAAACCGCATCGGCTGCGTTCAGGCCGTGGCCGTATTCGGTGTGGTCAATGAACACCGTCCGTTTGGCGTCCACATTTCCCATCGGAAACAAATCCCAATGGTCGGTCACAAGCGCGTCGTAAACGCCCGACCAAGGCTCCCAAGTGGCATTGGGCGGCAGCGGTCGGAAAATCTTGTCCCATTTGTCCACGGTGAACTGGACTTCTGGAAACGCCCGCATGAACATGTAGGCGTAGGGCGTGTGCCGGCCTGACCAAGCGATCCTCATACGTCATACCCCCGTTCCCGCAACCACGGTTTTGCCAGATTGGGATGGTCTCCGTTAAACACCCGGCAGGCTGACAGCGGAATGTGCTGCTCGAAACCTTTCCGTTTGTCCTCCAGCATCGTGTCCAATGCCGGGTCGTAATTCGTCCCGGTAAAGGCAAGATGCATCGGTTTGGCCTTGGCCACGTATTCTTCCGTTCGCCGGATGAATCCGTAGTGGAAAATGTGCGGCCGATCCAAAAGGACGGGCTTTTCCGCAAGGATGGATTCGGCGTCGCCCACATAGGTTGAATCAATCGGCCCGCAACGGATCACCTTGTCGTTGCAAACCCGGCCCGAAGGGACCAAATGCCGGTGGTCGATCCAAAAATTCAACCGGTGCAGCGCGCAGGGATGGGCCTGTATGTAGTGCCTAAACCATGCCGGATCAACCACCTCCAAAACTTCGTCCGCCTGCAATCCGATGTGGTGCGTGCAACCCGATTCCTTGAGCGCCAGCCGCGACACGTTGGACAAATCAGAAAGCCAGCCGCCCCAGCCGCCGGGGTTTGGTTTCCACGGGGCCGCGAGCACGCGCAGTTTGGGAAATTCCTGAACCAACTCCATGAGGATACTGCGGGTGCCGTCATCAGACTCGGCATCGACAATGGCCACCTCGTCACACACGGGCAGCAATGACCGCAACGCAATCTCAACGCAGTAATCGAATTCGACCGCGTTGTGAATAATCATGGAGCCGCCAAGTTTCATTTACGTAATACAAAAATCCCCACGCCGTTCCACCAGCCTCCGCCGTCACCGTCGGGGCAAGCAATCTGCCGCTGGTACACAACCTTGTATCCCGATGCGTTGATGCCACGCATGACCGCTTCCTTGACATGCGGCCAATTCCAATCGTCCACAAGGTAAATGAACTCGGCGGCAAGACGCGATGCATACTCGCGCAATGCCCGCTCATGGGCGTCTTTGGAATGGCAGCCGTCGTAAAAGAAGAGGTCGATTTTGCCCTCGGGCACCTGAACAACGGTTTCGGGAAGCCAGCAGTCGCCAAACACCAAATAGGCTTCCGGCGCGTACTTTTTGGCGTTGGCCGTCAACGTTTCCCGCTTCCCGTCAAACTCGCTGAAGTTTTCGATGGCAATCGCATCCAGACCGTTCCCGTAACAGGTTGATGTGAGCGATGCGCCGTGAAGCGATCCGATCTCTAGATACGAAGTGCAAAAATGGCCAAGGTTGTTCAGCAGGTGGCGAAACTTTTCCCCGCAGAATCCGCCCACGGCTCCGATCACCTCGGAAGTCAGGCTGGATTCTTTTGCTTCCGCCCTTTCAAGGCACGCTTCGATGATTTCGGTCATGGTCATATCTTCACCCTCGCAATCTGGGACAGCCGTTCCGCCGTCAAGTTCTCTTTGCCGATGTCCTTCCACGCCCAAAACGCCCCGGCGGTGTCGCCATTCGGAAACTGGTGATAACGCGGCCACGTCCAAGTTTCGTAGCCAATCGCCTCAAACATTTCAGGCGTCCAAGCCGAATGATGGCCTCCGGGGCCGTCCTCAATGTTCATCCACAACTCGCCCAGCGGCGTGAACACCACGATTCTCTCGGTCATCGACTCCAGCTCTTTCAGGAGCTTCATGGCCGGCTCTTGGTAAAGATGCTCCACCACATCCAGCAGGTACACCACGCCAAACTTTTTTACGACGTACATGCTGGGCACCTCGAGGATGTCCATTTCGATCATGCCGTCTGGAGGATTCTCGCGGCGCACCAAATCCACGTAGGTCATCTGTGGCAGCCGGCGCGTGTGCGACGCGTTGCAACACCCGAGGTCTAGGCCGGGAGCCTTGTAAAGCTCCCACACCATGCGGGACGATTCCTTGGGTTCTCCAATCCGGTCAGTGACAGTCATCGCATGGGCGGGGTTGAGAGCAGGTAATTTTTCCAGCGTTTTGAAAACAGCGCCTCGCCTTCCTGAAGCAGCTTCATCTTCATGGGCGATGTAGTTTGCGATTCGTCGTGGACGCCGGTGGCGTGCGGTTCGTAAATCAATTTCCAACCGTCCAGACGCAGCCGCAGGCAGAGGTCGGCATCTTCGGAATAGCAGTCGTACCGCTCGTCAAATCCGCCCACCGCGTAGAAAGCTTTGCGCCGCACAATGGCTGCCGCAAAGTTGATGAACTCCATCTCGGTCGGCTGGGTGAAACGATGGTCTTGGATGTGGCCAAAGTTGGTTGCGCCGACAGGCCGATGTGAGCCGGCAAAATAGAGCCGGCCATCGGGATAGCGTGTCTTGCAACCGACCACACCCACGGAAGGGTCATCAAAATGCCGGAGCATGGCTTCCACGGCATTGGGGTCCATGTAGCAGTCGTCGTTTAGGAAGAACAAGAACTCGCCAGATGAGTAACGAGCCATCCGGTTGCAAGTTTTTCCGAAGCCGTTGCGTTTACCGGTGGGGTTGGGAATTGAAATGGCCGAACAATGTTGAAAACTGGCCGAAACTGCGTCGCCATCCAGACCCAAAAGAACTTCGGATTCCCCTTGTAGTGAGAAAATGACTTTGGGAATCCGGTTCCATCCTTTCATCGTCGGAATCAGCACCGACATTCCCTTCGGAAAAACCTTTTGCCGCATCACCTTAGCCATCATTTCCACGTCCAACCGCTGACACGGCGGCGCTGCGGGGTCATGCTTTTGGCAGGTGTATGTGGAGCAATAGAGGCAGTCCACCGGAGCCTTGACCGCCAGATAGTCGGAACCATCCGTGACCCGAAGCTCCGACCGGAATGGGCCTTCAATCACGCCCATGGGCTTTCGGAATGCCGCCGCGACATGCAGCAAGCCGGTGTCCACCCCCACAAAGGCGTCGCACTCGTTTATCAGCGCCATCACGCGCCGGAAACCGTTCACGTTCAGGTTGCGAACCGGACGAGGAAGCGGCCACGGGCCAAGGCTTATGAACGTTGCCTCAGGCATGGTTTCCGCCACCTTGCGCCAGTCGTCCGGGTGCGTCTGGCGGTTCTTCCATGAGCCGGAAGCCGCCGCGATTCCAATGATCGGCCTTGGAAGT
>Ga0209777_10007505_pt1 | contig 12099 bp, 14 predicted proteins | sample FrelakmetHBP12HB_FD_187147 | JGI IMG/M metagenome (GOLD analysis project Ga0209777, IMG submission 187147) | Freshwater lake sediment microbial communities from the University of Notre Dame, USA, for methane emissions studies -HBP12 HB (SPAdes)... | ecosystem: Environmental > Aquatic >... | reverse complement strand
CTGGTTGGCGACCGGTCCAGGCTGGCAGGTAACGTTCGCCAACCAGCAGCCGGTGATGAATGGGAACGATCTGATGATACCGTTCCGCTCCGTGATGAACTCGATCCAGATGCCTTTTGACTACAACTCAACGGCCAGACAGGTCCGCGTGAACGACTATGAGTCGCAGGCGCTGCACACCGTGGGGACGAAAATCATCAGTATTGATGGCCAGGACACCAGCATGGATACCGCATCCCGGATCATAAATGGTTCGATCTACGTCCCCGCCAGCTATATCGAATTGCTGACGCACAGGACAGCCTACTGGAACCAGAAGTCCGGAGTGCTGCGGATAGAATAAGGGCGTTGTGAACTCCTCATGCAAGCACAAGGAGAAACAGTGATGAGCAAGAGAATCTTTCTGATGTCGGTAATGCTCACCATGGTGGTGAGCTTGGCGGGCATGTCCGCCGGCGCCGCGACTATCGACACGTCCGCGGTGACCTCGTTCCTATATCAAGGCCTCAGCTATCTTCCCCTGAAGAGCACGGCCAGTTTCCTGGGCGCTCCGCTGCGGTGGGATGCCGCGACCGGCCAGGCGATTATCACCTATAACGGTCAGGATCTCGCCCTGACACCAAACAGCCTTAAAGCGCTGTATGCGGGTCAGCCTGTTGAGCTTACATCGCCGCCCGTGGTTGTGGACGGAGTGACATACATTCCCACGGATGCACTCAAGAGGTTCTACAAAGTCCCGGTAACGTGGGACGCGGCCAAGTCGGAAGTGAGGATCGAGGGTCCAAGCGGCTGGAGGACAATGAAGGCGAGCAGTCGCGCGCCCTGGCATGGCGGGCCTCCGCCTTGGGCGCCGGCGTGGGGGCGGCGCGGGTACAACGGAAAGGGCCACCCAGGCGATGCAAAGCCGCGTGGAAACGGAAAGGGCCCAGCGTGGAAGCAGCGCGGGCACGGCGCAAAGGGCCACCCGAGCAACGTGAAGGCGCATGGAAACGGAAAGGGCCCGGCATGGAAGCAGCCCGGGTACAACGCAAAGGGCCACCAAGGCAATGCAAGACCGAATGGGAATGGAAAAGCAAAGGGCAATAATAAGGGAGGGTAGCAGCCACCGTATGAAGCCCGGACACCCTGCTTCGGGGCAAGAAGAACGAGTCCCGGAGCATAATTGATCTATAAACAGGAGATATCGATATGAACACAAGAGTAAAGACACTGTTCCTAGTAGCGGCAATCATCATGTCCCTGACCGCGGCAGTCAGTTATGGGAGCCTAATCGGCGACATCGCGAAGGTTGGCGGCGTGGGGCTGGTAGTCGACAAGTTCGGCGGCGAGATCAACAAATTCGTGAACACGCTGACGGCCAACAAGAACGTGGGGACGCAGCAAGCGACCCGCGTGGTGCCCATTCTCAGCCTCGGCGGCGGGGGCTACATCGGAGCAGCCCAGGTCATCGGCACGAAGGCCAACGTCGCGAAGTGCAAGGCCGTCGTCCAGATCGAGGGCAACGCCATCTTCGGCAAGAACATCCGTGCCAAGGCGCTCGTCCCGGTGGGCAGCAAGACGACCAGTAGCATAAAGAGGATTTACGGCGTCGGCGTGAGCGCGATCATAGATGTAAGGATATAGCGTCAATCGCGGGAAGTCTTGAGAAGACTAATGGCGCAATTCGAACGGATGCGGCGGGTATTGCGTTCCGCCGGGTCCATGAAACCAGGAAAGGAGGGGTGCGAGAATGGCCAATGATAAGCAACTGACACCCGAGGAGGCTAATGCGGTTCTCGGGGCGGCTGTGGGGGCTTCCATAGAACGAGACGTGGCTGTCAATGCGGCGGCGCGGGCATCGGTGAATGAAGCCGCGGCCAAAGAGGTCGCAAGAGAGCAGAGGACGGTGGCGCGCAACGCCGAGGCGCAGGCAGCCACGATGAGTACACTCAGCCATGTGGCAAATGCCAGGGCCGACCGGGAGACACGGGACGCCGAGACATCGCGATTCGGGTTCTATCTCCTGGCCGGTATACTTCTAGTGGCGGCCGTTTTGGTGATCGTGTGGCTGGCAACCCGGAGTCCAGACACGAATGCCTACAGCACCAGTGGCGGATCTGTTCCAGCACAGACTGGACAGACTCAACAGACCCCGTATGCGGCGCCGCCACAGACGACAGTGATACCCGGGCCACAAGGGCCGCGGGGTCCTGCCGGTGCTCCGGCCCCCCAGGGTGCTCAGGGTCCGTCCGGCGCGCCGGGACCTTCCGGTCCATCCGGTCCGTCCGGTTCGCCGGGTCCTGCCGGACCGTCCGGCGCGGCAGGTGCGGCAGGCACTTCGGCGTCCGACGCCACGCCGGCGCCCAGCGGCCAGTGAGTGGGGCGTCAGCCTCGGATGTGTTGGGTGAGTGACATGCCAGACTTGGGTGAACAATGCATTCTAGCTACTAACCTAGACGTTGAATGGAGACATGAACATGAGCACTTACGAAGAAGATTCCGCGGCAGGTGAGAGATCTGCCTGGACATTGCTGGTGATCGTCCTAGTGGTGATCATCGCCATCCTGGCGATCGGCTACTTCGCCTGGTATGCCCCGAGCCGGCAGACCACTGTTGTGGTACCGCAAACCACGGTAACGACCCCCGGGCCACAAATGCCTCCGGCGCCCGCGGTCCCAGGCCCGTCCGGTACGCCTGGTCCTTCCGGCCCGTCCGGCACACCGGGTCCCTCAGGTCCATCCGGCACACCGGGTCCTTCGGGTCCGGCCGGCGCGCCTGGTCCTTCGGCGCCGGCGCCCCCAGCACCTAGCGGCCACTAGACTAGGACTGAGCCTCGGACGTGTAGCAGGCAACATGGCAGCACAACGTGAAACGCCGTGGTGGGAATGACGGGATTGCCCGACCCTCCACGGCCCGACAAGAAAGCAAGGTTTCGGTATGTTGTTCGTTGGCGAAGGAGGTGAGAAGCCATGATATGGACGATATTCGTGATTCTGCTGATCCTGTGGTTCGCGGGTCTGTTGGGCCACATCGGTGGCAGCCTAATTCACCTGATACTGGTTGTCGCGGTGATTGTGCTGGTCATCAATCTGCTGACCGGCAGAAGAGGCGGGCTCTAGGCGCCATAGTAACTGATGTATTGTGAGTTCGTAAGAGCTGTGCAAAGGAGAGTAGAACATGATCGCTGATTGGTCCAATCAAGAATCTCAACTTGGGCTGCTGACAACACAGGCCCAACGTTACCTGACTGCATTCCGCTGGCTGTGGCTGTTGAACGTGGCCGCGGTGGTTATCGGGGTGGCCACACATCATTATGAGTTGACGGTCGTCGCGGCTGTATCATCCTTTATCGCATTCATCGGGGTGGCCTTTGCTAGAAGCGGACGGAAGACCGTTTCAGAGGTAGCCTCGGAATCTCGCGGGATTCGACATAGACTAGAGTTGCCATAGTGGGAGTGATTCCAGGTTGAGTGAGGAAAGCGATGCAGCGCGCGTTTGGACCAGTGGTTGGGTTTCTTCTTGTCTTGTCTGGGTTTGTTTGCTTGGCACAGAATGCACAGGATAACAGGCCGATTGAAGAGTTGCCGGAGGCTCGCGCGGATAGGCCGGAAACGGTGGTTATCTTGCCCTGGATTTACGAGAATGGAACGCCCGGCGCGCGGATAGCAGCCAAGGAGTTCCTGGAGACTACTCTCACGGAGTCTCCGTTCTTTCGTGAAGATAGCTTCCAGATAATTCCAGAGGCACGGGTAACTCTGACCTGGACCAAGGATATGGGGCATGACCCGAGTTCAGAGGGAACAGGACTCCCGACACCCAGGGAGCTTCTTAGACTCGGTCAGAAACTGGGAGTGGATTGGGTCATCACAGGCCATGCGTCTTGGCACACGCGAAGTGTTTGGATAGGCCTGGGGCCGAAGACCAAGTCCGATTGCACGGTAGACATGGTGATCGTGGATGTAAAGAAGAAGGAGCTGTCCCTGGACGCTCGAAATGTCAGCATGGACAGCGCCCCGAGGGAAAACCCCTTAAAAGCGGCAACAACCGTCCTCCTTGGCTTGGCAACCGGCAATGGGCGGTTTTTTTCAACTGTGCCGTTGACCGCTGTAAGCGGCGGCCCAAAGACACCGCGCGAGCAGAGTGCGGTGCGGTTGGCTATCGCGAAGGCCATTGGGCCCTGGCTGGCGCTACACCCGTCCAATAAGAAGATCGACACAGGCGATGACAAGGGAAAGCAATGATGGACATTGCCTTGGGTTCAGCTCTGAGATATCGGGGTATAAGAAAACAAGCTGAGGTATCAACAATCACAGGGGTTCACAAATCAGGGTGTGGGAATCCCGGCAGGAGTATCTTTAGAAAGGATCATTCAAATGAAACTCACTTCAAAGCTTTTCGTCCTACTACTTATTGGCTCGCTGGCTGTCAGCGCGAGTGCCAAGGTTGAGCAGATCATAGTGCCGAAGGGCACCGAGGTGATTCTCGCCTTCAATCAGGCCCTGAGTTCTAAGACGGCCAAAGTCGGGCAGTCAGTGGCTCTTCACGTCAAGAACGGCGTCAACATCGGCGGCCGCACTGTGCTCAAGGCGGGCACGAAGGTCACTGCAACTATCAGCCAGGTTGACAAGCGGGGGCATTACGGTGTCAATGCCAAGATGCGCATTGTGCTTAACCCGGTCAGATCGGCTTATGGCGCCATGATCAACCTGGAGCCTCGGTCCAAAGGCAAGTACATTGGCGGGAAGAAAACAAATGAGGCCGCCGGCGCTACTGCCGGAGGCGCGATTCTATTGGGACCGGTGGGCCTGGTTGGTGGCTACTTTGTCCACGGCAAGCCCGTCACCATAAAGGTCGGGGACCTGCTTGTGACGGAAGTCTCGAAGACCGTGACGCTGGTGCGCGGAAAGTAGCATAAACACGGCATCAGGTAGGAAAGATTGAGCGATGGGCTCGCGAGCCAACAAAAGCCATGCAACTCGCGAGCCCGCCGTACTGTCATGCCAACAGCGAGGGTAACCTGGCTGACCAGGATTCCGTCTTTGTTTGCTCGTCCATGATGGACAAGCGCAGTACGAGAGCAGAATCATCAGGAAAAGAGGTTATAGCAATGTTGCGACATCTGCACAGTGGCCCGATTGGGCTCAGAGCGATTCTCCCGGTTCTGGGGCTGTTCTCCCTCGTCTTGTCGGTTGTGTTGACGGTCGGCTGTGGAAAGCAGTCGTCTGAGGCAACTGCCGGCCGGCGTGATATCACTGCATATCTGCCGGCCCAGGGAACGGTAGTCGCCCAGGCATCGGCCCGAGCCGACGTCGACTCCCCTTATGAAGTGCCTGTGGAGAAGATATATGTGACTGTGGGGCAGAACGTCCGCCGTGGGGAGACTCTCCTGGTTTTCTCCGCGCCGCAAAACCAGGCTTACTACGATCAGGCACGCACCGCGCTGGCGCAGGCCCAGAGGGCTCTAAGTCAGGCCCGGACGCAGTTTGGTCAGGAACTTAGAGCCGCCCAGAAGCAGCTTGCGGCGTCCCGTTCGACCGAGAGGAAAGCAAGAGTCACTGCCTCGGATGCGTCCAGCCCTCCGGCAGACGCCGGCCCGTCTACGTCCTATCCTACCGACACCGGCGACTTATCAGCGAACAGGCAGGCCGACGAACAGGCCGTCATCGACGCAAAGGCCAGAATGGCCGAAGGATTGGTCGCATACCAGCAGGCGGTGGCTGCGGCACAAGAACAGTTCCAAGCGGCACAGGCCGGCAGCCTATCCGCTCAGGTCAAATCACCTATCACCGGTACCGTTCTCGCAGTGAACGTTAGCGTGGGAACGACACCCGACCCGCGGGACAAGAAGCCGCTGGTTACGGTGGTGAACCTGGACTCTCTGAAGGTCGCGGCTGGAGTCGCGGAAGATCGGTTAAGCCTGCTCAAGCTGAAGAACTCCGCCCTCGTGACGATCAAGGAAGTGCCGAACGTGGAGTCTCCCGGTTCGTTGGACGAGATCTATTCGGAGAAGGCCGGCTTCCTGCAGGGGCAGAAATACGTTGCCCTAGTGAGCTTCAAGAATGCCGAAGGCCGGGCGAAGCCCGGCATGGATGCCACGGTCTCGATCAAGATTGGTGAGGTGCGTAATGTGCTTGCCGTGCCCGCCAACGCGCCCTACCAGGTGGACAAGCAATATGCGGTGAAGTTGCGGGACGGCAAGGAATGGCGCCAGCGGATAGTAGAGATCGGCCTGAGCGACGGCAAGTACACCGAGATCAAGTCGGGACTGAAAGAGGGAGATACGGTGATGACCAACCCGTGATTGGGGCTGGGTGGGCAAATCACGGCAAGTTGCCCGCCTTGCGGTGGATTGGGAGAGCCAAACTTGGATGACAATGATCAGCTTGCACAGACGCCTGGCGACGTGGTAGAGGCGACAGACGCCGCGTCTGTCGCGCGGGGTGTCGTTGAGGACCATGCGGACATCGAGAACGCTCAAGCGGAGAGCCGAGAACATCCGTCGAACCAGCGCAGATCGCTTCTCAGAATTGGCCCGGGCCTGGTCACCGGCGCGGCGGATGACGACCCTTCCGGCATAGGCACGTATTCCGTAGCGGGAGCGCAGTTCGGTTACCAGCTTCTTTGGCTGGCTCCCGTGTGCGTGCCGCTTATGATCGCCGTGCAGGAGATGTGCGGCCGTGTGGCCCTCGTGACGAGCAAGGGACTGTCCGCCATCATCAAAGAGCACTACTCTAAGTGGCTGTTGTATGGCGTGCTGGTGCTCTTGGTCGTGGCGAACACGATCAACGTCTATGCGGACATCAACGTAATGGCCGCCTCCACTAGGATGCTCTTCGGATTGCCGTTCGCGCTGTGGGCGACTGTGCTGACGATCGGAATGGTGGTGGCCCAGGTTACGATCTCGTATAAGCATTACGTCAAGTTTCTAAAGTATGCTTGCTTGGCGTTGTTTGCGTATATGGTAATCGCGGTGCTGCCCAAGGTCCATGTGGACTGGTCCGCGGTCATCGGGCACATACTAATCCCACATTGGAGCATGAAGCCGGGGTACGTTCTCACCATCGTGGGATTTCTGGGCACGACCATCTCGCCTTATTGCTTCTTTTGGCAGGCCGGAGAACAGGTCGAGGACGACATAGCCGACGGCCTCACCGATGATGCCGGCTACCGCGCAAGCCGGGTCAAACGCTCGGAGATACGATCCGTTCGCGCCGACACGGCGATCGGGATGATCTTCTCGCAGATCATCACTGTTTTCATCATCGTCTCGACCGCGGCAACGCTGCATGCTTCCGGCAAGACCGACATAAACACAGCGCAGGACGCAGCCCGCGCGCTCTTGCCGCTCGGCGCGTCGGCCTATTGGCTGTTCACTCTGGGCATCCTGGGTGTTGGGTTGTTGGCTGTTCCGACCCTGGCCGGTTCGGCCGCCTATGCGGTCGCGGAAACCGCGGGATGGCGGTTCGGTCTCTACCGGCGATTAGGTCGCGCAAAGGGCTTCTACGCCACGATTGCCGTGGTTATCGTCGTGGGTTACCTGCTCAACTTCGTGGGAGCGATCAGCCCGGTTAAGGCGCTTCTCTATTCCGCTGTTCTCAACGGCTTGGTCGCGCCTCCGCTGATTGTGGTGTTGCTGTTAATCTGCAACAACCGCAAGATCGTCGGCAAGAATGCGAACGGATGGCTATCCAATACTTTTGGGTGGCTCACCGTGATTCTCATGTCCTTGGCAGGGGGACTTCTCATCTGGTTGCTGTGCACCGGCAAGGCTTCGTGACGGAATTGGAAGCCAGTCTTCTGGAGCAGATCGACCTGATTACTAAAATGACTGTGGAGTTATGATATATGGAACGCAAAGCAATAGAATCCCGGGAAGTGTCGGGGCTGGCGGTCAGTCTATTGGGCGAGTTGCAGTTGTTCTTCTCGCGCATCGAGGCGAAGTCTTCGGTCATACTGGGTGTCAATACCGGGATGATATGGTATCTGGCCACAAAGTTACCGCCGATCAAGAAGTGGGATATCCACATGCTGGCGGTGGCGTTGCCCCTTGCCTTGATAGGGGCAAGCCTATTCGAGTTGTACCGATGTTCATTTCCTCAACTGATGGGGGGACGAGAGTCACTGGTCTCCTTCAAGGAGATAGCAAAGCGGACCGAGGATAGGTTCTTGGCGGATTTCGTGAAACAAACTCCCGAAGAGTTGGCCCTGGATCTGCTTGGGCAGGTGTGGCAGAACTCCGAGATACTGACCGACAAAATCGACTGTTTGAGGAAAGCTTACACGCTCTGTGCGTCCGCTGTCCTCGCGTGGGGATTTGCGATAGCCGTGCTTGTCAACAGATAGGGCGCCACATCAGGATGCCGAAGCAACACTCTGGTGAATAACCGGGTCACCGCGGCTTGTCAGCTCTTGTTCCGCCGAACGTCCATATAGACCGCGGTCAGGACCACAAGGCCCTTCACGATATACTGCAGCGAGAAATGCACTCCCGCTTGATTGAGACCCTTGTCGAGAATACCGATGATGACAGCGCCTATCAAGGTGCCGTACATAGTGCCGATACCGCCAGTGAAGCTCGTTCCTCCGACGACCGCGGCAGCGATGGCGTTCAACTCGAATCCCTGGCCTGATCCGGGCTCGGCGGAATAGAGCTGCGAGGTATGGATCATGCCCGCGATGCCCGCCATCACCGCGCAGAGAAGGTAGACCCAAACTTGCGTGCGCACGACATTTATGCCGGTGAACTTTGCCGCTTCCCGATTGCCGCCGATGGCATAGATATGCTGGCCGAACCGAGTGCGGTGCAGCAGTATTGTGGCGAATGCAAAGACACCCAGCATCACCAGCACGGGCACCGGGATGAAGCCCAACAGCCGCGAATTGCCGAGCGCCAGAAAAGTCGTGGCGTTGTCCGGAATAGGGATAGGCTGAGCGCTGTTGAAGCGATAGGCCATGCCGCGCGCGACCATCATCGTCGAGAGAGTGATCACAAACGTGGGCATTCTGGTTTTCGCCGCGGGAATACCGTTGAAAAGGCCAAAGAGCGCGGCTATGCCCATCCCGCCGCCAAGGGCGAGAAGCAGTTTCACAGACGGCGCGGTCGATGGGCTGCCCGCAGCCAGGATGGATACTGTCGCCGTGCCCACCAAAGCCAGCACCGCTCCAACGGAAAGATCGATACCCCCGGTCATAATGGTGAAAGTCATGCCGAAAGCTATGATTGCATTCACTGATATCTGCTGAAGAAGGTCGATCTGGTTGTCCATCTGGGAGAAACCGGGAACCCGAATGCCAAACACCACTTCCAGCGCGGCCATCGCGATTATGAGCGGCCCGATCTTGCGCAGGGCCGGCGCGGCTTTCCAACTATGCTTCTTCATTAACGCTTGCTCCCGTCAACTTCTCCATAACCTTCTCCGGCGTGAGCGAGTCCGCGTCCGCCGTATCCATGATCAGACCGTCCGAGTAGATCGCAACCCGATGGGACATATTGAGTACTTCAGCGAGGTCCGAAGATATCAGCAGGACCGCCATTCCCGCCTGCACGAGCCGGCTTATGATGATAAACATTTCCTCTCTGGCCCCCACGTCCACACCGCGAGTTGGCTCGTCGAGTATCAGCACCTTCGGCCGGTGTTCCATCCATCGGCCGACGAGCGTTTTCTGCTGGTTCCCGCCGGAAAGCCCCTCCATGCTCTGCCAGACATCTGAGGTCTTGATGGAGAAGCTCTCCACAGCCCTCGTGACCATCGCATAGCGCTTCCGCGAATTTGGCAAAAAAGTCGGGTTCCACTCTCGTGTCCAGGGGAGGCTGAGGTTGAACGCCACTGACTCAATCATCACCAGCCCTTCCTTGCGGCGGTCTTCCGGGATCAGAACGATGCCTGCGTCGAGCGCGTCGCGCGGGCCGGTGATGGAGACGGGACTGCCTTCGACAAGAATCTCCCCGCTGTCGAACGTGTCTATGCCGAAAATGGCGCGGGCGAGTTCCGATCGTCCGGCCCCTACCAAGCCGGCAAGGCCGAGGACCTCTCCGTAACGGATGCAAAGGCTCACGCCGTGTATGTGTTTGCTCCGCAGATTCCTTATTTCGAGTGCTATATCACCAGGGTTGTGCGGCGGGCGATGGAAGTAATCGAAGATGTCGCGCCCCACTATCCACTTCACCAGTTCTTTCTGGTTCACGGCGGATGTATCCTGAGTGCCGACGGAGCACCCGTCACGCAGGACGGTGATTCTGTCGGCAATCCTGATAACCTCTTCGAGGCGATGAGAAATGTAGACAATCCCGACCCCCTGTGAGCGGAGTCGGTTCAACGTCGCAAAGAGCGCCTCGGTTTCAAGTTCCGAAAGCGAGGACGTGGGCTCGTCGAGGATGAGTATTCTTGCGCGACAGGAAAGCGCCCGCGCGATCTCCACAAGTTGCCTGTGAGCGACACTGAGTTCGGAAACCTGCCGGCCAACGTCGCTGATCTCCTCCAGCCCCAATTGCTCGACGAGCATCGCGGCTTCCCTGAAGATGCGGCCGCGGTCGATCAAGCCCATGCGCACTGGCTCCCTGCCGAGGTAGATGTTTTCCGCGACGGAAAGGTTCGGGGCGAGGGAGAGTTCCTGGTGTATGACGCGGATGCCGAGGGCGTCGGCATCCGCGACGCAGTTGATTATGGCCTGGCGGCCGTCCATGCGAATGCTGCCGGCATCCGGGAAGTATATGCCGGCGAGTATCTTGATGAGTGTGGACTTGCCGGCCCCATTCTCTCCAAGCAGCGCGTGTATTTCCCCGGTACGCAAGTCGAAGCTGACATCATTAAGGGCCGTCACGCCGCCAAACCTCTTTGTGATCCCCTCAAGTTCAAGCAGTGCCTGGCCTGGCTGCGAATTCTGGTTCATGGTGGTTCCCGGTCTACTGGGTGAATGTATCGGCATTACGCGCCGTCACGAGTTCAACCCTTACCTTGATGTCCTTCTCGACAGTCTTGCCGGCAAGGTGCTCGTAGACCTTCTCGGCACCTATGCGTCCGATCTCCTTCGGAAACTGCGCGGAGGTCGCAAGCATCTTCCCAGCCTTGATCGCCGCAACAGCCTCCTTGGCGCCATCGACCGCGACTATCTTGACGTTCTTGAGCTTTCCAGCCGACTCCAGCGCCGAGATGCAGCCGAGAGCACTGGGATCATTGATCGCAAAGACTGCATTAATGTCCGGGTGACGCCCGATGAGGTCGCGCATCACGGGCCGGGAACTCTCTATTGTCCCCTTGCACTCCTGCTGGTCGACTATCTTCATATCCGGATACTTCGCGAGGACTTTCTTGAACCCGGCAACACGGTCGATGCACGCCTTGTTGATGGACAGCGCCAACACCACGATTTTCGCCGGACGCGTCGTGCGCGCAAGCTCCTCGGCAATCAGTTCTCCGGCCTTAATGTTATCTGATGCCACTGTGCAGGTCACCAGGCTCTGATCCTTGACCGGAGCATCGACCACGATCACAGGAACGCCGGCTCGCTGTGCTTCGATAAGGGTCCCCTTGATACCTTCCCAGTTGACGGGGTTTATCATGATGGCCGCGGGCTTTTGCATCATCAGATCGGACAGATCGTTCTTCTGTTTGAGGGAACTGCTCTGGGCATCCAATACCACGAGCGTGTCACCATGCGCCTCGACGACCTTCCGGGCGCCTTCCGCGAGATCGACAAAAAACGGGTTGTTCATGTGCTGGAAACTGATGCCGATCAGCTTCCCCTTGGCTGGCGATTTGCCGGCCTGGTTAGCGTTTCTGCCGCATCCGGCAACGAGTGACACCGCGATCAGTGTCACCACAAGCAATCGGATTGTCTTCACCTTGATCCTCCTCGTCGCTTTCTACATTTCGTTGGTCTGCTTGGCTTGCCAGACCTCGATGTTCCTAAAAGCACCTTCGCCGTCCAATTCCATAAAACCTACCCGTCTATTGTATTGCACTCATTTCGTATTTGGAAAGTAGTCGTTCATGTACGAGTGAGTTCAGTCTTGCGGGAGTCGGTGCTCCGCTAGCAGCCTGCGGATAAAGTGCACATTATGCTTCGTGGGCACGCCTTTCGCCCCGAAGCACGCTTACAGTCCGGCGCTTCGGGACGAAA
>Ga0209777_10007504_pt1 | contig 12100 bp, 11 predicted proteins | sample FrelakmetHBP12HB_FD_187147 | JGI IMG/M metagenome (GOLD analysis project Ga0209777, IMG submission 187147) | Freshwater lake sediment microbial communities from the University of Notre Dame, USA, for methane emissions studies -HBP12 HB (SPAdes)... | ecosystem: Environmental > Aquatic >... | reverse complement strand
CCCCCCCCCTCAACAAACACCCATGCTGCAACACACATAGCCCATTGACAGTCCGACGCGCCATCACATCTGACCAGACATCCAGCAGCCCGGACTCTTCAACACCGGTCGAAACAAAAAAAAGATCACCCTACGCGAAGAACAACCAAAAACCCCTTATTTTCTCCCTACAGACTATTTTAATAACCTTCAAATAAAAATAAATACCAACACCCTATTAGTATAGGGCAGAGGTGAACGAACCCATGAACAAACCAACCCAACTCCTCATCCTCATTCTCACAAGCATCTGCCTACTAACTACCACCGCCCAAGCCACCACTCTCACCACCCAACCCACGACCCTCCTACCTCCCACCCTCAACGGCCTCCCAATCACCACCGCCAAAAACCTCACCATCACCCAACCACGCTGCAGCGCCCCCGTCATCCTCGAAGCAGGACACACCTTCACCATCCACTTCACCGCAGACTCCTTCACCACCGCCTACGCCTACCTCAGCACCGCCTACGAACCCATCGTCGACAACTACTGGCTCACCCTCCAACCCGCCACCGGCGCCAACCACACCTGGACCACCACCGCCACCATCCCCGCCGCCGCCAACCCAGAACTCTACAACCTCACCCTCCTCCTCGACAACAACGGCATCCTCCTCACCCGCACCCAACCGCGCGCCGTCAGCATCACCCACATCACCGACACCTTCACCTTCATCCACATCACCGACCTGCACGTCGGCGACCCACGCGGCTTCCTCACCAACGTCCGACAGACCCTCCACTACCGATCCATCATCCGCACCATCACCGAAGTCAACCTTCTGCACCCCGACTTCGTCCTCATCACCGGCGACCTCGTCTTCGGCCAACTCTACCCCGGCGAATACGCCAAAGAATACCCCATCCTTTACAACCTGCTCCAACGCTTCGACGTCCCCACCTACCTCGTCCCCGGCAACCACGACTGCTACAAACGACTCCCTGAAGACGGCCAAACCCTCTATCAGCAGTACTTCGGAGCCATGAACTACTCCTTCGACTACGGCAACTACCACTTCATCGGCATCAACTCCTACGACCTGCCCGCCCGCCAACGCTTGGCCATAGGACCCGTCATGGCCTACTGGGGCGGCGCCGTCTCAGACCAACAACTCGCCTGGATCAACCACGACCTCAACACCTCCAAGAACAAGACCCTGACATTCATGTTCCTGCACCACAGCCCCCTCCTAGATTCCTACAACGACTCCCTCACCCATAAACGCACCTACACCAACCGCCAACCCCTCCTCAACCTCATCGACGCCGACAACGTCAGCATGGTGCTCGCCGGCCACGTCCACTGGGACTCTGCCTACACCGTCAACGGCACCATCTTCCTGACCACCACCACACCGGAAAGCAACGTCCTCAAAGCAGACGGCTACTGGGGCTACCGCATGATCAGCATCGTCAACGGCACCATCGCCTCCTACAACTACAAAGACCCCTACTACTCCATCCCCTCCTACCACCTCCAAGCAAACATCGCCAAGAACCAACGCAAAGGCACCGCGACCAGCACACTTGAAAAGAACATGACCGTCCTCCTGCGCTTCCTACTCCCCGACGGAACCTATGTGATCAACACCGGCAGCATCCTTGAAGAACGCTCCGACGGCACCACCCTCGAACTCTACGTTCTGCTCCCCGTCCCCGCCAACAGCACCGCGACCGTGACAGTCAAAAACCACCTCGAAACCCAATAAAATAAAACATCCATCTCTTGAAAGACTAGGGGCTTCCCCGCCAAAATCAGGGCCAACACCACCCCCGCGAACAGCCCACAGCCCCCCCTGCTCTTCTTTTCCACCTCCAGATAATAGTTCATTCGCGAAGATTATTAAGGATTTCCACTGTTACGCCCAAGCGGCAACACCCATGGAAAACACCGTCATTAAATTCATCGTTGACAACATCTGGCTCTTCCTCCCCATCGGACTCGCCGGCATCGCCGTCACCCTCCTCCTCTATTTCACAGGAAAACGAGAAACACCACGTACAGACGACCACCTCACCGAAGACAACAAGACCATCCGTGGCGTCACCATCAACATCTACGCGATTATCTACCTCATCATTTGGATCGTTCTCATCGCCATCGGCCTCCTCTCCGACTTCCTCATCCCGACCCTCGTCAGCGGCATCATCTCCCTCATCCCCCTCATCGCCCTTCTCTTAACCACTCGGCAGACGAAGACCTCACAGGAGCGCTGATCCCCGTGAGTTTCATCCGCATTGACACCCAGCTAGGACAGAACACCACTCTACTCATCCCCTTCATCATCCTCATCGCCTTCGTCTGGATCGCACTCGTCTACTATTCTTATCGTAGATACGGCTGGAAGAAAACCATCATGTACTTCCTACCGATGATCATCACCTCCCTATTTATCGAGTCCGCCGGCGTCGCCAGCGGCCGCTACGTCTACTCAGGTTACCTCGTCTACCTCTCGGTCGTCGGCGGAGAAGTCCCTCTCAGCATCGTCCTGGCCTGGAGCGCCAACCTCTTCCTCTTCATGAACATCAGCAGACACCTTATCACCAGGTATTATCCAAAACGAAACCGCCTGCAGATCATCTTCATCGCCTTGTTAGCAGGCATCGTCGGCGTCTGCGTCGACCTCCTCGAAGACCCTATCGCCCATCATAACAACTGGTGGCTCTGGAAAGGCTCTCTTGCCGGACTGAAATACTATGACGTCCCTATTCTCAACTTCATTGGCTGGTTCCTGCTGCTTTTCTTCATGACGCTCGCCACCCTGCTCATCGAGCGATCTCGGTTCACGGAAAACAGGAAGGTCCTGATTGCCATCACCTCTATCTCGATTACCGGTACTATTGTTTTCATTGTTCATGGAGGCATCGTCCGGCTTTTCGAGCTTTTTGGGCTGGCCTAAAACTTCTTTTTTTTCTCCTAATGGGAGGGAAACCATTAAGTAATACAGGCTGCTCCCTATTCTCAGACCGCCATGGGGTTTACGAAATTAGCCGTTGCTTGGGTGCGTATGATACGCCCGCCCATCCTGTTCCTCTGTAGTTTCGGGGCGGTTGTCAGTGCGTTGAATTGTGTGACCTTCTATCATCAATCACTGACAGTGTGGCAGTTTTTATTATTGATACTTGCGCCTGCGTTTCTTTCGACAGGGACCATGCTGCACAATGACATCACGGATTTAGAGTCTGATAGGGTGAATCGGCCGAAGAAGCCGGTCCCGGCTGGCGTCCTGCGACAAAACACGGTGTATTACACAGGTATCGTCTTGATGGTGTCCTCTATTTTCCTTGGAGCACTGGTTGGGTATCCTGAGACGGGTCGGATCAACTGGACATGTGGGCTGTTGACCTTCAGTTTGGTTGTCGTAGGGTTGTATTATAATTATTATGGCAAGCATCATGGGATCTTTGGTCATATGGCCGTTGCCTTCGGTGTGGGTGCGATCCCGTACTGGGGGGCGATTGCGATTTTTCCTGGTGAGCTGCAGTTGATGCTGCCGTTGGCGCTTGCGATCTTCTTCATGGAGACCGGTCGGGAGATCATGGTCTGTGCCGGTGATTATGTGGGTGACTTGAAGGCTGGTTTTAAGACGACGCCGGTGCGGCGTGGTCGGAAACAATCGATGTTTATCGCGTTATTTTTCTATCTGTTGTTTATCCCTCTCTTTCCGTTGTCCGCGTTTGATTGGACGGGGTTGCGGTTCTTCCCGCAGGTGTTTGGGTGGGTATATCTCCTCGGCGGGGTTCTGCTGGCAGTTGGTTTGTTGTTGACGTGGTTGTTGACGTATGTGGTGCTGCGTCGGACGGATGACGAGGCGCTGATTTGGCGGGCGTTTGAGCGGTACGAGCGGACGGGGACGCGGGTGATGATTATTGTGTTCCAGGTGTTTATTCTCTTGAATGTGCTTTTTTCGCCTGGTCATTTCTCGTAGGAAAAGCTTCTTATATGCTCGAGAGGCTAACCGTTCCTGATGCGTAAGATATCTGCGTATGCCCGTCTTTTGCGGGTTCCAGGGATTGGGGCATTAGGTGTCGTCCCGGTGATTGGTGCCTTGATTGTCGGTGTGAACGACCTGACGACTTTAGCCATTGTGTTTGTGATTGGCGCGTTGTCAAGCATCTTTGGGTTCTTGGTCAATGACTATGTGGATATTGAGCTCGATAAGTTGGTTGACGATTTGCAGAAGAAGCCGTTGGTCAGCGGGGAGATTTCCCGTAAGGCTGCGTTGATGACCGCGTTCGTGTTGTCGTTTTCTGCGTTTTTCTTCATTGCATTATTGTGGTATAATCTGCCGATCACGTTTTATCGATTCGTTGCCTTCGTATGTATCCTGTTGGCGGGGTTCTTGGGGACGACGTATGATATCTATGGGAAGAAGATCATCGGGTCTGATTTCCTGGTTGCCATCTCGGTTGCGTTCATCTTTTTATTTGGGGCGTTGTCGTTTGCTGCGCCGACGCCGATGGTCTGGGTCGTGTTCTTGCTGACGTTTGAGAACATCTTGTTCATGAATGCTATCCAAAATGGTTTGAAGGACGCGGATCATGATTATAAAATGGGTGTGAAGAATATTGCGATTGCCTCGGGGGTGAAGGTGGAGGGGAATTCGTTGATCATCCCTTGGGGGTTTAAGGGGTTTGGGTTTGGGTTACGATTGTTTGCTGCGGCATTGTTCTTCGTACCGTTCTTCGTTTTTAATTATCCTTATTATTGGTGGCAGCTTGGGCTGTTAGGGTTCCTGGTGGTTGTCTTTTTGGTGATAGATGCTCGGTTCCTGAGTATGAAGACGTTTGATCGCAGTAAAATCCGGAGGATCATCGGGATGCAGTCGTTTCTGCGGTACTCGTTGGTCCCAGTGATGTTGATGTCGACGATCAATCTGCTTGCGGCGGTGCTGTTGATTTTGATCCCGATCGTGTGGTACATCGCGTTTACGCCGTTGCTAGGTGAGCGGATGTTTAAACCGCGGATGTGAGACGAAGCCGTATGCGGTTCGATGTCATAGTCGTTGGTGCTGGGCCTGCGGGGTCGACGGCGGCGAAGGCCCTCGCGGAGCATGGCGTCCGGGTGCTTCTCCTGGATAAGGAGCGGTTTCCGCGAGATAAGCCGTGCGGGGGTGGTATTCCTGCCCGTGTTCTGCGGCGATATCCGTACATCGATACGAAGGCGGTCATTGAATCGTATACCTATGGAGGGACGGTGTATTCGCCGTCGTTGCGTTTTAAAATCGATGCGATGAAACCGACGCCGATGATCGCGATGACGCTACGGCGGAAGTTTGACGCAGAGTTGGTGCGTCTGGCGACCGTGGCGGGAGCTGTTCTCAAGGAGGGTGCACAGGTGACCGGTGTTGAGGTCACGGTGCAGGGCGTGTGGGTGTCGACAGCGCAGGGTGAGACGTTGGAAGCCTCTGTCCTTGTTGCTGCGGATGGTGTGCATAGTTTCGTTGCCACGACGTTAGGTTTTCGGAAACCTGGTGCGCCCCAAGGCGTTTGTGTGTTGCAGGAGTTTGCGGTTGATAGCCTGGTGCTTGACCAGTATTTTACGGCGTCGCGGCGGTGTCTGGTGCATGCGCGGTTCAAGGCTCTGCCTGGGTATGGTTGGGTGTTTCCAAAGAAAGAACATTTGAACATCGGGTTTGGGGCAATCCAGCCAGAGTCTGAGGCGGGGCATGGGATGAATCTGCGTCAGTGTTATGATGAGTACCTCGCGTATTTGCGGGAGCAGAACCTCGTCCCTAAAGATCTGCCGGAGACGGCGGTGAAGGGTGGTGTGACGCCGACGCGTCCGTTGGAGAAGACGTACGCGGACCGGGTGTTGCTGGTTGGTGATGCCGGTGGGTTCATCAACCCGTTGTCCGGCGAGGGGATTTATTATGCGATGGCGTCGGCGGAGCTTGCGGCGCAGACGATCATCGAGGGTTTAGCGAAGAATCAGTTTTCTGAGGAGTTCTTGTCGAGGTATGAGACCCGGTGGCGGAAGGATTTCGGCAAGGATCTTGCCTTGGTGTCGATGGTGCTTGAGCGTGGTGGCCTGGAGAACCGGGAGCAGGTGTTTGAAATCGCCAGTCAGGATAGGAAGCTGACGGATTTACTCATCGGCGTCATCACGGGGGAGCTTGGGACGCAGAAGAATAAGTGGAAGATCGTGCGGCGGTACCTGGTCGCATCGTTGAAGTTCCGGTTCCGAAGGAAGAAGCAGCCGTAGTCTTGTTGGGTTCATGATTCATATGGAGAAGCATAAGGTGTGTATCATTGGGGCTGGGATTGGCGGTCTGACCGCTGGTGCCTTGCTGGTGAAGCAAGGGTACGCGGTGGATATCTATGAGAAAGAGCTGACGGTCGGCGGTCGGGCACAATCGCTGGCGATGTCCGATCAGACGCTACAGTCCTATACCGAGACCTTGCGGCGGTTCAACACAGGAGTGGTCTTCTCCGACCCTCCACTGCCCGAGGTGTTCCAGCAGAATCTGTTCAAGGGCTATACGCTTGACCTGGGGTTCCATCTCATCGGGGGTGGCATCGTGGCGAAGCTGCGGGAGATCATCCCGGAGTCCTTCGACCATATCGCATTGTCCTCATCGCGGTTGTTTGAGCAGAAGAACAGCCATTTCGGGTATTTCGTGACGACCAGGGATAAGATCAGCATGTTGCCCAACATCCTTCGTCTCTTGTCGTCTGGCGAGAAGACGATGAAGGCGCTGGACAGCGTGCCGATGTCAGAGACGATCGTGAAATATGGGAAGGGGAAGATGAGGGATGTGCTGGAGTTGAATCCTCGGCTCATCACCACGATCAACGACCTTGCCTTGATTTCCACCGGCGAGGTGTTCCGGACGCAGAAGGATATGCGGCTGGCTGGCGTCTTCTACCCGCAACACGGTCTGGTGACCGTCTGCGAGAGCCTGGCGTCGTTCATCAAAGCCAATGGCGGGACCATCCAGCTTGGTACTCCGGTTGAGAAAATCCACATCGAAGACCGACAAGCGAAGAGCGTGGAGGCCGGCGGGTCACTGCATGAGTACGACCTGGTGGTCTCCAACATCCTGGTGCAGAACCTGTTCTCCCTTGCAGACGCGTCGCAGTTCCCCTCTGAGTATGTCACGATGATGAAGACCTTGGCTGGGACAGGCAGTCTCTGTGCGTATTATGCGTTGAAGAGGATTGACCCTGCATTGCTCGGTAAGACGTTTGTGTTCGTGGAGCGCGGTCTGGGCTGCGAGGGAAATGATGCGGCGGGGATGATCGATTTCATGACCGCGGAGCCGCAGGTAGGCTTGTCCGCCCCCGGCCATTTTCTGGTGCAAGCGTATATCATCTGCGCGCCAAAGGAAGCAACGGATAAGCGGATGCTGCAGCGTCTCAGGGAAGCGCTCGATAAGAACATACGGCGTATCATCCCTGAATATCAAAAAGACCTTGAGTGGGCGATTTATCCTGCAACCTGGCATCTTGACGGGGTGTCGAAGACCATCCGGAACACCAAGCCAGAGATTCAAACGCCAGTGAAAAACCTCTACCTTATCGGTGATTGTGTGAAAGCGACGGGCATCGGGATAAACTGTGCGATTAATTCCGCTCGAGACCTCTCCGAAATCCTTTCAAAGAAGCAGTAAAAAAAAAGGATGAGGCGCAGTCCCTCGGTTGGGGACTGCGGTGCGTTGCGGTGTTTTATTTAATATCCGCCGATCAGGAGGCTTGGGTCACCAAGGGCCAACCATTCCTCGACGGTCTTGGCGTCCGCTTGTTGAACCATACCCGGCCACTTTTGGAGATAGCGGTTCATGGCGCCAGTCCAGCAGTTGCCCAGGGTCTTGGTGGGGTTGTTTTTGTATTCCTGCAGGAAGGTGCGTTCGATATAACCGCCGAGTCCTTGGTAGCAGGCAGGTTCGCCGCCGACGTTACCGATGAGACCGTAGCCAAGCCCGGTGTTGCCCATGCAGGCGATGGATCCGCCGTTCTTCGCAGCCATCATCCATTCACTCCAACTGCGTGGCGCAGGCGCGCCGTAGCACCAGGTGGCGTGGTTGTTGGGGTTGATGGTCCAGAAGAACGAGACGTTGAGCATGCTGTTGTGGCAGCCGCCGACGATGCAGACGTTGAGTTTCTCGCCGTTCTTGAACGTTCTCATTTGGTACTCTTTGAGTCCGCCTGGAGTCTGGCCGTTTTTCCAGGTGAACAGGTCGTGCCAGTGGGTGTCCCAGCGTACGGGGCTCCCGTGGCCGTCGAAGTAGAGGAAGCCGGCGCCTTCAGTGATAACACGCTCGAGGTTTTGTGGGGTTGGTGTGAAGTCGTTGCTGATGTTGCGCAGAGATGCGAACACTCTGACGGGTGAAATGCCCATAGGTGCGAGGTTCTCCATGTAGGAGTAGTTGGTGGAGACTTCGCCTTCGTAGATGTTGCCCATGCTGGTGTCGTCGAAGCTGTCGCCGCCAACGATGATGGCTTTCTTAAACCAGGAAGCGTCGAGGGGTTTCGACTCATAGGCGATGATCTTGTTGACTTCAATCGTGAGTTCATTGGTGTTGCGGACTGCAAGGCGCCCGATGGCGACGTCAGGGTACAGGTCGACGATGTCCTTGCCCATGTGGCCTTGGAGCCATTTACCGTAGATGTGGTCGCCGTTGGAGTCCCAGCTGGAGAAGTTTCCGTGGCTGTCATAGATGTCAGCAAAGTATAAATCAGTGATAAAGCCGGGGTCGTGTTCCGTGCCACCTTCATCCACGTTGTTGTAACGGACGGGGAAGTACCAGTTCTTCACACCGGAGTTCGTATCGTCCTTAGCGCCTTTGCCTATGAGGTAGCCTTTCATGCCACCGACGAGTAGAACGTACTTAGTGTTCCAGGTGTCCAGGGCGTCCTTGATGAAGTACTTGATCTGCTCAGGCTTGTCGTACCCCTGGTATTGTGTGTAGATGTCTTCCAAAGTCTTCACTGTGGTGTTAATGCCGTGGCTGATCTTTTCAGTGACCAGAGGCTGCAGGCTACTGGCGAAGGCTGCTGGTGCGATGATGACGAGGTCGTAGCCGGTGCCAAAGGTCTTCGGAGTCGTAGGTGCCTTGTATTGGACCGTGACCGACGCGCCTTGCATGTATTGTATGGTGCCACTAGCGGGGCTGACTCGAACTGGGAAGGTGCGGATGGAGAGGAAGGTCACGTGGTCGCCTTGGCTGTTGCGTCCGCCGCCTGTGGAATAGTCGAACCAGGCGGTTGGGTAGTAAATGTTGGAGGTGTAAATCTGTGGGTCAATATAGAAATGAGCGGGTGCCTGGGCGTCGTCCTGGATGACGGCCTGCGGTGAGGGCATGGCTGGGTAGAGCAGGGTCATGGTCTGGGTGGTGGTCGGTACAACGTTGACGTTGAGGACAGTCGAACCGAAGGGCAGTTCCATGACAGTGACGGTCATGGGGACTGCTGGTGCCCCTGGGCTGATGAGCGAGTCCGTAACTCCTGGTACGGTGAGTTCGGTGCAGGTGATGGAGTCGATGGTGGTTATGGTGGTTGATGGCGTCTGGAATGTGAGGTTCGTGGTCTGTTGATTTATGGCTGCTTCTTTTCCGATGGCCAATGTGGTAAATCCACCGGTAAGCAGTAGGACTACCACTAGACATGAGAATGTTTTGATCTTTATTTTATCACCCCTTAATTAAAAGGAATGTAGGTCCATGTACTATATATATGTTTGCCATATGATAATTGTACGAAGTGAGAAAGAGGTCATTGTTTTCATTGTCGAGGGTGTTGTGTTTCTCCTTATCTTAAGGAGAAGATTGTGGATTGTTTTATATTTCTGGCGGGCATAAGGGTGGGTATGGGTAGGACTCGGTTGCCGGCGCCCTCGGTTTTTGTGAAGCGTGCGGTTCGGTTGCATGCGACGGATGCGAAGATCATCGATCCTCGGAGTGTGGTGACGGCGGAGTGGGTGCGGTTGAAGTGTCAGTTTGGGTGTGATGGGTATGGGCAGCATTTGACGTGTCCGCCGTTTTCGCCGACGCCGTCTCAGATGCGGCGGGTGTTGGATGAGTATCAGACGGCGGTGTTGATTCATTATGATTCTGAGGAGTGGCGGGAGGTGGATGTGGTGGTGTCGACGTTGGAGCGGGAGGCGTTTTTGGCGGGGTATTATAAGGCGTTGGGGTTGGGGTCGGGGCCGTGTTCGTTGTGTGAGACGTGTAATCTGGGGGGTGGGTGTCGGCATGCGGAGCAGACGCGTCCTTCGATGGAGGCTTGTGGGATCGATGTGTATGCGACGGCGCGGGCTGCGGGGTTTCCGATTGAGGTCGTCAAGGGGTATTCGTCGCCGCAGAATTATTATGGGTTGTTGTTGCTTTTGTAGTTGTTGTGGATGGTAAGGGATATCTTTAAATCCTGTGCTTAATTCTGAGGGGCTGAATGGAGGTTTGATTCCGTTATGTGGCTTCAAGTGAGATTGTATCTGTTGGTTGCTTTGTTGTTCGGTATCCTGTTTGGTGTGATTTCTGCGATTGGGTATTTGCTGGGGTTGAGTGGGTCTTCGTATCTGTATTTTACGTTCGTTGCGGCGTTGGGCCTTGTTCTTGTTCAGTTTTTGGTTGGTCCGAAGATCGTCGAGTGGTCGATGCGTGTGAAGTATGTGAGTGCGCAGGAGTACCCGAAGCTGCATGCGATGGTCGCGGAGTTGGCGCAGAAGGCGGGGTTGCCGAACACGCCAAGGGTGGGGATTTCGCAGTTGAGTATCCCGAATGCGTTCGCGTTTGGTCGAACAAAGCGAGGTGCGCGGGTCTGTGTCACGAAGGGTATCTTGGATCTCTTGACGGATGATGAGTTGAAGGCGGTGCTGGGCCATGAGATTTCGCATGTGCGGCATCGGGACGTGGTCGTGATCACGATGTTGAGTGTTATTCCGATGATTTTCTATATGATTTACATCTCGTTCTTCTGGGGCGGGATGGGGTCGCGGGACCGTGAGGGTGGCAGTACTGTCCTTGTCGGGTTGTTTGCTCTGGCGATTTACTTCATCACGAATCTCTTGGTGATGTATGGGTCTCGGATCCGTGAGTATTATGCGGACCGTGGCAGTACAGAGCTGGGTTGCCAGCCGCGGTATCTGGCGACTGCGTTGTATAAGCTGACCATGTGGGATGCCAAGGCGCCTAAGCAGGTCATCAAGCAGACGGAGGGTATGAAGGCGTTCTTCATCAACGACCCGAGTCGGGCGATGGAAGAAATCCGCGATGTCCGCGAGCTGGACAGCAACAAGGACGGCGTCATCGACCAAAACGACCTTATGATGCTATCAGGCAAGACGGTGAAGCTGCGGTCTGGTGCCCGGTTCTTGGAGATCTTCGGGACGCATCCTAATGTCGTGAAGCGCATCAAGCAACTGGCGTCGCTGCAAACAATCTCGTAATCCCTTTTTTTTGTTAGTATGCGGATCTGGGATATACCGCCGAGGAAGTTGTGCCGTGCGCATCTGCTAGGTGAGCACCGCGAGTTGCATACGATCTGGTCTATTCTCATCCATCAGAAAAAAGGATATGCCCATCACCCAGAAACGGTACGCTGGAGGGGAAAACAACGAGCGTTATTCCTCAGACATGAACAGATTGTCGACGAGATGGTTCGGAGGGGATATCATCATTTCAGTCCTTTGGATCCTACGTTTGCTACGGGGGAGAGCCACCAGGATGTCTTTGTAGATTCTCCTGATGAACAAGTCCGTTTACTCCGTCAGAAACAATGCGAATGCAACGTGTGACTTTAGAAGAAAAATAAAAAAAAAGAGGGGGAATGGTTTTATTTTTGTGCTAGGCCGCCCCATTTGGAGATATAAATAATTCCCAGTACGGAGATAACCGTTATCACCACTGCTACGACTATTGAAACACCTGCGCCCATCCATGTTGTTGGTCCAGTCGCAAGCCAAAGCCCTGCAAGTGTCATTATTCCAACTATGATATCTTTCCAGATTAAGGCGATGATAAAACCAAATGCCGCTGCGATTGCTACAGCTATCGTGCTTTTAATTTCTTTTATAGTTACCATCTTATTTCTCTCTCCTTACCTTTGGGCTGGGAATGGA
>Ga0209777_10007503_pt1 | contig 12101 bp, 12 predicted proteins | sample FrelakmetHBP12HB_FD_187147 | JGI IMG/M metagenome (GOLD analysis project Ga0209777, IMG submission 187147) | Freshwater lake sediment microbial communities from the University of Notre Dame, USA, for methane emissions studies -HBP12 HB (SPAdes)... | ecosystem: Environmental > Aquatic >... | reverse complement strand
AACATCTGGGAGCTTGTCGATAGCTTCACAAGTGTTCTCTAGAAATGCTGTAAGAGTAACGCCTTCGATAGTAGACGCCTCCAATATCAGATACTAAAAAGTCGCTATTAAATTAGAGACAGAGCCGACCATCGGCAAACCATTTGGCTAAATCTGCGGGTTCTGGGCAAATTCAATGAAGCCCCGCACGCTGTTCTCAATTAGTGTTTTCTTGAGGATAGGGTTCCTCTTGAGCGCCGGCACCGCGTCGCGTATGGTTTCGTCTTCCCTAAAGATGTGCTCCCTGATAGCTTCTGGCTTCTCGCCACGTCTTAGGTCTTCCGCCACGATGCCCAGCCACATCTTAATCTGCACCTCGTAGTCCCGCAGGCGCCTAGCAGCGTCTGGGGCTTTGCCGAAGTGGCTGTAGTACAGGAATTTGGGGTTAAGACGGATGAGTTTATCAATTGAAACCATGGCGATGTCAGGGCGAAACGGAGGCGGCGTTGTGGGAAAAACCGCGCCGAACTCAGGCAGGTAGGCGCCTGCACCGTCGCCAGGAAACACGCCATTGCTCTGCCGCTCGTAATACGCGACATTGTGCGAGGCGTGCCCAGAAGCCTCCATTATTCTTAACTTCAAACCCTTCCCCAAGTCAAGCGTCCAGCCTTCAGCTGCGGCGATTATTCGGTCCTCGGAAACGGGTTCGGGCTTGCCAAACATCTCCGCCACTTCTCCCAACGTCTGCTTTGAAGCCAACCACAGCTTCGCCGGGTCGATCAGGTGCGATACGCCCCTTGGGTGGACTATGACTTTAGCATCAGGTAGATGCTTGAGCAAGGTGCCTGCTCCCCCCGCGTGGTCGATGTGAACGTGGCTGACGGCCACGTAGGCGACCTCTTCTGGACTGACGTCAAGCTCGCCTAAACCCGATAGCAAGTTAGGAATTGATGAGGCGGGGCCTGTCTCGACTATGAGGATTTTTTCTCCTTTCAACACGTAGCTGGCGATGAGGTTCTTGTACCCGCACGTCTCAAGATCGATTAAGAAAAGGTTCTCACCGATAACCTTCGTATGCATGAAACCACTTCACAAGCCGAACCTAGACTTCTCAGTAAACAGCATAAACGTTCCCTTTTCAGCGTTTCTCCGAGTGTAAACGCGCAACCTTTAACTTCAAGACCACACAAACGTTGATACTCGTGTTTCGCAAAAGAGGACGCCCTTGATGAATGCGATAATCTTCGGCGCGCCAGGTTCAGGAAAAGGAACCTACTCGGCAAGACTCCGCGATGTTCTAGGCGTTGAAGTAATCTCAATGGGCGATATTTTCAGGGAGATGCTCAAAGAAAATAGCATCCTGGGCAGAATCATCAAAGATTACGTGGAAGCAGGGCTCCTCGTTCCCGACATAATCGTGGTGGAAGTGCTCAAAGAAAAAATTAACGAAGCGCCCAAGGGAAAAGGCTTCATCTTGGACGGCTACCCACGCACCTTGGCTCAGGCAGAAGCGTTGGAGAAAATCGCCAAAATCAACGTCATAATTAGGCTGGTGGTTCCCGACTGGATAATCATCGAACGCCTCTCCTCAAGGCGGATATGCGAGGAATGCGGCACCGTCTATAATCTGAAGTACCTCAAGCCCAAGAAGGAAGGAATCTGCGACAAATGCGGCGGCCAGCTGTATCGACGCCCCGACGACAACCCTGAAGTTATCAAAATGCGGTTGGACCTTTATGACAGGGAAACTGACCCGGTGATAAGGTACTACAAAACCAAGGGCGTACCAATAGTTAAGCACACGGCCGATTCACTGGACATGCCACCTGAAAAAGTCGTCGGAGAAATGATAGCGGACCTGAAAAAATTAAAGCTCGCCTAGATGTCTAACAGAAACATCAGGGTAACTTTTTCGGCGGTCTTGATGAACTCCATCTGGTGGTAAGTAATTGCTTTGACGCCGACCTTCTGCGGGTGCTTCTTTGGGTCAAATTTTTCGCCGTGAACCGTGGCTTTGAGCTTGAACCCCGTCGCCGTTTCCTTAATGCTGTGAACGTCGAATTTCGAGTAGAGCATGCCATTAACTTCGAACTTGACCAAAAGCGCCTCGAGCCAGCTATAGAGCAAAGCATACTCGTCTTCAGCTTCAACTTCCATAGCCTCTCGATGCCCCTGGTTAACTTTCGGCGTGTCCGTCATAACCTCAAACATGGCCAGAGCAGCGTTGCCAAACGCTTCCTCCATCGTTGCACCGTGAGCCGCTATGTAAACGTCTGCCGTATGCTCCAAAAAATCGAATTTGCCCTCGAAATTTTCCGTCTTATCTCCTTTCTCCAAATGCATACCCCGCCTTTAGAATCGATTCTGGATCTTCTGGACTGCAAGCGTAGCCAGCCTTGCGCAGTCCTCCACGTCTTTCAGGCTAACCATGCCGACAGGGCTGTGGATGTACCGCGCGGGGATCGATATGGTCCCGCTCGGGACACCGCTTCGAGTGAGCGCCATACGCGCCGCATCCGTCGTGCCCATCAATCCAGTTTCCATCTGGTACTCAATCTTGTTTTCCGAGGCGGTGTCGATTAGCCACCGCAAAACTTTGGGGTGCGTAATTAAGCCTGAGTCGCTAACTGAGAGCGTGGGTCCCTTACCCATCTTGACGGTCGTGTCGAATTCCCTCACGCCGGGCACATCGCCCGCCACCGTGACATCCAACGCAATACCTACATCCGGGTCCACGCCAAACGTCGCCGTCACCGCGCCTCTCAAACCGACTTCTTCCTGAACCGTACCCACCGCATAGACCGTGCAGTCCGTCTCGCCCAACTGCTTGAGAGTTTCAACCATGACGGCGCAACCCGCGCGGTCATCAAAAGCCTTACCCATCACAGCATCCTTGCTCACCTTCACATAAGCAGCATCGAAAGCAATCGGGTCGCCCACTTTCACGCCCATCTTTTTGGCGTCCTCGCGGTTTTCAGCGCCGACATCGATGAACATCTCGTCGTAAGCGACGATTTTCTTGCGCTCCTCCTCCTTCTGAATATGCGGAGGCTTCGCACCTATGATGCCAGGTAGAGACGCCTCCCCGGTTAAGATGTTGACTTTCTGGGCGAGGAGAATGCGGTCATCAATTCCGCCCATCTTCGTAAACTGCAAAAAGCCCTCCTTGGTCACGTTCTTCACCATCAAGCCGACTTCGTCCATGTGCGCAGCTAACATGACTTTTAAGCCGTTTTTCTTGCCTTTTTTGACGGCGACCACGTTCTCCATCTTGTCGATGGCGACTTCGTCGGCGTAAGGCTTGAGAAGTTTAACCATTAAGTCGCGGGCTTCATCCTCCCTGCCCGCAACGCCTTGGGCGTTTGAGAGTTTCTCCAAGTTCTGAGCTAACGACATAAACATGCCTTCTTGCTTGCTGGATTGTGGCTTGTTAAATTATTAAACAGTTGCGGTACAGTCATAACAACTAGAAATGAGGGGCTCCCGCTGGAGCGTTTACGTTTTCGGGCATTCCAATAGGCTGTGGTGCTTCGTGCCTTCAAGCTTCTTCGCAAGCTTCACGTCAAGAGTCAGCAACGACAACCTCAATGGCCGTGTTCGCGATCCTCCCTCACTATGTCTGCCGAAGAAGCAGTCATACCCGTCCTTTCGCCTAGTTTGTTCCTGAACCGATCCACGTCTTTCACTACTTTTCTCAATTTCTTCTTTTTCACTACATTCTCAAGGTGCACCTTGGTCTCCTCCGCATAGTCTATGTTCAGTTCCTGAAGCTCGTCTTCGAGTTTCTTTGGGCTCTCACCGCAATAACATTGCTCATAATGTAAACACTACATAAACAAAAATGTAACTTTGTTGTTAACAAATTGTAAACATGTCAAGAGTGGTAATTCTTAAAAGGCTCAACCGCGTCAACAGCATATCCAAGGTGTAATTCAAAATGGCACAACCAAGTTTCAAGAATGTTTTCGTTTTCCTGGACACAGACAAATTCTGCAGCCCATTTGACATGCTCGTAGTCACCGACGCCTTCCCCGACTCTAATATATTCAAGTTCGAGAACGTGACAGGCGACGACGCAGGTAAAATCGTCTACGACGCATTGTTCCCGCGCGGACCTCTAGGCGCAGCCCACACGAAGATCTTCATCAACGGCAGCAACTTCGAAATGGTCGAACAAGTCGTTGCCGCCACCCAGAAATCCATGGCTTCCGCTCCATGGGGCACCAGTATAATCGTTGACCCACGAGGCGCATACAGCACAGCCGCCGGCGCCGTAGCCAAAACGCTCGGGCTATCGCTCGAAAAGGGCATAGGCGTGCTCGAAGGCAAAAACGTCACCGTCCTCGCAGGCACCGGCCCCGTCGGACAAACCGCCGCCAGAATCTACGCCACCGAAAAAGCCAACGTCGTCATCACCAGCCGCACCCTCGCCAAAGGCCAAGCAGTCGCAGACAAAATCAACAAAGAAGTCGGCGCCCAACGCGTTAAAGTCGTCGAAGTCAGCAAACCTGAACAGACAGCCGCAGCAGTCAAAGACGCCGAAATCATCCTCTCCGCAGGCGCAGGCGGCATCCAACTGCTAAGCACAGCAGACATGAAAGCAGCCAAAAAATGCAAGATAGTCGCAGACATCAACGCCATCAAACCCGTCGGCGTCGAAGGCTTAGACAGCAACGATGACGGCAAAGAACTTAGTAAAGGCGTCTTCGGCATCGGCGCACTCGCCATCGGCAAACTAAAGATCAAAGTCGAAACCAATATGATCAAGAAGGCAACTGAGGCACCCGCAGGCTTATTCGACTATGCCATGGCATACGACGCAGCGAAAGCAGACATACTTAAGAAGATCGCAAAGGCAAAAGCCGCAGCACCGCCAAAAGAGATGCCTAAACACTGGATGCCCTAATAGGCGACCAACCTTTTTCTTTTTTGTATTTTTCTCAACCACGACGAGCCTCTCTAATTTGTGACATGTGCATTTAACATAGAATCGATTCTACGTTAATCAGACTTAACATAAAATAAATAATGATATCGGCGGAGTAGATATCTCCGCTATCCTCTTTCGAAACAAAAGAAACTTTGAGTACTTGCAATCCTTAGCAGTACAACCTTCGAATTCTTTCGCAGGCTTCCCTGATACGCTCAGCAGGCTGAGTAAACGTTATCCGGGCATAACCTTCGCCATGTTCGCCAAAGCCGACGCCCGGCGTTACCGCGACGCCAACATCCAAGAGTTTTGACGCGAACTGCATGCTTGGGCCCTTGCAGTTTACCCAGACGTAGAAAGTTGCCTTAGGCTTCTCACACTCAAACCCGATGTCACACAAAGTGTCGACCAACAAGTTGCGTCGCTCAGCCAGAATCTGGTTGTTCTTTCGCAGGAAATCCGGCGGCTCCGAACCCTTGTAGGCGCTTAAAGCTTTGATGGCAACTTTCTGCGTGTAAACGGGTGGTCCCGAGTCGATTTGGGATTTAACCTTCGTTAAGCCGCTGACGAGTTGTTTGCAGCCGACAGCGAAGCCTATGCGGTCGCCTGTCATGTTGAATGTCTTTGAGAGCGAATGGAATTCAATAGCGCAGTCCATGGCGCCCTCGATTTCGAGTATGCTTGGGGCTCTGTACCCGTCGTAGCTGATTTCGCTGTACGCGTTGTCGTAGCAGAGGATAATGCTGTTTTTCCGCGCGAAATCCACAGCTTCCCAAAGAAAATCTTTGTCAACGACAGCTGCGGTTGGGTTGTTAGGGTAGTTGAGGAACATCATCTTCGATTTCCTCGCTTTTACCGCGTTGAAGTCGGGCTTGAAACCATCCGCAGCCATTAATGGTAACTGCACGGGCACGCCGTCGCAGAGAATCGCGCTGCCGTTCGCGTAAACCGGGTACGCAGGGTCGGGCACGAGCACTCTGTCGCCCGGGTTGACAAACGCCCTAGCAACGTTGGCGATGCCTTCCTTGCTGCCCAGCAACGCCATAACCTGGTCCTGCGCGAGGTCCACGCTGAAACGTTTCTTGTACCACTCCGTAACCGCGGCGCGAAAGTCAGGTTCGCCTTGGCTAAAGCTGTAATTGTGATTCTTCGGGTTTGCAGCCTCTTCCATAAGCGCGTCTGTAACGAACTGCGGCGGAGGCAGGTCAGGGTCTCCGATGCTTAGCGAGATGAGGTCAACACCCGCCGCTTTCTTCTCCTTAATTTGCTTCTCGATTTCCGCAAATAAGTAAGGCGGCAGCCTCTTGATTCGGTCAGCAAACTCAAAGTTCATTTCGGTCACGCGCTATGCTTAGAAGAGTCTTCCCTCAAAAACCTTGCTCGCAGGTCCAGCCATGAGCAGAGTCTTTGCAGCTTCAACTTGCAGGTCCCCGCCCAGCAGGTGAACCGCCACCTTGTCCTTGACCTTGCCCAACTTGTGGGCAGCAGCCACGGAAGCGCATGCTCCGGTTCCGCAGGCAAAGGTTTCGCCGCAGCCCCGTTCCCAAACGCGGATTTTCAACTCGTTCTTATTGAGAATTTGCACGAACTCCACGTTGATCCGCTTCGGGAACGACTTGTGATTCTCGACGAGGGGACCGACGTATTCAACTGGGGTTTCATCAACGTTTTCAACGAAAATGACGCAGTGAGGATTACCCATAGACAAGCAGGTTACGCTGTAAGTTTCGTCGTCGTCAACTTGTAAAGGTTCGTTGATGCAGGGTCCTTGGCCCGTCATGGGAAGCGACTGACGGTTCCAGTCGGGCACGCCCATGTCAACCTTAACGGCTACGACTTCGTTGCCCTTAACGGTTAGCCAAACTGGTTTTTCGCCAGCCTTGGTTTCTATAGCAAAAGCGTCTTTCTTGACGATGCCGTTTTCATAGCAGTACTTGGCAAAGCATCGAGCGCCGTTGCCGCACATCTCGGCTTCGCTGCCATCAGCGTTGAAGGTCCGCATGCCGATGTCTGCGATCTTCGAATTAGAGACAAGTAGAATGCCGTCGGCGCCTACTCCGAACCTGCGTTCACACATCGTAACGGCTAATGCTGGAGCTTCTTTGACGTTTATCTTTGCGTCCCGGTTGTCTATGACGATAAAGTCGTTGCCTAAACCGTGCATCTTCCAGAAATTCATTCTTGCCACTCTGCTGTCTGCTTCTGGCTGGACATCAAATCGTCAAGTTGTTCGCGTTCGCGGACCAGCTTGTACTTGCCTTCCTTGACGAGGACTTCTGCGGCTCGGGGACGCATGTTGTACTGGCTGCTCATGCTAAAGCCATAGGCCCCCGCGTTTAGAATTGCCAGAAGGTCACCTTCTTCGACAGGGGGCAGGCGTCTGTCTTTGGCGAGCAAGTCACCTGATTCGCAGATTGGTCCCGCCACATCGTACCTTTCTTCCTCTGTCGAGTCGAGCTTGTTCGCGACGACTATGGGGTGGTAGGAGTCGTACATAGTGGGGCGGATCAAGGTGTTGAAGCCCGCGTCTACGCCCACGAAATTCTTACGCGGCGTCGTCTTTATCGTGTTTACCGATGTTAGAAGGATACTGGCGTCGGCAACCAAGTATCTGCCGGGCTCCACGTAAAAGAGCGGCTCGCCTAAACCATACTTCTCGATCTTGCTCTTGAAGAGTGACAGCACTTTGTCGCTGTAAACTTGAAGGTCCACAGTCTTGTCATCAGGCTCGTAGGGCACGCCGATGCCGCCGCCTACGTCGATGAACTCGAAGTCAACGCCTGATTCCTCGTGAGCGCGTCTTGCCACGGTGAGGAGTCTGTCGAGCGCTGACAGAAACGGCTTCACGTCCAGGATACCTGAGCCTATATGCATGTGGATGCCGAAACGTTCCACGCCCGCTTTCTTCGCCGTAGCGTAAGCTTTTAGCGCGTCAGCTTCCCAGAGGCCAAACTTGGATTCTTTGCCAGCGGTAATAACGTGGCTATGGGCTCCCGCGCCCACTTCAGGGTTGACCCTAACTGAGAGAGATTTCGGGACAGCGATCTTGAGTAGCCTATCTAGCTCGGAAAGGGAATCGACATTTATGGTGATGTTGCCGTCGACGAGAAACTTTAGCTCATCATTTCGAACACTGGTGCCAGTGAAGAGTATGCGTTCAGGCGTGAACCCACTGGTCAACGCCATGAACACTTCGCCCGGGCTGACTGAGTCCACGTTGGCGCCTTCGGATTCCAGTGCCTTGAGGACAGCGAGGTTCGAGTTTGCTTTCATGGCGTAGAAAATCTCGACTTTCTCATAGTTGTGTGTCAACGCTTCCAGTAGGCGCGTGTAGTTGTTTCTAACTCGGCGCTCGCTGATCACGTACAGCGGAGTGTCAAACTTATCCGATAGCATTTGAGCTGAGACGCCGTCTATGAAAAGTTGCCCCTTCCGATTTTCCAATGGGTCGCTAAGAGTATTCACTTATTCTCACCCAGTATCGTAACTCGTCAGATAGTATATGCAGGGTTGAACTTAAGCATTTAAGCCAACCCCTTCGCAACCGCCAACTCCGCACTCAAGATGCCTCCACCTGCCGCGCCCCTGATCGTGTTATGTCCAAGACACATGTACTTCAGCGTCAGGATAGGGTCGCTTCGAATTCTGCCGACGGTGACGCTCATGCCTCGGCCTGCGTCTCGGTCAAATCGGGGTTGCGGTCTATTCAATTCTTTGCGGACGATTATGGGGTTTTGAGGAGCAGATGGTAACTTAAGCTTCTGCGGTTCACCCTTGAACGTGGCGAACGCCTCCTCAACTTCGGCTTGGGAAGGCGCCTTGTCGAGCTTCACATACACTGATTCCAAGTGTCCGTCTTTGACTTGGACACGGTTGCAGCTTGCACTGACAACGAAGTCGGCGTTCTGCACCGAGTTGCCGTCGAACGTGCCAAAGATCTTGTTGGATTCGCACTCCATTTTCTCCTCTTCCTTGCCGATGTATGGCACCACGTTGTCCAAGATATCCAGTGAAGGGACGCCAGGATAACCTGCGCCGCTCAAAGCTTGCATGGTAGTGACCATGACTTGGCTGAGCCCAAACTGCATCAGCGGCTTCAGAGTCATTGCCATTTGTATCGTGCTACAGTTGGGGTCGGTGGATATGAAGCCTTTCCAGCTGCGGTTCTTCTGTTGAATCGGAATCAGATCAAGATGCTCGGGATTCACTTCCGGGACGAGGAGAGGAACGTCTTTTTCCATACGGTGTGCGCTCGCCTTGCTGAAAACGGGGTATAACGCAGCGAACTCTTCCTCAACGGGGCCCGCGAGGTCTCCCGGCAGAGACGTGAAGATCAGGTCTACGTCGCCTGCTTTCTCGACTGAATCCACGGTAGTGTCCGCTACTGTCATCTCAGCGATTTCTTTAGGCAGGTCAGATTCCATGACCCAGTTGCAGGCGGCCTTGTATTTTTTGCCTGCTGATCGCTCGGAGGCTGCGAGCACTTCCACTTCGAACCATGGGTGCCCTTGTAGCAGTTGGATGTATCTTTGTCCTACAGCGCCCGTTGCGCCCAGGATGGCTACTTTACGCTTCTGCGGCATCTTTTATCGCTTCCTTAGCATTTTTCAGTAGGTTTTCCTCGATAAAAACGTTAATGGTTGCCTTGCTCGTCGTAACTTCCAGGATGTTTATGCCTGCTTGACTGAGGGCGTTGCTGATTCGAGCTACGCCGCCCGGCGAGTCGATAAACGCTGGGTGACTGATCTGCAGCATGGCAACTCTTTCCCTGTGGCTTATCGCCTTGGAGCCTTTGATGTTGTGAAGGCGATTCATGACTGAGGTTACGTCGCCGTCGGTAGTGAATATGGTTATGCTTTGCTTTCCGCTGCTGACCCCATAGACCGGTTTATCCCCCAGCGCCGTGAAGACTTCGCGCAGGTTGTCAGAGTTCACCTCGCAAATGACGTTTATCGAAATCAGTCCTGTGCGGGTCTCCGTTTCCGCCGAGTCAAGGTTGAAGCTGCCCGTGATTTCCGTGCCGCCTTCCGCCAGATTTAGGCAGTTGAAGCTGACGACTCGCAACCTCTGATTAGGCAGTTTGTACCTGAGCGCTTCTGGCTTGACGATTTTTGCTCCACCCTGCATGAGGTCGAAGGCTTCGTGGATGTCCAAGGTATCGAGGAATCTTGCGTTTTGCACTACCTTTGGGTCCGCGGACAAGACACCTGAGGTCTCCTTTACGAGGACAATCTCATCTGCTCCAAGGCAGTTTGCAAGAAGCAACGCAGTTGTGTCGCTTCCTCCGCGTCCAAGCGTCGTCACTCTGCCATTTTCGTCTCGTCCCAAGAACCCACAGACGACAGCGACTGTACCATCAGCCAGCATAGGTTCCAGGTACTTTTGTGCGCAAGCTCTGGTCTGTTCCTCGTCAGGGGTTGCGTCTCGGAAACATGAGTCCGTGATGAGTGGCCAGTTGGCGCCTGCGGGGTCGATGAATTCAGCTTTGACGCCTTGAGCTTTGAGGGCCGAGCAGAAAATACGGGCACTCGTGCGCTCGCCCATGGAGACGATTTCCGCGTAGTCTTCATCAGCTACGCCGCCAATCTGGTTAAGTGTGCCCACGAGATTGTCGGTGGTTTTGCCCATGGCAGAGACAACCACGAGTTTCTCCTTGTATGATGCGTCTGCGACCAAGCGGGCTGCACAAGCAGTTTTTTCACCCGTGGCTAGGTCTGATCCGCCGAACTTGATGACAGCTCTACTCACTATGTTTCACCGGTTAAAGTCCTAGCACGGTTGCCATGCTGTATATGCCTGGATTAGTCTGCTTGCTGAGCCATTCGGCAGCGTAGACTGCTCCTTGAGCGAACACGTTGCGCGAGAACGCAGTGTGTTCGATGCGAAGCATTTCGTAGGGTCCAGCGACTATGAGATCGTGGATACCTGGGACACCACCTGCGCGCATGGCCACGATTTCGAGTTCTTCGGGTTTTCGCAGGCTGGTGCCTTCTCTGCCATGGACAGTTACCGTATAGCCTCGAATGTCCGAAATTATTTCGCCCAACTTCAGGGCAGTGCCGCTGGGTGCGTCCTTTTTGGCGGTGTGGTGTATTTCGCTAATGCTGAAATGGTATTCTTGCGGGAAGGCCTTGAGAACCTCGGCGAGCTTAAACAGCACGTTAATGCCCACGCTGTAGTTAGGGGAAAACACAGCGGGCACTTTTGCTTCGACAGCGGTGCGGATTTTGCGGTTCTGCTCATCCGTAAACCCGGTTGTTCCGAGAACGATTCTTTTTCCCAGCTTTGCCACGACGGGTAGGTTCTGGACCTCAGCAACTGGCGATGTGAACGTTATGTAGACGTCGGCGTTCTTGACTGCGTCAGCAAGCTTGTCAGGCCCCACGATGCAAGTGTCACTGTCGGCTATGCCCAATTGCTTGAGACTCTTACCTATAGCTGGGTTGCCTGAAGCTTCGAGGGCGCCCACGATTTGGTGGCCTTTGACAGTAGCTTCTTGGATGATGGCGTGCCCCATCTTGCCCGCTGCGCCTGCCACGCAGAGCTTAAGCGTAGAAGAGCCCCTCCAGGTACTCTTCGTTGTTGAGTCTGTCCATCAGATCAACATTGAAGAACTCCTCGATTGGTCTAAGGATTTCGGGGTGGGTTTCGTAGACTTTTCTAGCGGCTTGCAGGACCAATTCCAGTCCGTTGCGTGTCATCTTGCCCAAGGGTTGCCTACAAGGTCCAGCGGGCATGCCCAGCACGTTCATGAGGGTCTTAGTTGCGAGTGGGTTCCTTGCCCTGACTGTGGCTAGTCCGAAGGGCGTCTGCTCCTGCGTCTTAACAGTTATAACCGAGAAGAGAGGTTGCAGAATCTCGAAAAGCTGCTTAGCTTCTATGTTGTTGCCGTCGAGGAGGTAATGGACCATGTCGCTTATTGCGCGGGGTGCGAAGTTGCTGGTTACGGATATGACCCCGCTGGCAGCGATTTCAGGCAGGGTCATCATGGCAAATGTCTTGTCGTCATCGCCTGAGAGTATGTCAAAGTCGCTTCCGCAGAGTTTGCGAGTCAGGCGCATATTTTCTAAATCACCTGTGGCTTCTTTTACGCATCGCACGTTTGGGTATTCTGCCGCAAGTTGAGCAATGTCTTGTGGGAGCAGTTGGGTGCCTGTTCTGCCAGGGATGATGCAAGGGATTATCTGCATAT
>Ga0209777_10007502_pt1 | contig 12101 bp, 6 predicted proteins | sample FrelakmetHBP12HB_FD_187147 | JGI IMG/M metagenome (GOLD analysis project Ga0209777, IMG submission 187147) | Freshwater lake sediment microbial communities from the University of Notre Dame, USA, for methane emissions studies -HBP12 HB (SPAdes)... | ecosystem: Environmental > Aquatic >... | reverse complement strand
TCTGGGCTGAATTTAAAGACCTTGACTCGGAAATTAAAGCGCTGCGGGAAATCGCCCACGCCAACATCGGCATCGGCCTCAATGCCACCGGCATTTACAACGCTTACTACTGCTCGCAAACACAGGAGATGACCCTGCAGCGCATAGCTGATAAATTTTTCCCGCCCTACAACTGCTACCTGATCATCGCGGGCCCGGTCTCAGAGAAGCAGATTGCCTACGAAGAAAAAGTGATGCGCGAGATAATCGAGGAAACCGGCGGCACCTTCCTCTCCGCTGACTACAAGGCCGATGTGCTTTACGCCCTTGCCCCCTGGAACGTGGACTGCATCCGCCACGTAACCGGCTACCGCATGAACCGCCACTTCTACGCCGGCTCAAACATCCTCGGCGGGCCGGTTGACACGGCAGCAAAAGAGGCACGGAAGACCTGGAAAAAAGCGCTCGACATCTTCGGCGAAACCTATGTTACCGACCGCGGCGGTATTGATGATACGCCGTTTCTCTATTCACAGAACAAGGGCGGCCGGTTCTGGCTGACCGAAGCAGACGTGTATCCTGATGCAACCAAGCCCGAGCTGCTGCAGCGGGGCCAGGCGCTGGTGCTGTCCGGCGTGGTGAACGTGATTGCCGACAAGTTCGGCGCGGGAGCCAACGGCCTGGGCGTGTCCATCGAGCCCATCACCTCGTTTTTCCCTGAGGTTGGCCCAAATGCTCACCACCTGTTCCGCAAGATTCGGCAGGTGTTTGATCCCAATAATATTTATATTCCCGGCCGCCAGATCTTCAGCAAGGATGAGTATGACGCATTCCCGCAGCCGGTGGTTGATGTCCTCAACAAGATGCGGACATTGCACGGCATGACAGCAGTGGAGAAAGAACAATAAATCAGGGATTAGGAGTTGGGGATTAGGGGTTTAAGATTGCAGAATGCAGATTTGAAATTAAGTATATATTAATTGAAGGTTCCCGAGTCCCGAACCACGAGTCACGAATATAACGGTAAGGAGAGATAATGGCAATCCAGAAGAGCGAGTTAGAAAAAATTGTAGGGAAGAAAAATGTTTTTGATGATGATAAGACCCTGGGCCAGTACGCGCAGGACCAGAGCTTCGTGCCCCACCGGAGGCCGACCCTGGTGGCATATGCTGAGACCGTTGAGCAGGTACAGGACGTGGTAAAGCTGGCCAACAAGACCCTGACCCCGGTCATTCCCTACAGCTCGGGGAAAAACCTGCACGGCGCCACCATTCCTGACCAGGGCGGGGTAATTCTCAACCTGTCCAAGATGAATAAGATCATCGAGGTTGATGAAGAAAACTGGTTTGTCATTGTTGAGCCGGGCGTCACCTACCAGCAGCTGCAGGATGCCATGGGCAAGCGGGGCTATTACATCATGGTGCCGTTTGGCGTTCCGCCGGACCGCTCCGTGCTCTCAAGCTATCTTGAGCGCGACCCCGTGCTTGCCGCGCCCAGCTTTGAATACGGCAATGCCCTGATCATGGACACCGAGATAATCCTTCCCACCGGCGAGCTGTTCCGCACCGGCAACTGGGCAATCGGCGGCAAGGCTGGAGGCCCGAACGGCCCCATCAGAACCTTGATCAGCAGGCTCTGGTCAGCAGCCCAGGGCACCCTCGGCATCATGACCAAGATGGCGCTGCACATAAACCCCATACCCAAAATGCGCAAGATATTCTTCCTGCCCTTTGATGAGCTCTCACAAGCTGTTGAGCCCCTGTCGCGGATTCAGCGCCGGGAAATCGGCATGGAATGTTTTCTCCTGAACCGCTTCAACATGGCAGCCCTTCTCAATGACGGCTGGCAGGTGCCCAAGGACTTCCCTGCCGCGGCTGCGGCCTCTGAGGAGTTCGCCCAGCTGCGCAGCGAGCTTCCGGCATGGACGCTCATCGTCAGCATTCAAAGCTCCCCGCGCCATCCTGAAGAAAAAATCGCCTACGAGGAAGAAGCGCTGCACGAAATCTGCGACGTGCTGAACGTAAAAGTGCTGCAGGGACTGCCCAACATATTGGGCGCGGAGAACGTGATCATGGCTGAGCTGCTCCGGCCCTGGAAGATATTAAAAAAATTTAACTACCGCGGCTCGGTGCACGATCTCACCTTCAAGGCGCCGCTGAACAAGATAACCATTTTGGAGCAGGCGATAAAAGAGCTGGCAGACAAGTACAGCTATCCGCGTGCTGACATCGGCATGTATCTTCTTCCGCTGGAGCGCGGCCGCGGCATCCACTGCGAGTTTGATCTGCACTGCAGCCCTGCTGACGAGCGCGAGTGGAATTCGGTGAAAGAGCTGTGGCTCAAGTCTTCAACCGCTCTCATGAACTCCGGCGCATACTTTGACCGGCCCTACGGCCCCTGGGCGGAAATGGTCTATGGCCGGGCTGCTGATTACGCCATAAAGCTGAAACAGATAAAAAATGAAATCGACCCGAACAATATTATGAACCCCGGGAAGCTTTGTTTCTCATGTTAAAAACGCTGAGCGCTCAGCGACAAACAGTTTTAGAAAATTACTAAAGGGAGGTTATTAGAGATATGGCCGATTATGATGTACTAGTGGTGGGATGCGGACCTACGGGATTGATGGCATGCGGTGAGCTGGCGAAGCGCGGCATAAACGTTCTCGGCATTGATAAAAAGCCGCGGCTCGATGAGAATATCCGGACCGCGTCGGGATACTGTTTCCTTGATCAGTCGTTCAATAATGAATATATCAAGATGGAGCCGGCCGGGAACAAGACCCTGCTGCATTATACCGACAGCGGGTTCAGCGTCGAGTATTCCATGCCCATGGAAGGCATTCATCATTCTCACATGTTCTCAGACACGGGGAAACACTGGCAGGCAAGCACCCGGAAGAAGCCTTTTTACCACCTGTTTGTTCCCAACAATTGTTTTAAGGACCGCTACGCGTGGGCAAAAAAAAGCGGGGCCAAGTTTCTTCCCGAAACCCTGGTGCTCAGGGCCAAACAGACTGAAAATGAGGTTGAGATCATTGCCCGCACCAACGGCAAGACCAGGACCCTGACCGCAAAAAAGCTGATTGCCGCTGACGGGCTCGGGTCGCGTATTGCCCGGCACCTGGGGGTAAACCGGAACCGCACCCCGTTCGGCAAGGGCCCGTCCATCGAGTGGGAAATGAACGGCGTGGAAACGCCCTATGCCCGCGGCGATATGTTCTTTTTCGGCGGCAAGAATTTCGGCGGCCGCCAGGGCGCGCTCATCATGGTGCCGAGCATGAGCGGCAAAAAAGCCTACCGGCTTGAGACCATGTCCGTGCTACCCGCTTCATCAGCAACCGAGCTTATCGAGTATTTCACCCAGAAGGGACCGTTCGCGAGCTGGTTCAAGCACGCTGAGATTATCGACAAAAGCGCTGCCGTGGTGGACATGATGACCCCCATCATCACGCCGTACCTGGGAAATGTCCTGTTCCTGGGCGACTCCGCGGCATTTGCCGAGTGCCTCTACCAGTGCGCCACCATGGCCGGCTACATGGGCGCGGTCTACATGGAGGAAGAGCTGAAAGGCAAGAAGGGTTTTGAAGGATATAATGAATGGTGGGCAAATCATTTTGAGTGGATCAAGAATCCCAAGCGCATGGCAGACTACACCAAGCGCGTGCTCTTCCCGCGCTTCTTCTCGGTAAAGGAACTCGACTTCCTGTTTGAGCTCTCCGAGAAAAACCCCATCGTGGTTGACGAGGCGGACGCAACGCCGTATGACTTCACCAAGGTGGTGATGGAGCAGTTTATCGCCATGCCGGAAGTTCCGGACGCACTGAAACAGCGGATGCAGCAGATCATCGACGGAGACATGGGCATGATCGCGACCGTTATCGGCCAGTCGCAGAAAGCATAACAGCTTTTAATTTAACCGGATTGCAAAGCCCCGTTATTTTTTTGGCGGGGTTTTTTCTTAGACTGTTTACCCGCCCGGCCGCAACACCGGGCAATAAAAAACAGCAGGTAAAATATGAAACTTAAGAAATCATGAATACTATTTATTTTTCCGCTCATAAGTTCCTGAGTTCCAGATTAAATATACGTAATATAAAAAATATTCTTTGCGTTCTCGGTGGTTAATCTCCGTCCGGACGAGGACAGACGAAAGGAGTCCTGTATGGATATTTTAGCAGTCTGCGGAAGCCCGCGCAAACACATGACCACGCACAGCGTTCTGCAGGCAGTGCTGGACGGGGCCGGCAGGTCACATGAAATTATCTGGCCCGCGTTCATGAAGATCGGCCACTGCATCAGCTGCCAGGCGTGCAAATACAAGACGCCGGGGAAATGCTGGCAGGATGATGACATGACCGCTGCTTTAGAGAAGATGTTAGAGGCAAAGGCATTAATCATTGCCTCTCCCACCTACTTCGGCAATGTGCCGGGGCCGCTCAAAAATTTCATCGACCGCTCGGTACCTACTTGTCACACCGGCAAGGGCGAAACCTATCTTGCCGCTGAGGGCCATGGAACGCGTCCGTTCAAGGGACAGCCCGCGTTTATCATCGCGGTGTCAGGCGGCGCTGACCATGAAAAGGCTGCGGCCAACATCCGCCTGGTGCTTGATTATTATGAATACGCGGTTGTTGGTGAGTTTGCCGAAGGCATGGGCGGAGTGGTTGTTACTAAGGAGGAGTTCCCGGATATATATAATGAGCTGTTCGCCCTGGGAAAGAAGTTTGGCCAGGCCATATCGTAAAGCAGTGAAGTGTACGCACAATGCGCATTAAAAAAAGGCAGAGACCCTTATGACCTCTGCCTTGAACTGCCATAACACTATTCAGTTTATTTTTTAAAAAGACTGAAAAGAGACCAGGTGCTGGCGCTGACCGGCCCGTGCATTGTCGCATTGCCTGACATGTCAACATCTTCCAGCTTATAGTAGTACGTTGTCCCTCTCTTTGCAGTCTGGTCAATATAGCGGTAGTTCGCGCCTTCCGTCGTGGAACCTTTTGCTGGTATCAGCGAAAAATTTATCTTCACATATTCCCCAGCTTCAGATTCTGCTCGATAGATATTAAACCCTGCATTGTCAATCTCTGATTCGGTTTTCCAGGTCAGGATCACAAACCGCCATATTCCTTTTGCCTCGAAGGTGCTCAGAGAAATGAGGGTTGGTTGCGCTGTTGTTGTGGTAGTCGCTGGAGCTGTTGTCGTTGTATTGGCAGGAACTGTTGTCGTGGTGGGCTGTACAGTAGTCGTCGTCGTTGGAATAGTTGTAGTAGTTGTGGGTATAATGGTCGTCGTAGTAGATACCCTGCCGCAGCGCACCGGCCACACGTTGAGGAGGGTAGTGGCCTTCACTCCGTCAAAATTACCACCGGTCTTCATAGTGACATCCCATGCACCAACTGGTTGAAGAGTAGACGGCCAGGAAGTAGACGCCCAGTAGCGGATGGACTGCTGAACATTGGTAAAAGGATACCCCTGCGGCAGCGCGGGATTTAATTGAGAATAGTCAATCAGGCTTCGCAGCTCTTTTCTGTTGGGCAGGCGCCAGTCCGTGTAGCCGCCGGTATTTAAGGTCTTCACATAATCAAGCGCCTGCTGCCACTTCATTTGCATTCCCGCCGGATACGCATTTTTTGTCCATATGAGACCGGTGAGCGTATCTGTCACCGTGCCGTTTCCATTATCACTAAATCGCACGGTGGGCCAACCTACCCCCTCCTGTAATGCCCCGTCGTCACCAGCATAATAGGTTATTGTCTGCCCGGTCTTTGGCAGGCAAATGACTGAAGTATCAATCCCGCATTGTCCGCCACGTACCGGCCACATATTATTATTTTGGGTATCGGACTTATAAGTGTAGAAAAGGTTTTGATCTTGCGTAATGAAAATCCAGGCCTGGCTCGGGTCTGTGGCGTAAGAAGTAGACGACCAGTATTCGCCAAACTGCACATTGGCAAACCCCTGCCCAGTTAGCCATGCAACATAGTCACTCGGCTCCTGATTCTGCAGGCTTTCCAATTCAACAATGTTGGGCAAGCGCCAGTCTTTATAGCCATCAGTGCCGTTTCCGCTATTCATGTTTGCTACATAATCAAGCGCCTGCTGCCAGGACATTGTACCTCCTGGCAAGTTTGCGTCCTTTGTCCACATAAGGCCTGTGAGACTGTCGGTCATCGTGCCGTTGCCATTATCTACAAACCTGGGATCTGTCCATGCAACTCCTGCCTGAATGTCGCCATCCTGACCAGTGCCAGCGCAGGGAATAACATTGCCATTTGTATCCCAGCAGGTTGTCTGCCCGGTCCGGGAGAGATCAACATGGGTTTGCGGAGTCAGAGAACGCAGAAAGCTGATGGTGTATTGTTCAATCAAGTCAGTCTGCTGCTGCCGGCTAATGGTAGCCGGGTTGTCGCCAGGCTGTAGAAATCCATAGTCAGTAGCGCTACTGCCGTACCAGCCGAACTGGGTATGATCTGCCCCCTGGAGTGCAACATACAGCGTATCTGCCGGCAAATTGGGTTTTGAAGCTTCAATACTAGCACTGGTTGTCAGCCCGTCATTTGTGCCCCAGATGGATATGACCTTTACCGTTTTGGTGCTAATTGAGGAAGCGGGATATGAAGCCCATAAAACAATGCCGTTAATTTTATTGGAATTTGTATAAGTACCGCCAACGTACGAGCATGCGCCTACGCCACCAAGGGAATGACCACCGATGGACCACGTTGCTATTTCAGGATGGTTGCTGATAACCGCATCAGCCCGGCCCTGATTGCCCAGAAAAGCTATGTAGTCGGGCATGGGGACAATTGCTACCAGATAGCCTACAGCAGCTATGTCATGGGCCTGCACTGCATAAGCGCGCTCATCAAGACACGCTCCGGGATAAAGAATTAAGGCTTCAGTCGCTGAGCCGCAGGCCGGCGAAAACTCATAATAGTAGTTTGGGGCAGACCAACCAGTAACCGTTCTGGTGTTAACATTTACCTGAACGTCACTGTTCATGGCATCAAGTGCTTTTTGTAGTGACACATAATAATGATCGCAATATGGTCCATATTGTGCAGAAGCATTGCCAGCAAATGCAATAAGAGATATAAGCGCAAAAATAACCATGGAGTAATTTATTCTCTTTGCTCTCTTTGTCATACAACCTCCTGATAAATTAGTGTGTTTACCAATTCGATACTATTATCTTGCAACGTACGGCTAAAAAGCAAATCTTATTGCTTGAAAAATCTGACGCTTAATTAGCAAGGGGCAGGAGCCGTAATGGCCACTGCCCCTTTATGTGTGAGCGTTTTCCAGTGTTACTTATTTTCCAAACATCATCATATACAGCGACTTAGCCGTTGCGCTCGCCGGTCCATGCAGCGTGGCAATGCCTGACATATCGACATCTTCAAGCTTATAGAAGTAGGTTTTCCCTTTCTCAACTGACCAGTCGACAAATTTATATGCCGCGCCCTCGGCTACGCTTCCCTTTGCAGGAATGAGTGCTCCATTAATCTTCACATACTCGCCGTTTTCAGTTTCCGCCCGGTAGATATTAAACCCGGCATTATCCTTCTCCGATGCAGTGGTCCAGTTCAGGATGATGCGTCTCCATGCACCCTGTGCATTAAAGCCGGTAAGTTCTATCAGCGTCGGCGGCTCCACGCACTTACAGCCATTGCAGATCTGGTTGGCTGCACAGTCAGCATTGGTTTCGCACTGCTCGCCCTGCTCTATACAGCCATTGCCGCACACTGCAGCAGAAACCTGCCTGAAAATCTTGGCGCCGCCAAGCCCCGAGGGCGTTGAGCTTGCGCCCTTGCTGCCAGCGACATACAGCTGACAGTTAAAATTCGCGAATCCTTCAAAATTTACAATATCTTTATCACCAAACCCGTTATTGGTTACCTGGGTCCATGTTGCTACATCCGAAGTTTTCCATATCTGGGAGCCCTTTAGTTGGCTTAAATCAGGTGGGATAAGACTTGATCCCGGTGGAACGTCAAATTCAGGAGCATACTGGGTAACCATCCCGCCATAGAGGGTGTTGGCAAAGGGGAAGAGGTTAATTGCAATGTTCTGGTACAGGGATCCTAAGGGATTTGCAGTATATTGATAGCCATCAAATCCATTGGGATAGGCAGAAGTTCCCAGGGGATCAACGTACCCAGTGTAGACATTTGCCTGGCCGACACTGTAATGCCAGCTCCCGTCATCTTTAATATCCGCAAGTCCGCTTGGGGCATACACCACCCGTGCTCCATCTCCCACAATACCAGCTACAAGCTTGTCGCTGAAATTTGCAAAGCTCCACGCCTGAAAGTTATATGTATTTGTTGTACAATCCGGCGGGCTGCCAAAACCATTTTCATTAGACCCGGTAGCATTCATATCAACATTATTATCAACAATCATTTCCCAACCGTTTGCGGTGAACCGTGCCACGCGCGCGCAGCCGCCCTGATTACCGGTTGTCCCGGTCCCGCCGGCATAGAGAACTGTTGTCCCTGAAACAGATGAAACAATAAGGTCTGTAACGCTGCTTGAAATGGGTTTAAGCCCTCCAGGGTAGGCAGCATCACTGTGAAAATTTCCAAAGCTGTTAAAATTATACGGAGCGGGCACATTTATCACTGACCCGGTTACATACCAGTCATCACCATTCTCCGTGTACCAAACCTGCCCGCCGTATTCATAATTAAGACCTGTGCTCACATACAGTTTGTTATTAAATATCCGCATTGCCGTTATGGTCTTGTTCCAGAAATCGCCAAAACCACTTTCATCACTGCCTATGCCTATTTCATAGGAATCTCCTATAGCTACAGCACCAAGAGTATATGAATACTTGGGGAAGGGGTTATTGTAGGTCCTGCCATCACAGCGGGTGAATTCGGTCTCCTGCCCAGAGGTGTTATAGGTACCTGCTGATTCGTTCTGCTGAATGGTAAGGGTGTTGTTGTTATTGCTTATAATCCTGAACTTTCTAAATTTACCGGTCCCCGAGATTATCCGCAATACACCACCTGCCCACTGATCGGCTGTCCACGACTGCGAGCTGTCGGTAAAGATCGCGGTTGTGCTTCCATCGTTAATGGCACAGCTGGAGATTCCGGTTATTGTTCCAGCCTCATCAACATCTTTCTTATCTGAAATAACCGGCTCCCATGTGGTACCGTCATACCGCCAAATCTCACAGCCGGTAGAACCAAGAAAGGCGCCCTGAAGGCCTGAAGAAAAGCCGAAATATAACTTTCCATTAAACACAATCATGCGCGCCCACACATTGTTGAGCCATGGATTGCCATATACACCGTTGGTAACTCCGCCCGGAAATAATACCTGTTCCCAGCCTGTGCCGTTTGTGCGCCATACTTCACAGCCCTGTACCTGGTTCCTCGTCAGTGCATACAGATGTCCCTGATATTCAGCCATTGCCACAACTGACATATTGTTAATGTTGCCAAAGCCCGGTACACTGACCCGTTCCCAGGTGGAACTATCAAGGCCGGTAACTGCCTCAAGCGCAGTCGGGTTATCTGCTGCAATCGATTGAGCTGCAGTTCCGCAGAAATACAGGGCCAACATGAAGATTATCAGGAATATTTTTCGAGCCGGTTTACTGATAGTTCCTTGTTTCATGTTAGATCATCCTTGATGGTATTAGCTGTTTTATATTCATTTTGATTTCATATTAACACAAACCAGGCGTATTGCAAGAAGTTTTAATTTATTAAATTATATGCAGATATAGATTATTTATCATTATTAAAAAATTATTTAAACTATTTTAAAAAATAGGCAGAGGCTATAACAGCCCCTGCTCTATTCATTGTTCAGTCAATAACCCGGATAAAAAGAAAGTACTATTTTAAGAAGCCCAGTATGAACCACGGCTTCGCGCTTACAGGACCATGTAACGTAGCATTACCGGCAATGTCGACATCCTCCAGTTTATAATAATAGGTTTTACCTTTCTCCGTTCCCCAGTCAACAAAGCTGTAAGATGCACCTTCTGCAGCACTGCCCTTAGCAGGAATAACTACAGCATTAAGCTTTACAAACTCACCATCCGCTGTTTCTGACCGGTAGATGTTGAAACCCACGTTGTCTATTTCTGTAGCCGTTGTCCAGCTAAGTATTGTCCTCGCCCATGCTCCCTGAGCGTCAAAGCTTGAAAGTTCAATCAGAGTCGGGGGTTCCTTGCACTGGCATTGACTGCATGTCCAGCCACTGCCATGCTGCGATACACAATCGGCATTGGTTTCACACTGTTCTCCTGGATCGATATTACCGTCCCCACAACGGGGAGCTGTGTTTTCATACACAAATATTGAAGCTGATGTGGTGGGTAAGTTCAAGTCCTTAACAACTCTTGTATCATAGATGGCAGCAACAATATCCACATCTCCGTCGCCGTCTATATCATCAAACTTTGCTTCGGCTGGCATACAGGCAACATCAGAATAGAGAGTTGCCCGCTTATATTTCAAGTCTGACGAAGTGGAGCCAGCACTCTCATAATAATAGAGTTTGCCCTTTCCGTCCCCCGGTACCAGCAGTTCCGGAAAACCATCGCCGGTAATGTCCTGAGCCCTAACCAGCCCTGGGGAACCCTGGCCATTATAATCATTGAAGTCACGGTCAACACCGAATACGTCCGCAAGCACGGCATTGTGATCATTCGGGTCAAGGGCAGGATTCCCTGCTTCTACGGTTAAAGGCGTCCACTGTGATGTAGCTGCAGGATTAGAGGGAATTTTAAAATAGTAAATACCTGCCGGCCAGTAGCGAAGCGGCGAGCCGCTGTAGGTGCTGTACTGCTGATGCTGATGGTTGCTCATCACCAGCTCTTTTTGGCCATCGTTATCAATATCGGTTACTATAACCTCATTGCCCTTGCCAACAGTATTGGGGGAGGTCCATTCGTTATCTATGGTATGTCTATCCCACGCAAGATTATGATTAGCAGCAAGCGCTGATTTTCCGGGATTTCTAAACCATATCAGGCTGTCACCATCGGGATCTCCGGGCGCTTTTCTTACAAAACCTGCATTGTAGATAAAGAACTGTGGCGCAACGATATCAAGGTTCCCGTCCCCGTCTATATCAACCAATTCAAACATGAACCCGCCTCCGTCGCCAATCTGGTAAGGACCTGAAAAGCCCGATGGATATTTTACAAGATCAGTTTCCTTCTTGAACCATTCCATCCAGGTGTACTGTCGATTGGTCCACGTCCAGTACCACATATGATTTTTAGTAGTTACTAAATCTTCCAGTCCATCGCCGTCAAGGTCAATAAACCGGGCGCGATGATAACTGGTCACAGTACTAGTACATTTAGTGTCTGGGCAGGTTCCCCCCGCACAAGATGAAGCACACATTTGATATGTTGGAGGTGAGCATCTGTTGCCGGTACCATCATTTATTTCTTCATAAATTGTATGCTTTACCCAGTTTGACGGTTGCATAATATCGCCGCCAAGATTTTCAAGCCAGTAAACTCCTCCCTTGCCACATGTATACCAGGCTACAATAAAGTTGTCCATCACCACAATATCCGGTTTTCCATCGCCATTCATATCACGCAGAACCGTCTCATTGGGGAAGGCAAACGTCTGGTTGATAACTGCCTGTGTCCAGTTGTCGAGGCCGCTGCCGTTTCTTTTAAATATTGCAACAGCACCAGTGTTACCGCCAGAATAAATATCCCCATCAATGCCAACACCTGAAGTGCAGATAATCTCTTTTTTTCCATCTCCATCAATGTCACCAATGGTAAGGTATGAGGCACCGGGAAAACCCGTCACGTCGGGGGCTTGCGGCAGCGGAGTTGTAATGCCGGTAACCGTATGCCTGATGAATTTGTTTGCAACTGTCTGGTCTTCTGTTACTGTGACAGATGCTGAGACTGGTATGCTGTATCCCAACACCATGCATACCAAAAGAGATATCATGCAGTAATAAGATGCCCTTATTTTACCCCTTGCCTGCTGCTTTTGTCGAGTAGACATGATGTAGTTTCCTCCTTTAGGTATGCTTTGTATTCCCCGTTTCTCTCCTCTTTCGATATGGAGAGTGTCACATTATTCTACCTTGTGAGGAAATTTCAATGTCCCTCACGGA
>Ga0209777_10007501_pt1 | contig 12103 bp, 14 predicted proteins | sample FrelakmetHBP12HB_FD_187147 | JGI IMG/M metagenome (GOLD analysis project Ga0209777, IMG submission 187147) | Freshwater lake sediment microbial communities from the University of Notre Dame, USA, for methane emissions studies -HBP12 HB (SPAdes)... | ecosystem: Environmental > Aquatic >... | reverse complement strand
GATTGATCGTGATAAACGGATTACTACACATGTCGCGTTGGTTGCAAGAGCATTCGGTGCAGACACGATATTTATTACCACGAAAGATGAAAAAATTAAGAAAAACATTCAGCTAGTCTGCAAACGATTTGGTGGTGATTTTCAGGTCGAAACCGGTCTTGATCCTAAAAAAATCATCAAATCATGGAAAGGGACAATTGTTCATCTTACGATGTATGGGGCGGAGCTAGAAAAAGTAGTTGACCATATTGACACAGATCGAGATCTGCTGATTATCGTTGGAGCGGAAAAAGTTCCTCCATATTTTTACGAGATTGCTGATATAAACGTCTCTGTAGGGAATCAACCGCATTCCGAGGTGGCTGCACTAGCACTCTTTCTTGATCGCTATACAAAGGCGGCTTGGCAAACAAAAGATTTCCACGGAAATATTCAAATTATTCCCTGTGTTAAGGGTAAAAAGGTTCTTTCAAGGGAAGCGATATGAGCACGATTCCAAATCCGGGACAGTGTCTTCGATTATTGAGAGGAGCGGGTTGTTCCGATGACGTTATTAATCATTGTGAGGCAGTGCGAAAGGTCGCAGTGAGGATAGCAAAAAAAGCCCATGCAAATATTCAGCTTGTTGAAGCAGGTGCATTGCTCCATGATATCGGACGGTCGAAGATGCAGGGGATCATGCATGGGGTTGAAGGAGCAAAGATTGCAAGAGAATTAGGTTTACCGTTAAGTATCGTGAATATTATCGAGCGCCATTTAGGTGCTGGGATACCAAAAGAGGAAGCAATAACCTTAGGGTTACCTCCAAAAGATTATATGCCAATAACCTTAGAAGAAAAGATAGTTGCTCACGCTGATAATCTAATTGAGAACGATCGAGAACATACAATTGAAAAAGAAGTGGAAAAAGCCTTACAGAAAGGGCACATGAAGCATGCGGAGCGGTTGATGGAGTTACATCGGGAACTGAGCCAACGATGTGGTATGGATCTCAATGATATCTGAGAGAGTCACCCGAAACGATATATAGTTTATCCTGTATTTACTGGAAAAAAATACTTGCAGGGGTAGCCAAGCATGGTCAACGGCGCAAGGTTGAGGGCCTTGTCCTGTAGAGGTCCGCGAGTTCAAATCTCGTCCCCTGCACTTTTTTTTCTTACATCAAAAGTGAACTCATTCTGACATGTTGAATAAAATATAAAGTCCCCATTTAGGTCAAAACATTTCCAACATCAACATGGAATGATGTTGTCATCATGGTTCGTGTCACTTGTCAAATCAGATGACATGATGAGTAATGGCCAACGTTGAGCATCTCCTACTTATTAGGAGATGCTCGGTAATGGATTGAGAGGTGACATGAAGATCAATATGAAAACCAACATGGAAGTCAACATATTTAAAAACATATAAATCAAGGCTTTGCACACAAATAGGGTAATTTATGTGCAGAATCGAAATTTGCACATAAATTATTTTGTTTCTTCATATGGAATATATATTTTTATCTGTATTTCGCCCTATAATATTTTTTTTCTTTGTATAAAATGAGTAGCATCCATTAATTAAAAATTTCTTTTGATACTCTAATCGTGGCTAAAAGTTTTCTATTTATTTATCGGGGGTAAGATACGTAACATTAGTAAAAATGTCAGACGTATGTATCTCATTAGTGTGTATCGTCTTATTTACGAAATCTTCGCAATGTATTGTAATATCCCAGTAGCCTGGTGGAGGAACCATGTCGGTTGATGTTTGTGGTAAGGTATAATACCAGCCATCGTTGTTATAATATAAGGTAAAATTGCCGAAAGTGTTTAACTTATCCTCTTGGTTGTGTGCTGTGATAGTAGCATTTGTAATAGGGATTGTTTGATTATTCTTTTTATATTGACAACAAACTGCAAGGCTTACAGAATGTGCAGTCACCTCAGCAGCATACATACAAACTCTCCAAAAGTATGCATGAGGAATAAAAACATACAATCCAAATATGGAAAACGCTAAAAGAAACGACCCCATTATTGATCTTGTAAATATAAGACCAAAGATAAAAGCAACAATGGTAGGACCAATAGAATTTTGCCAGACAGCCGGTATGTTAATATCGTTCCATAGATGATACCATTCCGTCCAATTCATATTATTATTTGTAGGCCACCAGGATCTAAACTTTGTATAATTACCCCAAGTATGATTAAAAAGTTGATAATCTCTCGAATGGTTTTGATTTAATTTATAAAATTGATTTCCGGAAGAGAATTTTGTGAGATTTCTGTATTCAGAGCGGTAAAGATAAAACATGCTTTTCAATGTCGTTCCAAACTTTAATGTAAATTCTTTTTTAGATATATTTTTATTATAATAATAAATATCTTGATAATTTTGATAACATTTGTCTATAAAAATACTCGTCAACATCTCTTCTGTTAAATTGCTCGATTCAGAATTTGATCGAATGTTGAATTTCTCGTAATCATTCTCTGTTTTAGATAGAGCTTTCTTAATGTTAAAATTGTTTCCAACTTCTTTCATTATAAAAGAACCCTGGATAGCTGGAACAACAGTTGTAGCAGAGCACATAATTATAATTACACAAAAAATCCTTATGCCATTTATTTTAGAAATATATTTCCACATTTATTTTTCCTCCTTAATTTTAAGACTAGTTATGTAATTATTACTTAAAAATCTTTTGATAAGGGGGGCTTTGCACAATAAACCATGCTAATCTTTGAATTGCACAATAAATCTAATCTCTGAAGAACAAAAAGGTATTAAACTGTTAGAAAACTTTATAATAAACAAGATATATGTAATTGTATCAGGAGGAAGGTAAAAATGGAATACTGTAAAAAATGTCACGCATTAATGATACCAAAAGGCGATTATAATGTTTGTACCAAATGTAATTTTAAAAAGAAAATAATTCCACCAACACCTGTTGTAGAAAAACAGTCCTTAACATTTGAAGATATAAATTTTAGTGAAGGTGAACATATAGACCCAGAATTTTTCTTTGAAAGACCTGCAAGATTTAAAAGGAATAAACAAGACTTATTAGAAAAAGATTGACCCGAAACCTTGTTTATCAGGAGATATATGGCTTTGTACACAAATGGGGGGTTATGTACAGAATATAAATTTACACATAAATTAATTTGATCCCTTCTAAAATGATATATATTTTTGATACTCTTTAAGTATATATGGAGAAAAGATTATTGAAAGAAGAATCTTTTATCTATAATAGGTTAAACCATGCCCCTATTCCATCGACAATCGAGACATCGAAGAAGAACTATTAGGAAATTAGAGAAAAATGGTCAATACCTTGACAGTAGAGGTTATGCTAGATTCTCTAACACTAATGAATTAGTCTCTCGCTATGTAGCAAGTAATTATGTAGCTGGAAGGAAGCTTTTACCCAACGAGGTAGTTCATCATAAAAATAGGAATAAATTAGATAACCGCCAAAGCAATTTAGAAGTATTAACACATGACCAACATAAGACTAGACATCCAAATCCTTTTCTAAAAAGGCTTTTAACTGGCAAAAAATACAAATTTTAACAGTAGTTCCGAATGTAAAGACTGTATTTAAGATTCTGTACTTATTAAGTTTTTTAACCTGGAAATGATTCTTTAAAAATTCCAAAGTAATAATCATATGAATAACGGTAATCAACAATACTACGAACAAATAATATAAGAAATAATAGACATAACGCATTAGTTTGACTTAAATTTTCATACACAGAAAATAAAAGATACAAAAGTAATATTATTAAAGTTATGAAATTTAATATTCCCCAATATTTTGGTGGAGCATGTTTTTTATCCGATGCTTTTATATAGCAGATAAAAGCCCACATAATATCAATGCCAAATAAGATAATTAGCCATTGAATAAATCCAATCACATAGCTAGAGCTGAGTGCCATTGCAAAGAACACAAGGCTTTCTATTAATAAAAAACAAAAATCGAAAAGAAATTCACCTTTTTTTAAGTTCTTTTGTTCCGTATCATATGATTTAACAAGAAAAATTACAGCACCGTGATAGAAAGGAATTAAAGTCACTAGAAAAGAAAAGAAAATTAAAAGCATATAGATAGGTATTTGTAAGGGTGATCTAATTGTATAAAGTCCATCTGTAAGTAATACTGTGATAATAGTAGTTAATGAAAAAGCAATAATTAAACTATAAAGATAAGTCAATATCTTTCCACTTTCTCTTTGAAAGTTTAAAATAATATTCACCATCCTCAAATATATATTTTTTTGTCCACCTTTTTTCTATGATCAGTATTTCAGAACTTCTTTCTTTTTAAAAACATATCCTTAGAACCACCAACCCAGAACACCCGTATGCGACAACAGGGTTTGCCTCCCGTAGATACGACAGAACCGTCAATAACTATCAAGTCAAAGGTAAGGAAAAAGAAGGAAAAATAACCATCTTTCTTGCTTTTATTCTTACTTTTTCTATACGATCCGGAAGGAAAGCTATAATATCTTCAGTGATATTACTAGATTATCAAGGAGAGATTCTTATGGATGCAACCGAATGGATAGCCATTGGAGGTCTCATAGCCACGGTTATCGGTCTAGCATTAAATGACATTTCAGATAAGAGGAAGATTAAGGCATTAACTGAAATGGTTGTAATCCAGAAACGAGAGATGGATTTACTCGAAAAATCATTACCTGCACAACTTCTTCTTCAACAGAATTGGATTGATCTTCAGAGGCAAAAACAAGAAGCAGAAAATACCAGGGAATGGACTAAAATGATTGGTGGTGCATTGAAATACATCGCTGAAAATAATGATTAACTTTAATTTACTAATTGAAAAAATTACTTTTTAGGTCTATAATTTATACTATCTTCATATAATCGTTTTAATTTTACAATTTCATAATTTATTTCATTTTCTTTGTATTGCTTATCTATCTTTGCCTGTTCTTCTTCCATCAGAATAATTATTTTATCTATTACTTCTAACTCTTTACTACTCCAAATTGAAAATAGAATATTGTCTGGAAGCATATTCAATATATGTAAATCAGCTAGATGACAATAAAATTTTGAAACTAATCTTCTCTGATAAGATAAACTATTTTTAATTTTTTTTATTTTTTCATCGTAATCCTTCTCCTTCATAAAATTACGTTTTTGTTCCTCAGATTTCTTTCTGTAAAATTTTCTTAATTCATCTGAATTTTCACTGCACTCATCTCGATAAAATGTCCAAAGTCGTTGTAACGCAAACATCATTTCAGCAGAATAATATTCTGTTCGTAAATTAACAAGAATTTGATGATTCAAATTTTTCTTAGTAGTTATACTATAATAAACTGTCACAATAACAATTGATCCTGAAATAAAAATAGTCACAAAATCAATATTTACTACTAACAATTCTATTACTACTGAAACATTGATGTGTAAATAAACAATAACAAAAACAGCAATCGCACAACATATAATTATTGTACAACTGAGGAGAATAAACCATGAAAATAATTTTTCTTCCTTTCCCATGTAAATTATATTTATTTAGTATTATTTAATATTTACTAGTTCTCTGGTTTTGCACATTAATCCGTGTTAACACGCGTATTGCACAATAAATACCTATTTTGCACAATAAACATTTGAGATGTTCTCCTGAAGCAATTAATAATTTGAATAATCATCCTGGACATTCCCAAGGATACGTATCTCCTTTCAGTCTATTGGTTTCCCAATGAAGTGGTTGTAAATTACTAAAATCGTCCGTACCGCCATTAGCTACAGGATTTATATGATCAATTTCCCATCCGTATTTAGATTGTTTTCCATACTCGGATCGTTGAATATCAGTCCCACAAACATCTGATCTGAATGATGTAAATCCTTGTTGTATCTTTGCCTTATTCCATACAGCTTCAATGGTCGGTTCATCAAATGGTTTTCCATCTTTTTTAATATTTGGCATTCATGTACCTCCAATTATTAAATCTAATTCTTATATTTAAAAATTTTACATTTTTAAACAATAAATGAATTTCAACCCATGTAAAATTATTATAGGAGAAATCAGATATCTAAATTGTGATCTATATGGCATTGGAGACTGCAAATATTAAAGATGAAACTGAACTCGAAGCTTTATTAAAAAGAGATCCTGAACAAATCGAAAAAGGATTAAAAGTCATTGATAATCAAATACCAATACCTCCAACAAATATGAAACTGGATCTTCTATGCGTAGATTCTGAAGGAGTTCTGACTATTATAGAATTAAAGAATGATTCAGATGAACACCAAATGGAACAAATAATGATGTACTATGATTGGGCATTATCAAATTTGGATTGGATAAAAAATGCTTATCCAAAATATCAAATTAAAGATGAAAGCCCAAAACTAATTTTAATAGCAAAAACTTTCCAGCCAAAAACAATCACTCTCGCTAAATATATTTCCGATGTTGTAACTAAAGTTTATCTTTTCACATATAAAGCAGTAATAGCAGAAGGTAAAAAAGAAATAATTTGCGTTGATTTTCCAGTACCCCCAATTCCAGAAATAGCTGAAAAACCAAAAACTCCAGATGAGATTGAGAGCTATATTAAAGATGAAAAAGTCAAAAAAGAATGCAATAAAGTAAGAGCATATATTAAAAATATTGATCTTAAGAATATTGAAGAATCTCCAACAAAATATAGTATTGTTTATAAATACAAGGGTAGGAATGTTTGTGCTATAGACCCTAGAAAGGATTATTTTTGGTTGAGTTGGAGAAGTGTTGATGGCCAGTGGAAATCAGAAGGAGACATTAATTCTTTTGATGAAGCAAAAGAAATTATTGAAGAAGAAATTGTTAAGTTTTATGAACTTTTAAAAAAAAATAGATAATGGTTCCTCTATTTGCAAGTTGAAGACATTTGTTTATATACTTATTCATTTAAATGAATAACCTTTTATAAGTGTGTGTTCAGTTTAATGAATAATGGTAAGTGAAGACGACATAACAAGATTCATTTATAGTAATCTTCGAGAGACACCCATCTTAGTTAAAAATATGATTTATCCTGGTGGCCAACCGTTACCAACAAGAAATGCTTACAAGAAGATAGAGATGTATGTTAATGATTTCGTAACTCACAGAAAAAAAGGTACGATTGAACGATGGCTTGTTCTTCCTGGATTAAGAGGAACAGGAAAAACAACCATCGTTTTCCAAATCTACGACTACCTCACCAAGGATATTGGAATACCAAAAGATAACATACTCTATCTTACAGCTAGTGAAGTCAAGAACTATCTTGGTATAGGTATACGGGATGTCATAAACCAATTCATTAGAGATGTCCATAGAACAACATTGGTAGAACTTGATAAAAAACTCTTTATTATCATAGATGAAGCTCACTTTGACCCTGATTGGGATGAGACAATCAAAGTTCTTTATGACAAGACAGCAGGAAAGGAAAATGTATTCATTATCATAACTGGGTCTTCATCGATTGCCCTTGAGATGGGAGCAGATTCAGTTAGAAGAAAAATAAAAACTGATGTCTTTCCAATGAACTTTCAGGAATACCTCAAACTAAAGTTAGATTTTTATCCACCTGGAGGAACATCCAACGCCATAAGGACTTTAATCTTTGATGGACCTACAACAGATAACGTAAAACTTATACAAACAATAGAAAATACTTTGATGAAGCAGTTCTTAAATCTTCCTGTGCTTGTTGACCATGAACTAAAGGACTACATCTATTGTAGAGGTTTCCCGTTTGGAATCAACCTTGATGCTTCAGTTTTATATAAGAAAGTTGCCGAATTAATTGATAAGATTATCTGTGACGATCTCACAATTGTCTATAATTATGAAGCAGACTCCAAGAGCGATATTACAAAAATGCTTATGTTTCTCGCTTTGAAACCGTCTGGAGAGGTCTCTCAAACGAAATTATCAAACAATTTGGGGATTCCTTCAGCAAGAGTTAATCAAACATTGATGGCTTTGGAAAAGACACATCTCATTTTCTCGATTAAACCATATGAAGGAGCAAAAGGTACAGTACGAGATGCTTGGAAGTATTATTTCCTTTCACCTACAATAAAAGCTTCTCTACTGCATAATTACGGTCGTTTCGATAGATTAGACAAAGTGATGTACGGAGAGTTAGTTGAAAATGCTGTTATTTCATCGTTCTTTAGAATGATGAAAACCATTAACAAACCAACAGGAATTTTCTATGACTCTGAGAAGGGGGGTGCAGATTTCATCCTAACCTATGGGGATAAACTCATTCCAGTAGAAGTAGGCTCGGGAAAAAAAGAAGGCAAACAGGTCTTGAAGACGGCTAGAAGACATAAACAAGTTGAACATAAGATAATTATTTCCAATGACGAGAAAATAAAGATAGTCGATGATATAGTATTTCTCCCTTTGAAAACATTCTTATTTTCTTGATTTATAGTTATTTCAATATAATGAAGCCTGTGTAGGCTTTATTTTCATTTTAGGAGGATAATATATGCTGCCTATTATAAAATTGTTATACTTATATTCGGTACCGAGCATGAGATACACATCTCTTTGATCGAACATCCATTCAATTTTTTCTTTCACCTTATTGACTGCGATATCACTATCATATTTTTTTCTCATATTACGATATAATTCAAGCATTTCCCAATCAAAACAAGAAATCTTATGTCCATTACATTTTTCACCACAACAATAAAAATCTAATTTAAATTTAAACGGGAAAATTTCTAAAGGAGAGATAGTACCTCCATTCAACGTTTTTTGTATTGTATCAATGGTTATTTGATCTACATCACTTTCAATGCCTCTTTCTTCCGTATAAATTTCATTAAAATTATCCTTTGTAACCTTTATCATTCCCATTGATTTATGTTCATTGTCTCTTACTTCCATCAGTTTTTCAAGATTTTCATCAAGCAATGGTAGAATTATTGCGTTTCTTTTTTCCCAATTTTTGTCACTTCCTGCATTTACATGTTCAACTATTTTAATCGTTGTATACACAATTTTATGACTTTCCCTCCTATTCCAAACGTCCTTATCATTTTTAGCATCAACAGTTATCCAATCATACTTTCTAAATTTATACTGATCATTCATGTGTCTAAATGGAACAGGATAAAGTCGAATCCATTCTCCATTATCAGTAATACCGCCTATACAAGTAGTTTCTCTATATCTTTTACTTGGATTCGGATATGTTTTTCCAACAATAAAAACTTTTTTTTGCACCAAATATACCATTTAATGAATATATTTTCCATTTATAGATTTATAGGTCTATTCGTTCTTGAAAAAGATTCGTATCTTCTTTTTCCACTTCCATTATAATATTAGCCAATATATCTCTATGACATCCATAATTTTGATTTCGTATAGGTTTTGGGTATGCTTCCATACACATTAAAGCTGTTTTTCCAGTGTCCTTAATTCTTTCAACAAATTTGCTAAAATTAAAATCCTTATCACTTTGAATAAACCATCGATACCAATGTTCGACGCATTCTAATTTAAGGAATCCCTCAAGATAAGGATTTTGAATCAAAAATGGCACTCCTAATTGCGGAATATGTTCATAGTTTATTCCATTACATTTAAGTTCTTTTGCTAATATTTTATCGCTAAATTCTGGTTTTTTTTCCGATTTAGCAGAATATCTTATATCAATTAAATTTTCTATCTGATTATTTTTTAAAACTTCAATAAATACTTCTAAGGTTTTTCCCTGATAGCCAATAGTATAAATCGTCTTATTTTTAAAACGTTTCAATGCAATTTCTGTTGGCCTACCACTCGGAATATTATTTACAACAAGATATTTAGCAAATGCATCTTGTTCTTTTAAATCTTGTATCGAAGATAATTTTGCACACTGCCAAGCTGTTAATTTCTCTTCTTCCAAGAGTTTTTTAACATAATTAGAAATATGAAGAATTAAACTAACTCTATCGGAAACCCATCTTATGCTTTTACCGAGATTTTTACCGATTTGTTCGTAAGTCAATCCATATTTCTCGATATATCTGTTTATGACTTTTGCTTCCTCCATCTCAGACATATTTTTCCGTATAAGATTTGTTTTTAACGCAAGAATATCAGATTCTTCATCCGATGCATCTATTACAGAGGCTTCGATTTCTGTCCACCCTAGATTTTTCGAGGCCGCAAATCTATAATGACCAGAGATTATCTCATATTTACCATTATCCTTTTTTCTCACAATAATAGGATCCCATTGACCATCTGTTTTAAGACTATCTTGTAATGATTTTAATTGTTCTTTGTCTAATGTTTCTCTAACCGTAAATCTCCCCATTTCAATATTTGAAATTTTAACTTTCATTTTCTCACCAAAGATTTAATGCAAATTATTTGAGACTTGGATATTATAACCATATTTAGAATTTGCCGTTTTTTTCATTGAAGAGAACATTAATTATCATCTCCTAATCAACGTTGATGTTTCCTTTTCTTCATTTTATTTTCCAGAATAAACGGTATCTTCCTATTTTTTTTGTTTTTACGTTAGGATTTGATGTCGCTAAGTCAAGTAATATAGTTTGTACTGTCTTTTGAGTTAGGTGAGCTTGAGCAGCAATCTCATTGGGAGTTTGTGGTTCGTCTTTTTTTAATAAACTATACACTAACTCTTGATTAATTTGAGACATGCAAACACGTATATTCGTACTATCTAATATGTCTTTCTATTAGTATTTATACATCGTACTATTGGATAGTAAAGTTTATATATGGTACTATGTATTAGTACTATTGAATAGTACTAATGAAGAATTGGTGGAAACTAAGGTAGTAAATAATTAAGAGCCTATCAAAAGAAATAAAACATTAACACACCATGTCACCCCCTCATTAAAGGGGGTGGTCAAACCCAATGAAACAAAAGAAAAAATCAACGAAATTATCCGAGGATACCAACAACAATCTACCTTAGATTACTACCTAAAATTGAAGAGAAAAGGTAGTATGGAAACACGACAAACAGAACCGCAAGCAAAACTTACATATCCTCAAGTCTGGGAAGCATACAATCAAGCGCAAACAGAAGAAAAGATTCTTTTTTTAGAATTACTTCAGGAGTTAACATCACAAATCTCACAACCAAAACGAAACGGAGCTGGTAGACCATCAGCTAACCTTGGTGAAATGATTTTTTCCTGTTGCCTAAAAACTTATCTTGATTTTAGTAGCCGTAGAAGTGAATCAGATATTCAATTAGCGATGCAGTTAGGATATATCGATCATACACCCCACTTCAACACGATTTTGAAATATCTTCGGAAACCTGAGATGAAAAAGGTTCTCATGAAGCTTATCGAGGTTTCTGCTCTTCCATTGAAAGAGGTTGAAAGCAACTTTGCTATGGATGCCAGTGGTTTTAGTACGGTAATGTCTTTTGCATGGAATAAAGTAAATCATAATGGTTCTGAGCGAGCTAAGTTCAAGAAGGCACACATTATGTGTGGTGTAAAAACGAATATTATTACGCATATAGAAATAACTGATGGGTATCTGCATGATAGTATGATGTTTGATACTCTTCTGTTGAACACTAAAAAGAATTTCAATATGAAGGAAGTCTATGCTGATAAAGGATATTTATCTGAAAAGAACCTTGGTATAGCAATAAAACAAGGGGTGATTCCTTTTATACCATTTAAAAAGAATACGAAAGACTCCGAACAAGATAAAATGTTGATCTGGCGTGTTATGTTCAAGTTTTTCAAGGATAACAAAGAGGAGTTCAATAAACATTATCATCTGCGAAGTAACATTGAATCTGTTTTTAGTATGATGAAAAGGAAGTTCGGCTGTTACTTACGAGCAAAAACTTCTGTTGCTCGTGATAATGAAATTCTCTGTAAAGCTCTTTGTCATAATATTTGTGTGCTTATACAGGAAATGTTCGAGTTAGGGGTTAAAGTCGATTTTCAGGAGGCAGCACCCGAATTTATGTGCAAAATAGAATGGTAAATAATTTATGTGCAAAGCCATAAATCAACATATAAATAGATATATAAATCAATTTGAAAA
>Ga0209777_10007500_pt1 | contig 12106 bp, 13 predicted proteins | sample FrelakmetHBP12HB_FD_187147 | JGI IMG/M metagenome (GOLD analysis project Ga0209777, IMG submission 187147) | Freshwater lake sediment microbial communities from the University of Notre Dame, USA, for methane emissions studies -HBP12 HB (SPAdes)... | ecosystem: Environmental > Aquatic >... | reverse complement strand
CCGGGAAACAGATCAATATCCTTCCGACATTGGCGGCATTGAATTACCTTGACCCATAAAAAATATTTAACCGGTACGTCCTTCTTTCCGCAAAGAACGCATTCCGTGTGATACAGGTGCCCTATTTCGCTTTCCAGCCTCCGGCACAGGGATTCGGCCGCATCATCATAGGCTTTCAGATCGAGATGTTCGATTTCCTGCCTCACGATCCAATAAGACATGGGATTGATATCGAAGCCAATGATATTGCAACCGATACGGTTTGCTTCCAGAAGAGGCGTCCCGCCTCCCATAAAGGGATCAGCGACCAGAATGCCTTTCAGGGAGTTCGCTTTATAGAACGTCTCGCTCAGCGGGCTGTTTGAAAATTCAGATAACAGCAGCCCACGGAACAAGGTCCCCGGCCGTCGGGCAAACCACTTATGGACGGCAATGATGGGGCGGTAGTTCTGTTGAATCTGCTTCTCCCGCAAAGCCAGATCCGCAATAAATGATATATCGAAATTTTTCTCTATCATGAGTTTAACTCAGGACCCCATCTAATGAAGCCATAACGCCCTATTCATGGCGTTTCAAATGAAGCAGCCGGATACACAGACAGGGGTCGAAGTCCAGATCGGCCATATCAAGCTGAAAAAAATCCCTTAACAGTTCTTGTAATTTTTCCAAAGAATTCATTATCACTCCTCAGCTATTAATACAGTACAAACCCCTGGCCTGCAAAATCGGGATCAAAGGCCAAAGCCCTTTTTATCCCCTTCTGTCTCATCACTAAAAAACTCATGCAATCCACAAGACTGATTCCTCGCCTCCCGATTCTTTCCAGTTCCTGCAAGGCCTTTTCATGAAGGTGGTGATCCACCCATTCAATCTGAAAGGCTTTTACCTCCTTCAGGAATTGCAAAGCTACTTGGAGGCCAAGTCGGGCCTGCAATAAGGCCGCACTTTCTACCAGAATATAGTTGTGAAGACAAATGGGTTCTCCTGCCGACAAGACTTGATTGAATTTCTCAAGGGCCGAAGCATGATTGGGATCGGCTTTGTCCGCCATGGCGTAGACAGCCGATGTATCCAAAAAAATCATTTTCGAAACGCCTCCTCAAGGGCCTGGTCGTGTCGTTCTGAAACCGGTTTAAGGGATCCCTGAAGGGATTTGCCGGCACCGATAAACCGGAAATCTTTTATCGACAACGGTTTTTGTCGGGCCGGAAGGGTTATTTCTTTATGGATAAGTTCCCGAATGACCCCGGCAATGGATTTTTTTTCTTGAAAGGCCCGTTGGCGCAAGACCTCAAAGGTTTCTTCTTCTAATTGGATCTGTGCTCGCTTCATGGAGTACCCCCTTCATGGTTATGAAGTATCATAATACCATCATGCTGTAATGATGTCAATCTCTGAATCACAATCCCGGGTCAGCATCTGCCCCTCTCTTTCTTCCAACCGTATCCTCCAACGCCTTCAATCTCGTTCGCAAATCGGCCAAGGCCTTTTCCTGCTCGATGAGAATCGAGACCAGGATGGTCTCCAGAGGCCAAGGTCGGGAGGCATAGCTCCCGGCTTGGGCATGAAGGTGGGCCAGGTCAAAAAGTCGGTCTAAAACCGCTTGATCCTCCCGGCGTAACCCCCGGCGAAACTTCTTCCAATCTTGATATTCCCTTTCCAGGACTTGGCTGAAGGGTAGAACCGTACGGCCCATAGTATCCTATCGTCTATCGTACATCGAGTTTCGTACTGCGTACATCGAACATCGAATGACAAAGTACTAAGTGCCGAGTACGATTTTTGCCTCCTTGAATTCTGGTTTTAAAAGCCTGCCTTCCAACCCATCTTCCCCCAAAGCGACCCGGATAACCCATTGAACTGATTTAGCCAGATCTCTTCCGAAATGCCGGTTTTTTACCTGTCGGGCCATGGGACTTTGGAAAAGGTAACATCCTGGCCCTCTTTTACTTAGGAAGGTTAGTGAACTGGCTACTTGTTGAAAAAGAGCCTGCCGTTCTTTAAGGGAAACCTGTTCATCATAAAACAGTACACAGGGTCCCAGGATAAAAACAGGGTCCCGCATCCCCTGGTTGGGAAGGATTTCACAGAGCAAGGTTACCAGTTGATGGCAGGTAAAGGCCCGGCTGAGGCGGATCCGCTCTAAAAGGGTGCGGGGAGGGGTCCCCCAAAGGCGGCCTACCCTGGCTATCAGATAGGGATCAAAGGTTTGAGTAGCATCCACTAAGGTAATGGATTTCCCTTGGAACGACATCTGGCCCATCAGGTAGGCGGAGAGGCGGGCCATGGCCTCTCCAAAAAAGAGGATGCTATTTTCAGAAAGGGCCAGGTATCGCATTTTGTGCCAGGTAAGAAAACGCATTTTCACTCCCCTACCCTATTCCTACTGGGCGATAAATTCCGATGATCTTGCCCAATATACTGAGGCTGGCTAAATCCTGTGCTTTTAGGACCAGGGGAGGAAATTCCGGATGTTCGCCTTTCAGGATGACCTTGTTTTTCTCTCGATAGTACCGTTTCAAAGTGACTTCTTCCCCTATGCGGAAGACCCCTACGGCCCCTTGGGGAAGCTGATTCTGACGGCGGACGATTACCTGATCCCCGGCTACAATATAAGGGCTCATGCTTTCTCCTTGTACTCGAAGAAGAAAGACTTCTGCTCCCCTGACCCAGGTTTCCGGGAGGGAAATATAGCCTTCGGCGGCTTCGTCTACCTGCCGGGGATCACCAGCAGGAACGGCGCCATAAAGGGGAATAGTACGCAAAGGCCCAGGAAAAGGGATTAGACGAAGCCCGCGGGAACGGTTGACCTCTCGGATCAGGTATCCTTTCCGAGACAAGGCCTTTAGGTGGTCCTGGACTGTACCCAGGTTGATCTTAAAATGACCGGCCGTTTCCCGGAAAGAAGGAGGATAACCGTGGTCCGACAGGTAACTCCGGAGATATTCCAAGATCTGTCTTTGTCGGTTAGTAAGGATTAGCATAGGTTGAAGCATATACCATACATTTGTATGGTTGTCAATAGAAAATTATCAGTAAAGGAACAAGAACCACAAATTAACCCTTGAACAAATAGACTTATCTGTGTAAAAGATTAGGATAAACTTATCGTGGGGAATAAAATAATGCGTAACCTTACCTTATTAACCGATATGTATGAACTGACCATGGTCGGCGGATACCTGGTCAGCGGTAAGGAAGCCCAGAGGGCAAATTTTGACTACTTTTTTCGTAAGATCCCGGATGATGGGGGTTATTGTCTTGCCGCCGGTCTTGAGCAGGTCGTTGATTATATCAGCCACATTCATTTCACCTCAGAGGATTTGGCCTATCTGGAAGGTTTGGGGGTCTTTCCAGAGAAGGTACTCAGCTATTTGGAAAAGTTTCGCTTTAGCGGTGATCTCTTTGCCGTGCCGGAAGGCACGGTTGTTTTCCCCTATGAACCGATCATTCGGGTTACGGCCCCATTACCAGAAGCCCAATTCATTGAATCGGCCTTGCTGAATATTATGAATTTCCAGACTTTGATCGCCACCAAGGCCGCCAGAATTTGCACGGCCGCCGAAGTAGATCCGGTTATTGAATTCGGTCTTCGACGCGCCCATGGGCCGGATGCTGCCATTGGGGCCGCCAGGGCGGCTTTTATTGGCGGGGCACAGGGGACATCCAATGTCCTGGCCGGTAAATTGTTCGATATACCGGTCAGCGGAACCGTAGCCCATAGCTGGGTGGAATCTTTTCCTTCGGAATTAGAGGCATTCAAGACCTATTGTCAGATTTACCCCAAGGGTTGCTTTTTGTTAGTGGACACCTACGATACCTTGAAAAGCGGGATACCCAATGCCATCAAAATTGGAAAAGAGCTGAGGACCCAACAGAAAGGGAGTTTGAAAGGAGTCCGCCTTGACAGCGGAGACTTGGCCTATCTGAGCAAAGAAGCCAGAAAAATGTTAGACAAGGAAGGATTTGAAGAAACCAAGATCTTCGCCTCCAGCGATCTGGATGAATGGATCATTGAAAGCATTAAAAAACAAGGGGGCCGGATTGATTCCTGGGGGATAGGGACCAAACTGGTAACGGCCTACTCTACCCCGTCTCTGGGTGGAGTTTATAAGCTTACTGCCATCGAAGAAAACGGACGGATGCAGCCCAGAATTAAACTATCGGACAATCCGGAAAAGGTGACCAATCCTGGATTAAAAAAGGTAATCCGTTTTTTTGACGATTCAGGTCTAATGCGAGGGGATGTCATGTTCCTGGAAGAAGAAAATTTAGAGACTAAGCCATTGCGGGTTTATCACCCCACCATTCCACATGTCAGTAAGGTTTTTCCTCCCAAATTCTCAAGGCGGGAGTTACTGATTCCGATTTTTCGAGAAGGCCGACTGGTTTATAGCAACCCGTCCCTGAAAAAGATACAGGAAAATAGCCAGCAAAATTTGGAGCAATTGGGTTCCGAATTCAAACGCTTCAAAAATCCTCATATCTATCATGTCAGCTTGAGTAAACAACTAATGAAGACTAAACGAGATTTTCTGCGCAAGGCGTTTTAAAATTGATAGTGGTTCAATAATTTTTTATCGGTTTTTCTTTAGGTCTTCCTGCGTTCCTGAGGTACAGACTGCTCTTTCTTCCTACGATCTAAAACCTCCACCAAAATAGGCAAAAGAAGCATCCCTCCCGGTAAGAGAAATACCATAAGCAAGGGAATCTTCTTGCTCAAACTTACCAGATGGGTCTTAATTTCGAGAAGCTCGCCTTTTGTCCACCTTTTTTGAGCCCCTTTCATAAGCAGGGCCATGAAGTTTTTTACAGTATGGACTTCTCTTAGGATTTTTTCCCGATACTTAGAGAGAATTCTCTTCAGAGCTTTCCGGCCGGGGATTATTGGATAATTTCTGATCATTTAAACTTTGATGTGGTTAATGAATACTGCTTCCACTTTCTCATTCCCGATAAAAACCTTTTTGCTGGGCTTGTAAAAAGTCAGGTTCACGATTTAAGTCCATAGTATGATACCTCACCACGAAGGCAAAATCAGGTGGACACGGTTCATAACACCCGTTCTTCCTGAGGTATCGAAGCCTGTCCTCAACTTGTCAATGGGGACGAACGGGACTTTTGGGGAATTCATCCTTTTGGATTTCTTCCAAAACAAATTTTTTAATTAGAGGGATTTTCCCTTGAACGACAGGAGACAAATCCATTTCCCATTCAATTTGAAAAGGTTCCACCCCAAAAATGATTGTTCGATCTTCCAAGTCATCGCCCATTTGCTTGGCCATTTTAAGGGCTTGAAGAAAATCAATATGGTGCAAGGATATAGAGGATTCTTGGGAAGGGACGAGGTCTTGGGGGTGGCAACGATAGATACTCCCCGGCTCCCCTCCGGCCTTCATAGCATCAATCACTATAACCTTCTGAGCATCCTTGAGTATGGGCAGGATGTCGAGCGTTGAAGTCCCCCCGTCGACCAATTCTACTCCCGGAGGAAGGGGGTCGTGTTCCAGCTGATTCAAGAGGTGTATTCCGACCCCTTCATCTTTCAGCAGAAGGTTGCCGATTCCCAGGACGACGATTTTGCGGTTTGCTTTTTTCACTCTTTAGTCCCTAAAAAGGGGCCGAGAGATTCTTGGACCCTTTTATTATGTCCAGTCATCCGATCTGAAAAACTTGGACGTTTTGAGTATCAACGTGCATCACGTGCACGGCACAACCCAGTCAGGGGTCAAAGGAACGGATCACCCGTACCACATTAATAGGGTTATCCATATCCGCTACCGGCGTTCCGATTAAGGCCTGTTCAATCGGTCCAGGAATTCCCTGGTCATCTCTGGGGTTGGCGTTCCAGATAGTGGCCGAACAAACCTGGTAGTTGGCAATTTTTTTGTCTTTGATGGTAATCCAATGGCTCAGGGAACCTCTGGGGGCCTCGGAAAAACCAACCCCTTCGGCATTTACAGGGACTTTAATTTCCTGGGCACCGGACACATCGGGTTTTAACTGGTCTGTCCATTTTTCCATGGCCGCTGCCACCATAGCCGCTTCTTCGGCACGGGCGATCATTCTGCCCAGGATGGAAAAAGCCTTGTCTCCCAGGTCACGAAAACAAACTTCTTTATCGTCCGAAAGACCGAGGAATTTATTGGCATGATAACTCAATACCGAATTTGTAATCCAGACTCGAGCTAAAGGACCGGTTTCATGAGGGAGGCCTTTATAGCGGACGGCCTTGATATAGGAATAAGCCCCGCTCTTATTCGGGGCCGGGATGGTTTTCCCTACTCTCGGATTAAGACCGGTTGTTGAGTTGTCATACCAGGAGTATTTAACAAATTCCCGAATATCCTTGGGGTCAAAGGGTAATTCTCTGCCCTGGGTGTAGGTGCCGGATTTAAACAGAAAGTTCTTATCATCATCATCGAGGGGAAAGACCCCATGAGAGATAAAATTTTTACAGCCTATCCCTATTTCAAATAAATCTTGATAGGCCCCGGCTACCAGATAAACCGTCGGTATATAGGTCTCATCGATGAATTTCTTAACCACTGTCAATTTCTTTTTAAAGGTAGCAATTTCTTCAACCGTAGGGGTGGCGGTACAGCCGCCGACCACAAACCCAGAGACATGCGGCATTTTTCCACCCCAGATGGCAACCATTTCCTGGGCTAGGGCCTGCATTTTCAGGCCTTCCAGATATTGACCTACAACCAGATCATTGGTGGCCTTATCCAACCGGTAATCCCCTTCATAGCGAGGGATAAAGGGTTCGGTCTCAGAACCTTTGGCATAGTCCAAGGCCGCCAAATGATAAAAATGAAGAATATGACTGTGGAGGTAATTGGAAGCAAAAACAAGATTCCGCAATATTCGTCCCTGGGCAGTTGGTTTGATTTTAAAGGCACTATCTAAACAACGGACAGAGGCCGTGGCATGGGCCGCGGGGCAGACCCCGCAGATTCGTTGGGTTATCTGAGAGGCATCTCTCGGATCCCGCCCATTGAGAAGAATCTCAAAGCCCCGGAAAAGACCACCGGAAGAACGGGCATCAACGACTTTGCCGTCTTTAACATCGACCTCGATCTTAAGATGGCCTTCGATTCGTGTCACTGGATCAATAACTAATTTTGTCATCGTTTCTCCCACCTTTCTTAACCCGTAGTTTGCTCATAAAGAGGAGAAACCCCGTCAGGGAAGGAGGGTTCCACACACCCGATACAGATAGCGTTATCTACACACCAGTTTACCCCATTGTTCCAAATCCGGTTATAACAATTGGAATTGGTATCCGGTCCTTTGCATCCAAGTTTGATCCTGCAGGCTTCTTTGTCGGCCCAGGTTTTGGCAAACTTCTCCTCTTCATAGTATTTGAGAAAGGGGCAATTGTCATGAATATTGTCATTGAAAAAAAGTTTGGGACGTTTGAAACGATCCAGGTCAGGTATCCCTTTGGTCAGGATATGGGCAATGGTTCCCACGATCCAACCCGGATGGGGTGGACATCCTGGGATATTAACCACCGGGGCTTTAATTTTTGCATCTTTGAAGATCGCTTGGACTGGTTTGCAACCTGTGGGATTGGGTTTGGCTGATGGAATCCCGCCAAAAGAGGCACAACTACCCACAGCCAGAACGCCGGCTGCTTGTTGCCCCAATCTTTTGGTAAGGTCAACCATGGTCACGTCTTTCTTTTTCCACTCTCCAACAATACAATAACGACCATTGGCCGCCACTGGTATAGCCCCTTCAACAACCAGGAAATACTTTTTATCATAGGTCTCGGCGGCATTATAGAGTTTGGCCATAGCCATTTCACCTGCAGAGGCCATTACCGTGGGATGAAATTTCAAGCTAATAATCTCAAGCAAAATTTTGGCAATGTCCGGGTCCACTGCGTTCAACAGGGATACGGAACAGCCCGTACAGCCCGCACCCTGGATCCATAACACCGGTGGATTCCCTGCCTTGGCTTGAGCCAAGGCCTCCAGGATCTGCAATTTTGAAAATCCCAGGAAGGCCGCTGTCCCCCCACAAACTTTCAGAAAGTCTCGTCTGGTAAGGCTCATTGGGTTCCCTCCTTCATAGGGCAAATATAAATTATCGGCACAAAAAATGTCTTAATGAGGCTCTAATCTTTCTATCCCAATTTTTTATTTAATTTCAAACAAAAAAATAAATATCCTAAAGTTTTTATTATTTTGAAACTCCCGGCAGTCTCGCAAATTGGGAAAAGTAATCTTCTCCTGGAAGAAACCGTAAAATTTTTCTAATTCGCCGGCTACTCCTACTGACGGGTTATCCCCTCCCCTTTTCGGAATAGATTGACATTGTTTAGGTTCTATATTAAATTATAGAATAATTCGACAAATAATTTTATGCTTGAAGGGGAAAAGATGGATATTATAAAACGCCCTATCCTGGCCATGGTGCTGATTCTAGTCATCCTATTGGTGATCGTTTCCAGTCTCCTTGGGTTTTATATCGAATGGCTCTGGTTTCAATCCCTTGGATATACCTCAGTTTTCTTGCGCCTCATCAATTATAAATTTCTCTTAGGGATTATAATGGGTGGGTTTTCCGCCCTCCTTTTTTATTTAAACGGCCGCCTGGTCTTCCGTCTGGCCCATACCCCCTACCCTCTGAATACAGAAAGCTTTCCTTTAAACCTGCCGGTCTGGTTGGAAGGACGTTTGGTTACCTTCTTAACACCGGTCGCCATTCTGGTTGGAATTTTCATGGGTATGGGGGCCGCCGGTCAATGGGAATCTTTCCAACTCTTTCGCTATGCCGTTCCTATTGGGCATTCCGATCCTGTTTTCAACCAAGATCTTTCTTTTTATCTATTTCGGCTCCCTTTTTTACAATATTTAAGCGGTTGGTTCGGAGGTTTGTGGTTTGTAACTCTCTTATCGGCTTTATTCATTATTGTCTTCAGATTCCAATTTCAGCTTAATCCCCGGGGAGTGGCCCTTAAGCCCTGGGTTAAAAGATACTTGTTTGCCTTTTTTGGGATCCTCTTTCTCTTTCTGGCCTACTATTTCTTTCTCTCACGATTTGATCTGCTTTTTACCGGCCGAGGGGTGGTCTTTGGTCCGGGATATGTGGATCAAAAATATCTCATACCGGTCCTGCGTTTAATGATCTTCATTTCCTTTTTGACCGGTCTGCTTTTCCTCTTCCAGGCCGTTAAGCCTGGGGGCCGCTGGATTTATGGAGTCCTGGTCTTGTTTATAGGGGCCTATTTCATCGGAATATATCTCCTGCCGGGATTTGTTCAGCGTTTTAGCGTCACCCCAAACGAGATTCAAATGGAAACCCCCTACCTTTCCCGTTACATACAGGGGACCCTCCAAGGATATGGTCTCAGCCAGGTAGAAGAACGTCAGTTACCAGCCGAGACCACCTTGACACCTGCTCTGATGAATGCCAACAGCCTGACTATAAAAAACATTCGCCTCTGGGATCACCAGCCTTTATTGGAAACCTTTAGCCAGATTCAAGAGATCAGGACCTACTATAAGTTCCACTCCGTGGATAATGACCGCTACTCCCTCAACAACGAATATCGGCAGGTTATGCTTTCTCCTCGGGAACTCTCCTATGCCGATCTGCCCAGCAAAGGCTGGATCAATGAACACTTGATTTATACCCATGGCTACGGCCTGACCCTGGGGGTAGTCAATCAGGTAACCCCGGAAGGGCTCCCGGACCTGCTCATCCAGGATATTCCTCCGGTTTCCAAAAGCAACTTGAAGGTGACCCAGCCGGAAATCTATTTTGGAGAAATTGAAAACGATTATATCATTGTCAATACCCGGCAAAAAGAATTTAATTATCCCTCCGGCGAACAAAATGTATTTGCCAGTTATCAAGGGAAAGGGGGTATCCCTATTGGCGGGGCTTTTAAGAAAGCCCTTTGGTCCTTTCGTTTCGGCGCTCTGAAAATTTTACTTTCTTCGGATATCACCCCTCAAAGCCGCATCCTGTTTGATCGCTCAATCCGAACCCGGGTTCAAAAATTGGTCCCTTTTCTTCAGGTGGACCAGGATCCTTATCTGGTGGTTTCGGGTGGCCGGCTGTATTGGATCCTGGATGCCTATACCCTGTCCTCCTATTATCCCTATTCCAGGCCGATAAAAAGATTAGGCAACTATATCCGCAATTCCGTGGTGGCCGTGGTTGATGCCTATGAAGGTTCAGTCCAACTGTACATCAAAGATGAAAAAGACCCTCTGGCCCAGGCATACAGCCGCATCTTTCCCGATCTCCTTAAACCGTTAGCCGCCATGGATCCGGATCTAAAAACCCATTTGCGCTATCCCCATTATCTTTTCAATATCCAGTCCACGATTTATGCCACGTATCACATGACCAACCCACAAACCTTTTACAACCGGGAAGATCTCTGGGAAATCCCTGGAAACCTGAAATCAACCAAGAAGGAGATGGAGCCCTACTATACGATCATGCGCCTTCCCGGTGAAAATAAAGAAGAATTTATTTTAATGATCCCGTTTACTCCCCAGAAAAAAGACAACCTGGCCGCCTGGATGTCCGTAAAATGTGATTTTCCGGATTACGGCAAATTCATTGTCTATCGTTTTCCCAAGGATCGGCTGGTTTATGGTCCCAGACAAATAGAGTCCCGCATCAATCAGGATCCTGAAATTTCCCGCCAACTCTCCTTATGGGACCAGCGGGGTTCAAAGGTTACTCAAGGGACCCTTTTGGTTATCCCCATTGAGGGCGCACTGATCTACGTTCAGCCCTTATACATCAAGGCCGAGAGCGGACAGATCCCGGAACTCAAACGGGTCCTTGTGGCCTATGAAAACCAGATTGCTATGGAAGAAACCCTGGAAAAGTCCATAGCCCGAATTTTCGGACAGGAGATTAAAAGGACTCGGGAAGAAATAACCACCTTACCCCCGACGGCGGGAAAAGTGCAACCCTCACAGCCTTTGGCCGATTTGGCCTGGCAGCATCTTCAAAAGGCCCGAAATGCATTGAAGCAGGAAAACTGGGCGGCTTATGGCCAGGCCTTGAAGGACTTGGAACAGGTGCTTAAACAGATGAAGGAGGCCCGTAAATAAGCTGGAGGCTGGTAATCGTTGAGGGCTCTTTCTTGTTTCTTCTTCAATAAGAAAGGCGAATTATTCCCGATTAGCTTGCTCCCCTTCCATTTTTGGCAAGTCTTGAATTTGGTAACCTTTCCCCAAGACAGGGATCGAGTTGTGCTAGTTTAAGAATGACGTTTTATTACTTCAACAAACAACTCTTTCCAAAGATAATCAATAGCCCCTTCCCGTTTAACGACGATGATGAGCGGACTGATAACTATTTTGATGAGGCCGGTTCCTCGACGGATGACTATTCAGGTGAGGCTGGTGATGATCAGATTGGTGATTCGCCGGGGCTACATAATGGGAGGGGCTTGGAGATCTTTGATAAAGATAATAAGAAGGACCGCCGTAATTATAGTATAGGGGATTATAATACCCTTCCCTATTTAATTCACCTTCTTGCAAGTAGGCCGGATATGGGATACAGGCCGGTAATGCCCCCAAGATGAAGCCTATTCCAACACCCATACCTATTTTCCTTAGATAATTTGTTTTCATGGCAGTTTTTATATTCCTAAAATTTAGACCCCTATTTATTTAAAAAGTTAAACAGAGAGGATGGCCATTTTTTAACCAGGGCGCAATGTGGTTAATGGATTTTTATAGATTATTTCATTGAAAGGCCAAAGGATTCAAGGTAGGTAAAAGTATGGACAGAATGCTTCGTTATCGGTGGTATCTTTTCGGAGTGCTTGCAGCCCAGTACTTGACCGTCTATTTTCATAGAGTCTCTCCTGCTGTTGTTGCCCAGGAATTGGCCATTGATTTCTCTATATCGGGTGTGTCTCTGGGTCTTCTTGCTTCGGCATACTTTTATCCCTATGCGATCATGCAGATCCCAGTTGGTCTCCTCTCTGATTCCTGGGGAGCGAAAAGAACGATAATACTTTTTAGTCTTCTTGCTTCTTTGGGGGCAATAGGTTTTGGGCTTTCTCCCAATTTTGAGATAGCCATAATATCAAGGGGTCTAATAGGGTTTGGAC
>Ga0209777_10007498_pt1 | contig 12107 bp, 8 predicted proteins | sample FrelakmetHBP12HB_FD_187147 | JGI IMG/M metagenome (GOLD analysis project Ga0209777, IMG submission 187147) | Freshwater lake sediment microbial communities from the University of Notre Dame, USA, for methane emissions studies -HBP12 HB (SPAdes)... | ecosystem: Environmental > Aquatic >... | reverse complement strand
GTCGGGGGAGCCATCCAAATTAAAGGAAGTGTATGTATCGGACAGGTCACGCAGCCAGGTGACAGCCAGATTGGCCTGCTCGACAGGCAGGGATAAGCGATAATGTACGGCATCCACGCAGGTTAATGTGCCAGAAATTTCACCGTGGGGTGTAATGAGACTGGTGGCCTGGCTTTCACCGTTCTTGATAGTTGACAGATCGGAAGTCACGGCATAATTCAGGAATTGACGCACATCAGTACCCAGAAGGTCATAAACACCGGTCGTGGCTTTGTCATCGAGATAATAAAAGTGAGGGTAACCATGTGTTGAGGGAATGAAGTCCATACCCGCAGACTTGGCCAGTTCACGAACTTTAATGCGGGCTGCATTCAAGATATTGAAGTCCACCTTGGCACGGCGGATGGCTTTACCCTTGGGGGTGGCGATACTGTGAGGGGTGGTGGCAAGGAGTACATCGGCAATGATATCAGCCACCTGGCGGGACATCTCCTCGTCGAAACCACGCTGGGTGATCCAGGGTGTGCCGAGGCGGATACCGGAGGGGTCGAGGGCGTTCGTATCACCAGGTATTGTGTTCCGGTTGCAGACAATGCCAACCACGTCGAGAATGCGGGCGGCATTGTCGCCGGTCAGACTGGTTCCATCCGGACCCTTGATGGTCGAGACATCCACGTTGAGCATGTGGCTGTTGGTACCGCCATAGGGGATGCGGAAACCGCGCTCCTTGAAACGCTCAGAAATTGCCAGGGCGTTCTTGACAGTCTGCTTCTGGAGTTTCTCGAACTCTTTGGTTCGGGCCAGTTTGAAGGTGAGCGCCAGGGCGGCAAAGATGTGAACGTGCGGCCCGCCCTGTTCACCGGGGAAGACAGCCTTATCAATCTTTTTAGCCAGGTCCGGATCAGTGGTCAGGATAACCGCACCGCGCGGACCCTCGAGAGTTTTATGGGTGGTGGAAGTGATGACATGGGCATACCCAACCGGGGAGGGGACAATACCTGCTGCCACCAAACCACCAATGTGCGAGATGTCAGCCAGGAGATACGCCTCGGCGGCATCAGCAATCTGACGGAATTTCTTCCAATCCGGGATCCAGGGGTAGGAAGAGAACCCAGCGATGATCATTTTTGGCTTGTGTTCCCTGGCAAGATCCATCACCGTATCGTAGTTGATCTGCTCGTTATGGGGGTCCACTGTATAGGAAACGATATTGTAGTATTTTCCGGAGCGGTTGGCGGGTGAGCCATGCGAGAGATGACCGCCATGGAACAGGTTCATACCCATAACAGTTTCGCCGGGCTTGACCAGTGCCTGATAGACGGCATTGTTTGCCGGTCCGCCTGAGAGGGCCTGAACGTTGACGAAAATCTGCTCCGGCCTGACACCATTGGCAGCGAAAGCCTCGGCGCAGCGGCGCCTGGCAAGCAACTCGATCAGGTCGGCGTACTCCGTCCCTTTATAGAAGCGCGGGTCGGAGTAGCGGCGGAAATCTGACAGACGCGCCGAGTAATCCAGGATTTCTGTTTGGTTCAGTTTCTGGTCGGAACGATTGGGGTAGCCTTCGGCATAGATGTTCTGGAAGGCAGAGGCCATGGCTTCCCGCACGGCGAGGGGGGCTTGACTCTCGGAGGGGATCATAATGATCTTACGAACCTGACGTTCAGCCTCAATCTGGGTCAGTTCGTAGACTTCGGGGTCGAGGTCAGCGAGAGTACCGCGGAAAAGGTAATCGGACATGGGCACATCTCCTAATTAAATTAATAAGAATAATAAATGTAGTATATTCCCCGTATACAGACGGGTCAAGTGCGAGGACGGCTTCAAATGAAGGGGCAATCCTGTCAGAAATGGATGCCAGCCAGGCACCGGCGAGACTGCTCTCCAAAACCGGCCGGGGTGACCGGCCTGCGAAAATGGCGTATTCGTTCCTCAAAAACGAGTGAGGAACGAATACGCTCTGGGGTTTCTTCATATTAAAGTACCCTTGCATACCCTGTTTTTTATTCGTTTTGAGGAACGATTTGGAACGAGTACACCTACCTGTATCGACGACTAAACCCAGCAGGATAAAAGAATTTGTTTTTGAGGAACAATCAAAAACAAATGTACCGTATGTGCAGCGGGACTTCGCTCTGGTGGTTCCTTCATATTCAAATACCTTTACAGACCCTATTTTAGAATTGATCTGAGGAACAATTCCAAAACAATTCAATATCAAGAAGAGCAGAGTGTACAGGAGGAAAGAAGAAAAGGGTTGCATGATGAACGCCAATTAAATTAAAATTGGACAGTTTGCCATAAGCGACATATGCCGCCTCGGCCAGCGTCCCTTGCTGAAAGGGATTATAGAACATATGTTCGAATATGTCAAGGCTGGTTGGTACCTGGCCACGGCTTTCACAAAGTCGGGGATGTCACACCTGCACTCCCTGGCATCGCCCGCCAGGGCAGGTGTACGTCTTATGCAAGTGTTACGAAGCAGGGGGATTTGCTGCTGACACTTGCACCTGCTGCTAGTGCAAGTGAGCAATCTCTTTCAGATCCATGTATTATCCAAATCAAGATGAGATTGCTTCACTCGCCAGGGAACGCTCGTTCGCAATGACACCCTTTTTAGGAATTGTCAAGCTACTTTGTGAAAGCCTTGCTCCCCGAAGGCGTTGATCGCCAAGGATGGGCCAAAAGACATATAATATCCTAAAATATGGCATTACCGATGCTATGGTTCCTTCATTGGGTCATCTTTCATGCAATCGAAGCGAAGCGATCAAACCGCTCGTCTGCAATTTCCTGGTGATAGACTTGAGTGATCACCTGCGTCCAGACATGTAAATGCGAGTTGCCAGATTGGAGAAAATGCCTAATAATTTTGGCATTTTTCTTGCTCCAGCCGGGTGGTTAGGTTGATAAATCGGAATGCGCGGCTTCCATCAAAAGGAAGAAAGCCTGGCCTTCGGTCGCTGTGCCAGAGTGGTCAAAGTTCGGTGCGCCGCACACACCCTGCACCAGCCCAAATTCATCTACTTTTTGATAGACTGCCTCGCGCATGGCATCTGCCCGGGCTAAGTAAGCCTTGTCAAGCCAGCCGCCCGCCACGCCGCGGTAAATGGTGTAACACAGCATTTGAGCTGTGTTGGTTTCTACAAACGTGCTCGGATCATCCAGAATGTCGTGGAACAGCCCATCCGTGCACTGGCAACGCAAACACCCATCCAGCACCTCGCACACATAGCCGACCAATAGATCCTTTTCCACTCCCATCGCGGCAGGCAGCGCTCTAATCACCCGCGTCATGCCCGTAGCGGCCCAACCGTTGCCGACTCCCCAAAATAGCTTACGCGCAAATTCCTGTTTGTTCTCATTCCATATGTGATAATACAGCTTCTTTTCAGGGTTGAATAAGATGCTGCGATATCCAACCACCTGTTTCATAGCTTCTTCCGGGATCCCAGCAACTGCTAGGAAGGGCGGCGCCATATAGAAGGAATCCACCCAGATCATATTCTCGAAAAAGTTGTGATAGATGATTCCGGCGCGGGTCCTGGGGGCTTTGTACAGCAGAAATTCCAACATGCGCCCAGCCGCCTTTTTTAGTTTCTCATCGCCAGTAACGCTGGCAGCAAACAAGACAGGTTCACCATTCGAAGCCGGGTCGGCCACAGGGGCATTGCCCTCGTTTAGCCCCAACCTACCATCCTCCAATTGGTTGATGACGGCATCCTTTGCCAACAACACGACCAAGTCCGTTTCTCCAAGCTCCAACAAAGCCTGGGCCGCTACACCCTGCTCCCAGGCTCTCCTTTGCATGGCCAGCATCGCACTCTTGACCTTTTGAATTCTTTCTTCCCTATTCATTCGCGACCATCCCTGAGTGATTAAATTCGAGCTTATACAAAGTCTCGCCCGCGATCCACAACATATTATACATTTTTTATCGCGGGGAAAGATACGCCGATCAGGCCGGACGCATGTCAATTTTGGGGCGAATTGTAGGCGAAACGGCAACGATCATCAAAGTCACCACGTCAAAGCGGTTGTATGGGATTTTTGGGATGAAAGCCAATGTATCGGCTCTTGTCAATGTCAAACCAGTGCTCAACGCAAAGACTGCCTAAAAGTGCCACCCGATCGAAACCAATACTAAGCCAATGAACGGTCCTAATTATCCGCGAAAACCGGAGATGGCGGCATTTAGCGCGGCATAATCTGGAACATGCTCTGGCCCCACCAAAGAAGAATCGGTGTAGAGAATCGCTAAATCTGCGCCCTCCGTCACCAGGCCTGTTGCTATGAACGAAGGTGACAACATCCAGCCTTGTGTTGCCCAATTATAAGGTAGCATCACCATCATATTGAGGGCGAACACGATTTGCAAACTGCGGATTCCGCCGATGAGATTCAGCAATCGACCACCGAACAAATACCCTAAAAACCAAAATGGCGATTGCACAAATCCAAAAAGTCCAATTGCTGTATAGGATAAGTTTTATTGATCCACCTGGAAATTAGGATACAAAGAGCGAGGCCATTAAGGCTCCCAGTCCAAATAAAAAAATCCCGCTCAGGTAAAACAAATACGCTTAGCGGTTTGTAGAATATGCCAGGCTGACACACTGTGGTTGGACACCTCAACCATTGTATCTGGTACTTTTCTCATCAATTTGTAAAAAATCAGTGTTGAAACAATCCCGGGTACGCCCGCCATGGGCAGCTATGCGCGATAACCCCAATGATCCAGCAGCCAACCTGCCAATGGAGTGAAGGTAAAGAGAAGAGCGACAAATCCAACCCCTATCGCTGCCGGGATGTGCCCACACTGCTCAATAGGATAGATAGCCTGGACGAGTTGAACATAGGCCGGAGGAAGCCAGGCCTCAAAAACCCAGAAGATAGTGAAAATGACCAGCAAACTGGTAGCATTGAAACCCCAGGCTGTAAATAATAAGAACCACGACCGATAAGCCAACTAACGAGGACAACACGTTTCATCCCCCACCGGCGCATGAGCCACAAGCTGACATTGGATGTAAGTAAGCCAAGGGTAGTGATCGCAAAATAACATGCCACTTGTTGGGTTGAAGCACCCGACCTCCGCAAGATTATGGGGGTGAAGGTGACGATGATCGACAACACACTGGCGGATAAAGCTGCCGATAGATCGAAATACATGTCATGGCGCACATCGGGATCCAATGGACTGAGGAGCCACATTTCAAGGCGCATTGGCAACCGGGGCAAAAAATGATGTTTTCATACTGGTCTCATAATAATTTACAAATTAAATGGACGCTGTCTATTTATTCAGATAAACCTGTGACATTACAGGCTAAAAAGTTATAATGGTTTCACTAAATCGTGCTAATACCACTAATTTTGGAGACAATAAAGATGCAATTGCGTTCATTGACATTTATGCTTCGATTGGCGAATTTCGCCCTGGTGGTGGTACTCGTTGTCGCCTGCGTGGCTACACCGACCCCGAATCCCACCCCGACCTCGATTCCTACCTCAACTCCGAATCCAACCCCAACCCTGGAGCCAGAAGTGGATGCTTTTAGCATGAACCTGCGTCTCGCGAAAACCATAAACCTGGGCAATGCCCTTGAAGCACCCAACGAGGGCGATTGGGGCGTGACACTTAGGGAAGAATTCTTTCAACTGATTAAGGCAGAGGGTTTCACCGCGGTACGCCTTCCTGTGCGCTGGAGTGCTCACGCCTTGAGAAACGCTCCCTACACCATTGCCCCAGAATTTTTCAAACGGATAGATTGGGCAGTGGAGCAGGCATTGACGAATAATTTGTCAATTGTGGTAAATATGCATAATTATGAAGAGATGGCTCTTGATCCGCAGGGGAATCAGGCCCGTTTTATCGCGTTGTGGCAACAAATCGCCGAACATTATCAGGCTTTTCCGAACGCGTTATTGTTCGAACCAATGAATGAGCCGAATGGTTTATTGAGCGCCAAGCATTGGAATGATCTTATCGCCGTTGTTTTACCGGTGATCCGTACAACTAATCCCACACGTAACATTGTCATCGGGCCGGCAGAATGGAATGGCATGCAAGCCCTGGATAAGTTGATCCTGCCAGCCGCTGACCAGCATATCATTGTTACCTTCCATTACTACAATCCTTTCCAGTTTACCCATCAAGGCGCGGAGTGGGTTCAAGGGAGTGAAAGCTGGCTGGGAACGAAATGGGGTTCCAACGCTGAGCAACAAATGGTGGAGTATGATTTCGATCTGGTAAAGCAATGGGCGAAAGACAACCAGCGCCCCATTTTCCTAGGAGAATTTGGCGCCTATAGCAAAGCCGATATGGATTCACGCGTGCGCTGGACAGCTTTCGTCGCGCAGGCAGCGGAAGCACGCAGTTTTAGCTGGGGTTACTGGGAATTTTGTTCCGGGTTCGGGGTCTATGATTCAGCTGCCCACCAGTGGAGAGAACCACTGGTCCAAGCCTTGCTGCCGCCCCAGTAAGCCACCGAATTTGCCTCCTCCGCAGATGATTGGTCTACGGGGGTTTTTTTATGCCAAGAACGGGTTTTCTCGCCGAGCGGAGGCCGAAGTCGAGACGTTGATTAACCAGCCAAATGCCCATCGTTTGCGGGTTTCGACAATCTTAACCCTCCGCTCAGGGCGAACAGTTCAACTGGCCAGCGTTCCGTCAGCTTGATAACGCCCGTAGCGATGCGTGGTTTCGATCAGGGCGTGGATGTTTTCCGCCGGGGTCTGATGGGGCAAGGCGCAGCCGGGGCTCATGATCAGCCCACCACCCGGAGCTAGGACCGCCAGTTCCTCGCGCGCCTTATTCGTGATTTGCCGCGGAGTGCCATGATCCAGGATGCCACTCGGATCGATCACGCCCAGGATGGTGGTCTTACCGAGCGTTGCCTCCTTGATTTTGGGCAGATCGCATTTGTAATCCAGTTCCAAGATCGCTGCGCCAGTCGCGACCATCTCGTTGATGATGCGCGTGGTATTGCCACAGATGTGATAGGCCAGGCGGATGTTCTTGACCTGCAAACGTTCGACCAGCCGTTTAGCATACCCCCATTCAAATTCTTTGTACATCTTCGGGGAGCAGACATCCGGCCCAGCCAGGGATTCGCCGATCGAGGTGATGTGCGCACCCTGTTCCATCTGCGCGATGGCGTAACGATAGACGACCTCCAGCGTAAATTCCAGCAGGCGGTGCAGTTTCTCCTTTTGGGCCGGATTGCTGAGGGCCATCAGGAAGGGTTCAATACCCAGCAGCATGGAGGCCAGCGAAAACGGACCCTGGTCAGCCCGCCCCATGATGAAGGCCTGCTGAGCAGCCTCGCGCACTACGAGTCGTGTCATTTTGAGATTTTCGACCAACGGTTGAGTGGTATAAGGATCAGGCAGCACCAGCTGGTCGATCTCATCCAGGCTGCGGATGGCTGGCCCGACGGTGACCGGTGCGCTATCTGGCAGGTATTCGACCTGACACCCACAGGCCTGCGCCAGGGCGGCAGTACCGTTTTCCAACACCAGCACATCATGTCCGAACTCGCGCCAAGCCTTGAGATGGCCTTCGGCCATCGCCTCCCCACTCTGGAAATATTCCGGGTAGGGCACACCCGAGGCGTGGGCCGTTACGATAAAATTGTGCAGGGCGACCGGCACACGATCCGGAATGCCGCCGCGCAAGACGGTATCAACTCGTTCAACCGATGTCAGCGTGCTGTTCATACGGCCTCCGTTAGGGTGTCCAGATCGTACCATCAGGCCAGCGGCTTTGGGTCCACTCGATCGGCGGGATGCTGATCGGATATTTGGCCGCCTTCACTTCGTCTATATCGATGCCCAAACCGGGCTGGTCATTCGCCCACAAATAGCCGTTGTGCAATTCAGGGATACCGGGGAAAACTTCCATGAGTGGTTCGCCGAAATAGATCATCTCCTGGATGCCGAAATTATGGCAGGCCAGATCAAGATGAAGGTTGGCCGCATGACCTACCGGAGAGGTATCGCCGGGACCGTGCCAGGCGGTGCGTACTCCAAATGCTTCACACAGGGATGCCAGTTTACGGGCGGGTGTAATTCCCCCCAACTGGGAAACATGGGAACGGATGAAGTCGATCAACTGCTCGGCAATAAGCGGACGCCATTCCAGCGGGTTGTTGTGCAGCTCGCCCATCGCGATGGGAGTGGCGCACTGGGGGCGTAAGCGGCGGAACCACTCGATCTGGTCAGGCGCGAGCGGATCTTCGAGGTAGAACAGCCGATACGGTTCGAGCGCTTTCGCCATCCGGATGGCGTCGATCGGCGCAAGCCGTTCATGGATGTCATGCAGCAGGAATAGGTCAAAGCCAATTTTGCTGCGCACATAATCGAACAACGGCGGGATGGAACGCGCATACCAATCCGGGTCGTAATAGGCGCCGGGGAAGTCACTGTACAGGTTGTCCATCGTATTCATTCGATGCGTGGCTTGAGGTGCTCCCCCGCCTGGTAGGGCATTCTGGTTGTTGATGTCCTTCACGCGTCCACCATAACCGCCCATCTGCAAGCGCACCGCCAAAGCCCCTTCGGCCTGGTATTTGAGCACATTATCGAGCACTTCCTGGGGATCGCGTCCATCGGCATGGCGGTAGACCATCGCCGCTTGGCGACATTTGCCACCCAGCAAATCATAGACAGGCATATTTGCCACTTTGCCTTTGATATCCCACAGTGCCTCATCCACGCCACTGATGGCGTTGTTCAGTACCGGACCATTTCGCCAGTAAGAATTGACGTACATCATATGCCACAGGTCTTCGATGTTTGCCGGGTCACGGCCCTGCAACAATGGAGCCAGGTACTCTTCCACGGCTCTTGCCACCAGGGTGGGACGTTGGGTAAACGTGGCGCAACCAACGCCATACAGACCGGGCTGGTCGGTTTCAACCTTAACGATGACCAACGCAATGCCATCCGGTGCGGTAAGAATGGAGCGAACTTTTGTGATTTTCATAAAATTCTCCTTGACGGATGCGAATGGCATCCTGGGGGAAGCTGAAACGACGGTTGCCGCCGGTAAATGGTTACCCTGCGTGCAAGTAGATAGTGCGATACCGGCGGAAGTTGCCCCTGCAATCTTGAGGAAACTACGACGGGAAATCTTTTTCATCGGGATCTTCTTGTTGAGAATTCGAGAGGAAAGAATATAGGGTGACCGCCGGGCATATTATTAAGAATTGCTTGCGCAATCCTAAGCAGTTTGACCGTAACGATAAATCTCTGCGTCTGATAATTTTTTGGCTTCGGCATTGACGCGAGCCACGAGAGCCTTCATATAACCGATGGTGTAAGCCGCACCCACCCTGGGGTGATTGCCCATCGTGGGAATGTGGTCGGGGATGAGCACACCGTCAAAATCAATAGCGCGCATGGCTTTCACCACCTGGTACATATCCATATAACCATCGTCTATGAAGGTTTCGACAAAGTATGGCAGGGGTTTATCCACATTACGGAAATGCACCTTGAAGAGTTTCTTGCGCTCACCAAAATAGCGGATCGTTTCGAACACATCCTTGCCCATCTGGGAACCGCCTTCGAGCCAGCAACCAACGCACAGGCACATGCCCACGTTCGGGCTGTCGGCAATCTCCAGGGCGCGTTTGTAGCCTTCGAACTTGCCAAAGATGCAACGCGGGATGCCACCCAGCGGATAGACGGGAGGATCGTCGGGGTGGATGCCAATCCTGACACCCACCTCCTCGGCCACTGGGGCGACCTGTTTGATGAAGTAGATGAAATTCTCCCAGATTTCAGCCTCGCTGTACTTTCGCCCGTGGGTGAGCGAACCCTCGTATTCGCGGCCTACCCACCAGCCTTTATTGGCCTTTCCGAGGTTGAAGGCCCGCGTTGGGGCGTTGCCGCGCGTAAATTCCTGCTCGGTGCTCCAGATGCCGTTCGCCATGTGGGCATAGGTAGTGTAGGGGATGCCGGCCTTGCCTAGGTTGCGCAGGTGAGTCTTGTATTCTTCAATTTTTTCATCGCGGCCAGGCAGACCGAGTGTGATGACATCCTGGTTATGGACGCTGGAACTGCCAAAGCCATAGACTTTCAACCCGGCGGACTCGAAAAGTTGTTTGCGGCTGGCATAATAATCGTAACTGGCCTTGTCTCCGCCGGTCCACAAGACGACGTATTCAACGCCCATCTGGTTGATGAAGTCCAGGTCATCCTGGCTCGGTTCAGGGGTGACCTGGGTGGCAATTTTCATACCAGGGGAAAGCGGAGTCAGTTGTTTGTGGGTCAAGGATGTTTCCTTTTGATAAATATTTGCTATTTCTACGACCACAGTCGATCCCAACTCTGCTCGGTATCCCATTTCGGGGTCGGCTCGAAAAAGCCGCGGTCTTCGGGGATAAGATGCTCCTTCACAGCCTCTTCGTTGAGGGTGAAACCCAGGCCGGGAGCGTCAGGTACCGGAATGTAACCGTTCTTGATGATTGGCTTGGTTAATCCATCGATAAAGTCACCCCAGAACGGCACCTCGGTAAAGTGGTGTTCCAGCGCAATGAAATTCTCGGTGGCGGCAGCACAATGCACAGCAGCCATGGTGCTGATGGGTGTGCCTGCCATGTGCATGGCCATACTGATGCCGAATTCTTGCGCAAGATCGCCGATCTTTTTTGTTTCGAGTATGCCACCACTGGTGGCCAGGTCGGGATGGATCACATTCACCGCGTGCGCCTGCAGTAAGGGCAGGAAACCCTCCTTGAGATAAATATCTTCACCCGTACATACCGGAGTATTGAGCGCGCGCTCCATCTGGACCCATTGCTCAGTAAATTGCCAGGGTATCATATCTTCAAGCCAGGCAAGATTATACGATTCCAGGGCTTCGCCCAAGCGAATGCAGTCATCCACACCGATATGCCCAAAGTGGTCGGCGGCGATGGGAACTTCATACCCCACCACGGCACGCACCTGTTCCACATACTCGCACAACATCTGGATGCCTTTCGGGGTGAGACGTATGTGTGTGAAGGGGTGTTGAATGGTGTTGATATCCACCATGCGTTCAAACTCCGTGCTGTTATCTGTTTTCAGAATCCCGGCCGGGTAAGAGAGTGTGTCCTTGATCCCGATGAGCGGTTGGATGCCAACATCCATCTTGAGCATGGTGAAGCCACGCGCCAAACGCTCCTGTAGTTTATGTCCCATCGCCTCGCCGGTCGGTTCGTTGGGCGTGTCACAGTACATGCGGATAGTGTCGCGGAATTTTCCGCCTGCGAGAGCATAGGCTGGAACACCGTAAGCCTTGCCAGCAAGATCCATCAGCGCCATCTCGATCCCGCACACCCCCCCGCCCTGCCGGGCATGATGGCCAAACTGCTTGATCTTGCGAAAGATTCGATCCACATTGCAGGGATTCTCACCAAGCAGGCGGCTTTTGAGCATCAGGGCGTAAGTTTTGCTCGCGCCATCTCGCACCTCGCCGTAGCCGCTAAGCCCCTGATTGGTGTCAATGCGGACCAGGGGGAAATGCCACCCCTCCCATCCAATGGTTGCCGTGCGTAAATCGATGATTTTTAGCTCGCTAGGCCGCGAATGCTGGTTAACGTGATCTTCAGGTCGCACGCTCATTTGTTATTCGCCTTTTTCCAGTCCTCGAAGTCAGCCTGGATATCCTCGCGCCAGGTTGGCACGTCAATCTCACCACTGGTGTATTTGCCTTCATCCAAACGCATCTTGCCGAATTCATCGCGCACGCGAATGGCCTCACTCTTTTCCACAACTTCCTGCACGAGATGAGGAGGGATGAAGATGATTCCGGTTGGTGTCCCTAACATCACATCGCCCGGTAAGACGGTTGCACCTCCGATTCGGATGGGGATATTTAACCCTGCCAGGGTCACATCAGCGATGGCAGTCGGGTCAACGCCGCGCATATAGAAGTTTACATCAGTCAATGGAACCAGGCCCTGATAATCACGGATGCCGCCGTCAATAACAGCACCCACATGGGTACGGCTGCGTGTTGCGGTGCCGAGGTTATCGCCCACCATAGTGCCGTCCTTGACCTTACCGAAAATATCCACCACCATCACATCGTTCAACTGCAATGTCTCAATCAACCA
>Ga0209777_10007497_pt1 | contig 12108 bp, 8 predicted proteins | sample FrelakmetHBP12HB_FD_187147 | JGI IMG/M metagenome (GOLD analysis project Ga0209777, IMG submission 187147) | Freshwater lake sediment microbial communities from the University of Notre Dame, USA, for methane emissions studies -HBP12 HB (SPAdes)... | ecosystem: Environmental > Aquatic >... | reverse complement strand
AGTTATGTCTAGGGCATTTACGTTTCCATCACCATTGGCGTCAGCCCCTGGCGTTGGACTGTCTAGCCCTACAATAATTCTCTTCACCTTTGTTACATCCAGGCTATTAATATTGCCGTCTTGATTCGCATCTCCACGATTGTAGACGGCGATGTATCCAGTCTTGGTCTTAGTATTCGTATTGCCAGCAGCATCGGTAACCTTCAAGGTCACTGTATAGTTGCCACGGGCACTGTAAGCATAGGTAGGGTTTTGAGCAGTGCTGTCCCACGTGCCATTGTTATCAAAGTCCCACTGATATGTGTACGGCGGCGTACCACCACTGCTCGCATCCGTGAAGGCAAATTGTGTCACTCCAGCAATTCCCTGAGTAGGGCTGGTGGAGAAATCAGCTCCTAAGGGAGGTGGCATATTGGAAGCATATTCGAAAGCGCCGATGTCAGGTGCTGATCCTGAGTAAGGCCAAGGTGAGTTGGCATCATTCATATTGGGAATGATTACGCCAGCATTTTGGAGAGGACTATCTGCCTGAAGCTGGAAGTTGCCGTTGGCGGGGTCGACTAATTTACAGTTCGTTCCACTGTTATTTAATCCGTGTGATTCTTGGCCAGTCCCAGACTTGAATGCAGCCCATCCACTATATCTTGTTCCATTCCAGCCAAAGTTCTCTCCGGTTCTGCTAGTATAAATATTGTTGTAGTCAAATACACATCCAGGTGAACAAAGAGTGAGGTACATTGCCCAATTATCAACTACGCAGATATTGTTCTCTGCTGTAATATCAAAACCTGGGGAGTCTGGCGCATCTTGGTCATACCATCCATTAACCGTCCCAGACGGATTGTACATCGTATTATGAAAGTAAAATGTCTTACCTTGGGCCAAGGCATGACCAAGTTTGTAAGTGTATTTGCTAGCTAAGCCACCACCTGCACCATCTGTCTCGAATATAACATTACGGAATATGTAGCATGGCCCCAATCTGACAGGAGCCGAAGATACTCCTGTCAGAGTATTATACATAGCATTGCCCCATATCCTTGTGTTGAGGTTGGTACCAGTACAAGCCACACCATCATCACCATGATAATGGATAATATTGTTATATATGTCTATGTCCCTGACCCATGATGAATATATACCATCTGACCAGTCTCCCATAGAAATTCCATCAAATGTTCCTGTGGTAGTATTATTGCGGATAACCGCACCCTGGCCGTTATACCAGAAAGAAACACCAGCGCCTTCATGTAGGTCTTGGTAATCACCGCCTTGTTTGACCATATCCCAAGGCCATGTAGCGGGGCCGTTATCGTAGAACTCATTATCTTCAATAAGCCAGTTCTTCGTAGGGGAATCCTGTGGAAGTATCGGCTTAATCATCTCTATGCCTTCATTGCAATGATGAATGTAGTTATTGTCGGCAATACCGTAAGAACTCGTCTTATATGGAGATGCGTTATCATCCCTATCTATGCAAATTCCATTGTAAAAGTAGCAAATTTCGATGCCACTGATTCTGACATAATCAGAACCAAAGATACGGAATCCTGCATCACGGTCAAGATTGCTATGATCAGAAACGTGCATTGTGGCATTATTGGGGTTACTTCCATCAGGAAGTTCCACATAAAGGCGATTGTTGCTACTGTCCCAGAAATAACCACCGCTAATTCCTGAAAACCTGTTATTCCAATCTGTCAAGGTGAGATAGCACCAAAGTCTCACATCATTAGCAGCGACATAGTTGACTGCTTTGGAATAAGAGCAGTACCAGATATTACCCGAACTGCGTGTCCAGGTGGTTACCTTGGTTTCGATATTCTTATTTGCACCGTTTAGAACAGGCTTGTTATTGGAATCATCGGCGACGAACGAAATCATCGCACTATAAGACGACCCAGACTTGCGGGCAATCTCCACCGCTTCATAGTACGTCCCTGCCCGAATCCTCACAGTATCGCCAGCTACCACATTATCGGCAGCATGTTGAATAGTCTTCCAGGGATGTGTCGCGTCGCCTGAGTTGCTATCCAACCCATTCGTGCCGTCAATATAATAGGTATGAACTGACCCCAGAGTATAAGTATCTGGACGTGTGGTTGCATTTGCCATAACCGGATTTGTGCCTGTCACGCCGTCGGGGTCCGAGAAGGTAACCCTTACATCGTATTGAGTGTTTGGTGAAAGCCCTATGATTGAGCCGGCCCAGATCAGTTGCCCAAAAACTTTGGCCATGGGAAGTCCGGTCAGCCATTCGGCGCTTCCGGTTTTCCGGTATTCCAGGACGGCCGAATTGTTGATGTTGTCATCACCCGTATAACTACACTGCACACCGATGCATTGGATTGTAGGATAGACGGAAATACCAACGACTGAGGTTGGATTGGACTGGGCAAAGGCCGGCGTAGATGTGAAATATGTTGCTATCAAGACAAGCACTAGGACTAGACCTAATAATCGGGATTGGGGGGTCACAATCATTTTCCTAACCATATCGACCTTAAGACCATGAATCTCCCACATCATATATACCGTATATCATATATGCATAAGTGTGTCGATAGCCCATCCGTAATTATCTGAACAGTACTCTCGCCACGGTGTCTGCGGGAACAAATGTACCGCTTGGTGAAGCCACTAGTTATCTTACTCCGTGGCATAGGTCGCCCGCATGACATACTGGTTGCTCTTGGCACCTGGTGCAGTGCCAAGAGTGGCTGGAAGCGGACCATATGAGTAAGCTCTCCACCTATGAGATCCTGTAGGCCCACCAGTTTTATATCTCACACCATTTTGGGCACTCTGATCAAAAGCTAGCCAATAGTAGGTATTTGCACTCACATTTAGTGACAGATTACTTATCCCAACCCAACCATTGGTAACAACCGCACTACCAGCATCAAGTAACAACGAATATATGAACTCAGAATCATTATGCAGGATCTAATACCACATCTCTTTTTACGATTTATTTGCCACCTTTATACCATTGAATTCGGAGAAATGTCAAGATGAATTGTCGCCCAAGATGACCGTGCAATCAGGTATTGCCGCTTTCACAAATCCGTTCAAAGGAAATGTTAGACTCCAAATCAAAAATCTGGTTATTCTGGGGGTAAGGTCAATAGCACTGTAAATATCAATAAAGCTAGCAGTGTCATTTACCTTTTTTAAACGCTTAGCTGCTATGCTCTAAGATGAACCTGCAATTTGAGACAAATTGCATTGTCACTACATCATCAGGCCAGTGTTTCCTAAAATATTCCACAGGTTATGTGAAATCATGGAGATTACAAATTGGACGTTAATTGTTTTATGTTGAGCGCTCTATGAACAGGGGATCCCCGAAGGCCACTTTGCGCAAAAGATCGGGTATTTCTTAAACCTGGAGCATAGCATTCATCAGTCCATACCTCAAATCAATGAAACCATCCCTGTGAAGTACCAAATGCGCTCCAAATGGAAGAAGAACCAATAAGGAGGGGAAAAACGCAAAGCATTAATGCCAGAGGAGTCAGCCAGATAGTTACTGTAGACTTCGCAGGTATTCTGACCTTTACTGCAATAGATATTTTAACTGCGGAATCACATATTTCCCTGGCTCCGGAGCTAATGGCAAAGTGCGCCTCCGAGTCTCCCTGCCGGAGTATGCAAAGAAGGTTTCCTAGTCATGTTCATCTCATTCAAACCGATTTGTCCCGAGGCAGAAACACACTGACACTGAATTTTTCTCTGTTCTCGTATATTAAGTGTAGCGCTTTATCGTTCCGTGCATACCAACCGAGCCGGATTCGCCTGATAGTGTTATCGTGGAAATCAATGTAACCACGTTCGCTGGCCCTTTACGGTAAGCACCTTTCATAGGTCTCCGCAAACTGCGGTAGCCTCTAGGAGCTGGACACAGGGCTATCTCCACAATTTGAATATGGGTTTTCGCTCTTCGCAATACCCAAGCAGCCTGTAATTATGCAGGCAGCTGTTGGATACAATAAAATCCACAAACTCTTCGGGAGACAAGTTCAAATATGAACCTCTCATTTCTGGTTCATCAGGTAGATGAGGCTCGAAGTACATTTCGTTCACATCTAAACCCTGTAGTAAGACCCTCAGTTTCTCAAAAGTGCGCTGCTCTTTTATGAAATGGTGGAAGATAGCTAGCGCTAGGACAATGTCATATTTTAACTTCCCTTCTTTGGCTAAGTCGAAAATCGATTTTGGGATTATCTCGAACTCTCTATTTTCAGCTCTCCTTAACTTCCTGAGGAAATACAGATTCTCGTCCTCGACCTCTATAGCAAAGCAGCGAAGACCTGCGTCTTCAAATTTGTGACAAAAATAACCCCAATGGGATCCAATATCCAAAACATCCTTGTTTCCTTCACCGAGGTTATCTCTTATTATCTCCCATCTCATTTCGGAATAGTGAACGGGAATTTGTTGAAGATCAATATGTGTTAGAGCAGCGTATACTCTGCCGCCATTTCTCGAAGCGTATTGCTCAATCTCTTTCTTGAAAACCTCCCACTCAGCATGACGAACTGCAATCTTCACAGGCACTTTTTCTACCCCTGCAATCTTGGCCATCGTCAGGCGATGTCTGCCGTTGTTTAATATAAGATCACCGTGTCTACCTACGTTGACACTTATCTCGTCGAGATCTCTCCATAAAGACGCTAATTTGCCTTTCTTGCCTTCTCTTTCCAAGAGTGACCTCTGACTCTTGTAACCATTTTTCTTGATGTCCTCGAATATCTGGTCTAGTCTTTGGCATCTCTTATCGAGATCCTGATTACTTCTGCACCCCCATTTTTCGGTTCCCGCTTCAATTTGGGCCAAGACGCGATGATAGTATGGCAATTGCTCCCAGCTTGTTCCATGCGAGGCCCTCTCTTCGTAAGATCTGTAGAAATCAAGTTCATCAAATTTTCTCTCCAGTTTATCCCAATCACCACCCATAATCCTGCCCTGATATTTGTAGACGTCGAATTCCTTGTTAGGTATATCCTTAGGATTCCTTCTGCCATCATAGTATCCTTCACTGTTCATTGCGTACACTATTTTCTTAGGGTCAACGTAGTACACAGCGTCGTCAGCAAGGTATCTTCCAAACGATTTCGTCATTGGTAGACGTGCCCGGAGTCTTCGCATGTAGAGAAGTACCAATCTCCTATGGCCTGCAATGCGCAAGATGCTTTCAGCCAAACCTTCTGGCAGCAATAGTATTAGATTCTTTAGGAACCTCCGCAACTTCCCCATCATATCAATTCCTCCACTATGATAATTCAACCTCTATCAAGTACATCGATATTGACGAATGAGCACATAATTCGAGGCAGGAGGCCTGCTACGGTCAAGGGCACTTCTTAACGACAGAGTAAGGTTCGTGTCAATTACGGCGTGCTGGCGAATTAACGAGGCCCTCAATACACTATCCAAGTCGATCCAGCCACCAGAGCATTCAAGGCCCGGTCGTGTGCCAAATTTAGAGCACGTGGACTTGCGTTTTCTTTCAGACACCGGATCACCGAGGCCAGCATAGTGCGATGGAATCCCGAGGAATTCTTGGAAGCTGTTCTTGCTAGGGATATGCGCATCACAACAGTTTTGGATAGTCTATAAGAAACAAGTCCAGGGCATCCCTGATGTAGCTTGGCAGGTACATGTACTTGCATTTTCCTTTGGGAGCCTTCGTAGACCACCTGCGCAATCATGCTCGCCCTGTTCCTCTACAACTTATCCAATATTCTCTGGTCACATTACCTAAACACCGCCCAAAAGCGCTTGTCTAGCTCGCACTAGTCTACCTACCATATTAATGAGTGTGCCATACGTCCTTCTAAGGCGAGAAGGTAACAGCTCATCTAGACCATCGAACCGGTTGATGTCCTCTTGGCGCACAGCTCCGAATAGCACCAACCCACCCACTACAAGAAGCACTCCTACCGGGATACCTACACATAGCGCCTCCACAGGTCCGAGATAGTTCGAGAGCAAATACAGCACTAATCCCGCCGGAGCAGAGGCCAACATTATCCTTAGCCCGTCTCCCAAGGGCCAAGGGACCTTGAGGGTTCTTTGTACGAACACGATATACATGGGCAACATGAGGACCTGTGGTATGGAATTACCTATTGCTGCTCCCATGGCACCGAATCTGGGAATCAGTAAGAAATCCAACACAACACACAGCGCAGCTAGTAACGCAGCCGTCCAAAATGCAAATCCCGGCTTGTTCAACGCGTATATCACAGCGCCCCCTGTAGCTAGGAAGGCGTAGACCGCGCGAGGAAAACACATGACGCGCATCAAAGCTATGACTGGCTCATATTGGGCTCCATACAACACATTTACGATTGGGTCAGCCAGAGCCACAATCATGACTGCCATAGGCAACGAGAGCAACATTAGATAGCGGGCGGACGTCACATATATTGACTTCAGCTTGCTTAAGTCATTTCTTCCGAACTGCTCTGATATAGCTGGCAGCAGCAAAGCAGCAAATACCATGGGCATAATTTCCATGCTAAGACGAGGAATCTGTCCAGCTAAGTTATAGAATCCAACCTGATTCGATGGACTGTAGTGCCCTAGAAAGACAATCTCTGACTTCTCCCAGAGTATATAGTTGACACCCGTAGCGAGGGCAACAGGTAAGGCGAACTTGATGGCAGATGCTCTAGTCTGAGTGTCCAGTTTTGCACCTGATATGAGCTGCCTCAGCGGAACGAGTCGGTTGAGAAGTAATACGCTAATGGCCAGTCCTATCACCAAAGAGAACAGGTTCACGCCGAGCATGGGCAGAACACCGAATCCTAACATAGCCAATGATATTTGAGCGACAACACGCAAAGGTGTAGATGCAAGCACGAAATACATGCTATATCTAAACTTTTGAAAGCCCTTGCATATGGATATGAACATTTGGGTCATGGTAAAAGGCAATAATGTGCAAGCTACTATTATGAAGTAGATAGGTTGTTTCTCTTGGGCGAAGAAATGTGCTAACTGGGGCGAGATACCTATGATCACCAGGGTGGTAAGAAGCCCTGGTATGACCCTCCCCACTATCGCCAATCTAACCAATCCCGCGGCTTTCTTTCGGTCGTCCTGCCCTATAGCTTCGGCAATAAACCTTTGGGCCAGGACGCCCCACCCCAGATTGACGATGAAGCCAGCAAGAGTAATTGCCCAAATGTAGAATGAATAACTACCATAAGCATCTGCTCCTAAGACTCGAGCCAGAACGATGGATTGTATCATGGCCAAAGAAATGTCGATGCCGCTTCCCATGAAGCTGAAAAACGTATTCTTTGCCATTTTTTGTGTAGTTTCCATCGTTAGAGCCCTTCCTCTTTGCTGCAACCGAACCTATATTTACGCTACACTGGGCTCTCCATGCGTCGAAAGCTCGTTTTCTTGTGCTACTGAGCCACTAGTCCCGTTGAGGTAATCGCTGGACGAAACGCGGATGCAATATCGGGTGATTCTATTGACCGCCACCTGTACTCTGCCATGAAAAGCCCCACGTGCTCCACACATGATAGCTGCTCCATGAGGCTTACTACTTAATACTTAAGGCACTCGCCTTCTGCCTAAAATCTTGGTGGTCTAGCCAGCCGATCTTGAACAGCCAATCGCCGCAGCGCGTAGCACCAAGAACAACCCAGGACTGGCTTACAGTACTCACCCCGTGTAGGTGGCCTAGCATCTATTTGGGCCTTCTCCTCAAGCCTTCCTATAGAGTTACCTTTTTCTGCTTAGCCCTCCAGTTTTGCTTTCGATTACACCTTCATACAGTGTTTGGTATTCTTGCACCATACGATCTTGACCAAAACGGCCTAGTACCATCTGCTGAGCTCGAAGTCCCATCTCTTGAGCCCATTGTGGCTGCATTAGACAGGCAACGATACTGCCAGCCATTGCTTGTGGATTTTTGGGGGGGACCAGAATGCCTGTTTCTCTGGAACTCACGAGTTCTCTATTCCCACCTACGTCAGTGGCCACTACCAGCTTTCCCAAAGCCATGGCCTCCAGAATGGCATTAGAGCACCCTTCTCTCAGGGAGCACAAACACGCTATGTCGAAGGCAGAAATATAAGAGCCCACATCATGCTGATTGCCGAAAAAGGTTATGCGAGAATGTATATTCAACTCTTTGGCCATGCTTTCCAGACTTCCACGCAACTCGCCGTCTCCGACGATTGCGAATCTAGTCTCCGGCAAGACTTTGCTTATGAGCACCGACGCCTGAAGGAATGTAGCATGATCCTTCACAGGAGTCAGCCTGCCCACAATGCCCACCACCTGTCCACCGGGAGGCAGACCCATCTGGGTCCTGATTTGAATCACCTTATCTGGTTTGGGCATTAACCTATCAAAGTTGACACCGTTATATATTACGCGAATTCGAGAAGGTTCGATACCTCGTTCGACAAGACCACACTTGCCTACATCGCTGTTGGAGACTATCAAATCTGCAAAACGAGTAAGGAAATCCTCTGCAGCCCAGTAGAGCTTGGTACCTAGACCAGCATCCCCAGGCACTCTACCACGTTCGGTTACGATCCTAGCCACAGTATGATCCGCGATCGCAGGAAGCAGCGCAAAGAAAGTAGCTGGCGTGAGGAAAGGCTGGATTATATCCACCTCCTTTCTGCGTAGCAGGCGAAGAACCTTGAACGCGACAGCAAAATCGAACTTACTCTTCCTGTCCAGGGAGATAAATTCTGCCCCTTGCACCTTTTTAATTTCCGACTCCAGAGAACCGCCAGGATAAAGGGAGACTACCAGCGGCTGGAATCGTGCTTTGTCTATACCTTTAACCAAGTCCAATAATTGCTGCTCAGTTCCGCCAATTCTCAAGCAGGGTATTAGGAACATAACTGTAATAACACCGTGTTTTGTCATGACTTTTCTCGCTCTCGAGTAGACTCGGACAAGACCAGCCTAGCGAGCACTATCGAGAGGCCGCCCAGAATCCATAGAGTGAATACACTATCCATAATATTGTGGAGGGCCGCATTGATTACATAAACAACCACAGCAGCAGCACAGCCAAGGGCAAGACTCTTCAGAAAGCGGCCCTGCGCATGCCGATATGAATACACGAAGTTTTGAAAGATGCCGACCAAAAGCCAGACGAAGGCCAGAAGTGCCAGAGTGCCAAAGGATGCCCAGACGAGGATGAAGTCGTCATGTGGCTGCAATCGCCCTAGGTTTGCCGCTGCCTGTTGGTTCTCCAGAAAGCGGGAGGAAACGGTTGATTTGTACCCTGACGACACCTCTTCAAATCTATATTCACCTATCCCGAGTAGGGGGTGATCTAGGGCAACATTCACGCCTGCTTGCCATAATACCGGTCGCGTAGCCGCACTTACCTCAGTAAGTCCCGCAGAAAATCGGCTGTGGTTTATATACGAGTAGGAAAAGAATGCAACCCCCAGAATCAAAGTCACGAAGATGATTCGATACCTTATCCTGCCCTTCAAAAGGAGGGCCATAGCCAGTATTCCTAATCCTAAAGCGTAGATGCCAGAGCGTGTGAAGCTATAAATGAGTCCAAAAAACAAGACTACGGCCGCTAATGCAAGAAGTTTTCTCACTAGTGGGCTTGTCCCTTTTAGCAGAAATACACCAATCACTGGTACGCAGAGTATGGACATATTTAAACCAAGCTGAATGGGAGTAGGTGTAAGGCCTGTGGCTCTACTCCAAATAAGACTGTTTGCCGCGAAGTAATGCTGCGCTATAGCAGCTATAGCCGAAATGGAGCAAGTTATTATTGCTATTACTCCAATAAGCTTCAGGTCTTTCTCTTCCTTGACCATGGTTGGCAACAGCAAGAGTATAGCAAGAGCTGTGATAGTCCACCTCAAGTATCTGAAGGTATCAGAAATATCTGTGTTCACGAAATTTGAGATTGTGGCTAGACCGAACAAAATGATCGCTGGGATAACAACCCCACGTGCCTTGTCGCCGATATCTAGACCCTTCTGGGCTATGATAGGTATGAGTAGTAAGACAGTCGCTACTGTCCAGAGCAGAGTAATGCTTATCTCAAATCCTGCGGTTGGGTACAAGACATACCCACTCTCCGTCAACTGGCCAACCATCAGTGCCACAAGAGCCCACACTGGCCGGCGGAAGGCGAGGCAGAAAAGAACAAGTTGAACCAGCAGTATAAGACAGATGCTTGCAGGAATCTCCAACCTAACTGTCCCTAGCCAGAATAGGCCGGCCAAAGCAATGACTAAGAGTCCAACAAATGGGCTCACTAACCAGCGCATTGAGTATGTTGCATCTCTCATACTTGACGCTCTCTCTTACCCATCAGTTTATTTTCTACCCTGGCAGCACGCTTTGACGATCTGACCAGTGTCTCGTCACGATGAGGGTCCTAATGATATCGGACGCCAGTCTTTGGAACCTCTAATTTGAGCAAAGGTACTAACTTCAAAACAGCTATTGGCTTTCGACAAACCAAATGTTATCTCTAACAATAAGACAATATTCTACCCAGATAATGCCGTAAGATCCGTATTCCTTTTGTCATAGCCTGTTAATCTAGCCATCTAACTCCTGACTTCGAATATTGGGAACGTCTTTCTGTTAGGTTTTGCAGCTCCATGGCTCACTGCTTAATACATGATCATCGTTAGTCTCTTATCTTTGGGGACATGAACTCAATCTATCTCTTTAGCCTAATCATCCGACCTCCTGCCCTTTTGCCAAGGTCAACCAATAGACCCGGCAGCACAGCCTTTGCCCACAGTAACTGCCAATTCGTGGCATCTAGTTGAAACGCAGCCTGAGGGTAAACTCTCAGGGCTTTGAGGAGATATCCTCTAGCGGTTTTGAAGTCACCTCGTGATTTGGCAATACGAGCTAGCCGGCAATAGAAATGATAATTGGCCTTGGCCCTCAGTTTATCGTAGAGGTTCCCCAGTTCGTTGTCGTTGAAGATAGATCGGAGAATAAGGCCATGAGCCCATTTGACCTCATCAACCTGACGGCCTGCACTCAAGCTCTGGTGATGGACTCTATACTTCACCAAAGGGCTGTCGATGTATGCCACATCATACCTTTTGGCTAGCCGTACCCACATGTCAAAATCCTCGGACCCCCGACGGAAGACAGGGTTAAATAATCCCACCAGGGCAAAACAGCTCCGACGAATCATGGTCGTGGACCCAGTAATGTAGTTCCCGAGCATAAGATCCTTAATCTCCTCTTTCCCACTTCTAACGTATGATCCTTTGCAGTGGCTTGGCCTTGATAGCTCTGTTACATGCCCCTCCTCGTCCATGATATACGCCTGGCCGTAGCTCAATCCAACATTGGGCCATCTATCCAACACATCTACTCCCTTTTTGAGAGCATCTTCCAGAAGAACATCGTCAGAGTCAAGCAATGCGATATAATCTCCGCTGACGAGCTCAATCCCTTTGCTTTTGGTAGCTGGCGCGCCTTGATTTTCCTGATGAAAATACTTAACCGGGGGACAATACGCAGACACCACTTCGCGAGTATTGTCAGTGGAGCCATCGTCGACAATCAGGACCTCGAAATCCTGAAAGGTCTGGCTGAGCACGCTTTCAATACACTCTGGAAGAAACCGCGCCCGATTGTAGGCTGCAATGACTACACTAACTTTCGGCACCCGCGCTGCTGCGTGTCTGTTGCTGAACTCCACTAAACCTCCCTAATCTAATTTCCAACAGTCATGATTATTTCGAACTCGGTTCATACAGAGCCGACCTTCTTTTTTCCCAATCAATAAAGTCAGTTACCTCTTCTTTTTACGGGCTAATTCAATCAACGAAGTCGGCAGCACAGCCTTTGCCCACAGTAACTGCCAATTCATGGCATCTGGTCGAAACGCAGCCTGAGGGTAAACTCTCAGGGCTTTGAAAAGATATCCTCTAGCGGTTTTGAAGTCACCTCGTGATTTGGCAATACGAGCTAGCCGGCAATAGAAGTGATAATTGGCCTTGGCCCTCAGTTTATCGTAGAGGTTCCCCAGTTCGTTGTCGTTGAAGATAGATCGGAGAATAAGGCCATGAGCCCATTTGACCTCATCAACCTGACGGCCTGCACTCAAGCTCT
>Ga0209777_10007496_pt1 | contig 12108 bp, 6 predicted proteins | sample FrelakmetHBP12HB_FD_187147 | JGI IMG/M metagenome (GOLD analysis project Ga0209777, IMG submission 187147) | Freshwater lake sediment microbial communities from the University of Notre Dame, USA, for methane emissions studies -HBP12 HB (SPAdes)... | ecosystem: Environmental > Aquatic >... | reverse complement strand
TCAGTTCCGGCCCTTGCAGTAAGAGGCCAGCGTGGAGTATCGACGCGCTGAAGAGCGCGCCGGTCGGCCGCTCACACCGTTCCGCGTTGGGAAAAGAAAGAATCGTCAAAGCCATTAACGATACTCGAAAAATATTAAATATTCCGGCAGATTACCTTGTGGGCATTCTTCCGGCTTCAGATACCGGCGCATTTGAATGCGCAATGTGGTCACTTTTGGGTCCCAAGCCGGTTACCGTATTGGTCTGGGAAAGTTTTTCCGAAGGCTGGGCAACAGATGTCAACAAACAGCTTAAACTCAACCCCAAAATCATTAAAGCCGATTACGGAAAACTGCCTGATTTAAAATCAGTTGATTGGTCAAATGATGTTGTCTTCGTAGCCAATGGAACAACCAGCGGTGTCAAAATTCCCGATTGGAACTGGATTCCCGCCAACCGCGAAGGACTGTCGCTTTGCGACGCGACCAGCGCCGCGTTTGCGATGGATATTGATTGGAGCAAGATTGATGTTTTAACTTTTTCCTGGCAGAAATGTCTCGGCGGCGAAGCCGCGCACGGTATGATGATTTTAAGTCCCAAAGCGGTCGCCCGTCTGGAATCTTATAATCCTCCCTGGCCAATGCCTAAAATTTTCCGTCTTAAAAAAGGCGACAAAATCAGCAAGGCGATCTTTGACGGCGACGTCATCAACACGCCTTCCATGCTCTGCGTGGAAGACTATCTGGACGCTTTGGATTGGGCAGGAAAATTTGGCCTTGCCGGTCTGATTAAAAAAAGTCAGGGCAATCTGAAAGTCGTGGCCGACTGGGTAGATAAAACCGACTGGATCGAATTTCTGGCCGATGATCCCAAAGTGCGCTCCAATACATCCGTTTGCCTGAGCGTAACTCATCCCAAGGTCGATGCGCTGGGCAACGATGAAAAGAGCAAGTTCCTCAAAAGTATCACTTCAGATCTGAGCAAGAAAAATATCGCTCATGATATCAACTCCTATAAAGACGCGCCCGCTGGTTACCGTTTCTGGTGCGGCCCGACTATCGAGGAGTCTGATCTAAAGGCGGCTCTCGCAGAACTGGAAAAAGTTTTTAATGAAAAAGTTAAAACCATTTAATTATCATTGAAGAGAAATAAATCATGGCTAATGTTGCAGTTGTAGGCACTCAGTGGGGCGATGAGGGCAAAGGGAAAATTGTTGATCTTTACACCGAAAAAGCCGACATAGTCGCTCGTTTTCAGGGTGGAAATAACGCCGGCCACACTCTGGTTGTCAAAGGCAGAAAAACCATTCTGCATCTAATTCCTTCGGGAATTTTGCATGACAATAAAATTTGTGTTATCGGCAACGGTGTCGTTTTTGATCCTCTTGTTTTTCTCCAGGAAATAGAGGAATTGCAGCAAGGAAGCCTTTTGCCTCCCCATACCAAGCTTTTTATCAGTGAAAAAGCTCATTTAATCATGCCCTATCACCGCAGTATTGACCAGGCCCGCGAAGCCCGGTCTTCGGGCAAAAAAATCGGCACGACGGGCAGAGGCATTGGTCCGGCGTATGAAGACAAGGTCGCCCGCACGGGAATCCGCGTGGGCGAACTATATGAAGAAGATTTGTTTAGGGAGAAACTGCGGCAAAATCTGGAAGAAAAAAACTTTCTGCTGACAAATTATTATAAGGACAAGCCGCTTGACGAGGAGGAAATAGCCACTCAATATTTAGCCTACGGACAGAAGATCAAACCTTACGTGGCAGATACTTCCCTGATTCTGGATTACGAAATAAAGCAAGGGAAGAAAATCCTTTTTGAGGGAGCGCAGGGCTCTCACCTTGATATTGATCACGGAACATATCCTTATGTGACTTCTTCCAATACAGTTTCCGCCAATGCTTCCTGCGGCAGCGGAATCGGGCCTAACACCATCAGCACGGTAGTTGGAATTTGCAAAGCATACACTACCAGAGTCGGCGAAGGTCCTTTCCCCACAGAGTTAAAAGACGATATCGGCAATCACATGCAGCAGGTTGGTCAGGAATTCGGCGCGACAACCGGCAGAAAACGGCGTTGCGGCTGGCTGGACATGGTATTGGTGCGGCAGGCCGTCAGAGTTTCCGGCATTAGCGCTCTGGCCATTACTAAACTGGATGTTTTAACCGGTTTGGACAAACTAAAAATCTGTGTCGGCTATGAATCGGCAAGCGGACAGTTTACTTACGCCGCGCCTGCCAGTATGCGCGTACTTTCAGCGTGTCAGCCAATTTATGAAGAATTAGACGGCTGGAAGGAAGATATTCTTTATGCGCGTGAAATAAGCGAACTTCCAGCCAATGCCAGGAAATATCTGAAGCGGCTGGAAGAATTAGCGGAAGCTAAAATTGTTCTTGTATCCGTAGGCGCAGGCCGGGAGGAAACAATAATTCTGGAAGATCCTTTCCATAATAAAGCACTCTAGTTTCTTCTTGACACATTCGAGACTAGTTGTTAAGAGGTCACGCCTTTAAATTATCCATAAAGTGGGCTGTTAGCTCAGCGGTAGAGCAGCGGACTTTTAATCCGTTGGCCGAGGGTTCAAATCCCTCACGGCCCACCATGAATTTTCCCTCCAGAGATATTCTGCGGTCTATGCGCCCTGATGGGCGTAGTTGGCGGGAGTCGGCTTAAGGTGTTGACTGGAGAGACCAGCCTTAAGCAGGTTTTGGCCATTATATTAGTTTTTTTCTCTGTTGGTTACGGGGCACCCATTTCAAAGCCCATTTGCTTCCCCCACCGGGCCAAGGGCTGTCTTCAGCAATGGTGAATGTGCTATGGGGCGCCTTTAACCTCTTTATGGGTTATTTACTCGTGTGCCGTGTCGGAACCTTTGAGCTACGACAAACGAAACATGTCATTGTTGCTGGATTAGGTGCCTTGCTGATGGCATTGATATTGTCCCGAGCATTTGGGCGTTTCTATGGTGGCATCTAATAGAATTATTAGTTAAGATGAGCAATGGAATGTTTGTAAACTCAGCAAGCATATCTTCCTGTTAGCCACAAATCGTCAATCTTAATAAAGATGCTAGACTTCAATCTGTAATAAACAGAATTCACGCCAATGATAAATATCAAAACACCTTCCGGACATCACCTTTTGTGATCCAGATTCCCTTGACATATAAGACCGAAATTCTTATACTTCCTTCCACAAAAAGGAAATTCTTATCAAATAAATTTATTCATTAACACATCTAAGAAAGAAGAAAGTGTTTATGAAATTTGATTTTATAGGAAACTATACCGACCTAAAAAGACAGAGGCAGGAAAGACGAACAAACCTCTGGCGATTAGTTGTTTCAATTTGTGCTAGTTTTACAACTTTATACATGCCTCTTGAATATATCTTCAGTTTTAAGCATGATTTAACTTTTTTTATTTCGACAATATTTATTACGCTGGTATATGTTATTGATATTTTCATTAGCCTGATAAATACAAGATATAAAAAAGGGGAGGAAATTCTAGATAGGCATAATACTCGTAGTTATTATTTAAAACATTTTTTAGCTGTCGATATTATTTCTGCTATTCCGTTTGATTTATTTATAAACCATCCTGTTTGTGTCATTTTTCGTTTTCTGAAATTATACAGGGTAAATAATTTTATGTATCAGATAAAACAGAACGAGATAAGATATTCGGTTTATCTCACATTCTTGTTTTTCTCTTTCTGGCTGATTCATTCCGTACACTGGATCGGCTGTGGATGGCTTACTCTTGTTGGTATCGATTCCTCTATGGACAATTTTTCAAATTACATCCAAGCAATGTATTGGACATCCACAACCCTTACCAGTACAGGTTATGGTGATATTGTTGCGATAACTAACACGCAAAGAATATATGCATGCCTTGTTCAATTCTTTGGGTTTGGAGTTCTTGGTTTTCTTATTGGTAATATAGCCAATATATTATCAAAAAAAGATCCTGCAAAAACTCAGTATCTCGAAAATATGGAAAAACTGAGAGGTTTGATCCATTATCGTGAACTTCATCCCGAATTGGAAAATCGGATTAAAGATTATTATACATATTTATGGAAAAAAAGACTGGGATTTGATGAAGGAAGCTTTCTTGCCGGTTTGCCCAAGAATCTTAATATTGATGTTGCGTTATATCTGAAAAAAGATGTCGTAGAAAAAATCTCTTTATTCAAAGGAGCCGATCACAAGTTCATCGAAGAAATTGCAATATACCTCAGGCCATTAATTCTAACACCAGGTGACCATGTTTTTGAGATTGGTGATGAAGGCAAAGAAATGTACTTTATTGTTAAAGGAACCCTTAGGGTACTTTCAAAAGAAGGGAAACTTCTCACTGTTTTAAGTGATGGCGATTTCTTCGGCGAGGTAGCATTATTTAAAAATGAACCCCGCAATGCATCCGTTGAAGCGGTGGGATATTGTGATTTGTATATTCTCGAAAAGAAAGAGTTTAATCAAGTTTTATGCAAATACCCTGAAATCGCCAGTCAGATAGAAGAGAAAGCAAACAAACGAAGAGGATGAAAGTATTTTTTAATCATGCCCCTAACTGCTAAATTGTGTAGTTTTTGAGCGGATATTATTGTGTCAGTAAAACATAGAAAGGATGCTATATCTCAAAATCGTTACTGATAATTATGCTAAAAGTGTTTTCATTTTGGTTCATTTTCTATCCAGCCGCCTTTTTGGGAGGAATCTTGTACATCATATTGAGAGTGCTTGGGTTTCTAACATCTGGATTCCTAAAGGTAAAAGGCTTTAAAGATTTTCCGAAAAATAAAAAAAGTATAGTAGTGATTGCAAATCATGGCGGGCTATGGGCACCGTTAGTTCTGATCATGATTTTTTGGCCTCGATTACTTTTTCATCCGATTAAATATTTTCCTTGGCATACCCCAGACAAGGGAAATTATGATAAATGGTGGTGGGCGCTTTTCAACTCTCGATTTGTTTTAGTACCTCGAGGTAAATATCGCAGTGAACGGGATGAAGCAATTAAAAAAATCATAACATTAATCAAGAATGGCCATAATGTAATTATTTTCCCTGAAGGAGGTAGAACAAGCAAGGGAACATCTTTTATTTATTCTTCTCGTCTTGGAAAAAGAATGCGACATTTTAAGAGCGGCATTGGACAAATTTTGTCTGAGATTTCTTGCTACATTGTTCCTGTTTGGGTAGATGGAGAAGAACAAGTGTTACCCATCGGTAAAGTTTTTCCGAGATTACATCGAAGAATGACCATTACAGGTGGAACGCCATTCTTTCATAAACAATCGCCGGATGGTTCAAAAGAGACAATTCAAAAAATTTGTAAAAACCTCGAACAGGTTGTCCTAGAGGTTGCAGATCAAGGGGAGTGAAATCATAGTGTATGAGCAATCTCTTTTTTATTGCCACTAATTTTTATAACCCCGCTTTTGTAGAGAGGAGGGATCCGACATGAAAAGCATTTTTCAAAAATTTCATGAGAATTTTGATGGCAAGCATTTGAATGATGCAACCCATTCATTTAATGCTGTTCCTGAACATTTGAGGCACAAAATTACGACACCAGAGGATGCTCTTTCATCTGTAGAATCGGGGCATAAGATTTTTGTGGGAACAGCTTGCGCTACACCCAGATTGCTTGTCAAAACGCTGGAGAATTTAGATAAAAATCTCTCAGATGTCGAACTTTATCATTTTATTGTTAATGGGGCTATTCCTTTTGTGGAAGATTGTCCCCAAACTCGATTTTATCACAAGGTCTTTTTCGTCGATACCGATGTACGAGAGGTCATTAAGCAGGGGAAGGCCGACTACATACCTATTTCACTTACACAAATACCAAATATAATAAAAAGAGGAGGGCTTTCGATTGATATAGCCCTTATCCAGGTGTCTATGCCGAATAAGGAAGGCTTTGTGAGTCTCGGGGTTTCTACAGATATTACCCATTGTGTATTACAAAATGCTGGAAAAGTGATTGCCGAAATAAATCCCAACATGCCTTGGACTCTTGGGGATACTTGCATTTCTGTCGATATGATTGATAAGTTGGTTATAGTTGATGATCAGATTATTGAGTACACCCATCCTCATGTAGAAGATGACATTTCAGAAAGGATTGCTCGTTATGTAGCTCGGATTATAGACGATGGTTCAACTCTTCAGATAGGTTTGGGCAGAATTCCCAACTGCATGTTAAAATACCTGACGAATCGACGGAACCTGGGAATACATTCAGATGTAATTACCGATCCGATTATTGATCTTATCGAGCAGGGCGTGATCACCGGCGAATCAAAGACAATCCATAAGGGTCAGGTCGTTGCCAGCTACTGCATGGGGACACGTCGTCTTTATGATCTCATTGATAATAACCCTATGTTTTCCTTTCATCCCATTGAATATGTATGTGACCCATCTATTATAGCAAGGAATTACAAAATGGTATCGGTTACGCAGGCTTGGTCTATAGATCTTACGGGACAGGTATGTGCAGATCAGTTTGAGGGCGAGTTTTACAGCGGCGTATCCACTCAACCAGATTTCTTACGCGGAGCTGCCAACTCACCAGGGGGGAAACCTATTGTATGTCTGCGTTCAACTACAGATGATGGAAAAATATCGCGAATTCGTCCACTTCTCCATGAAGGTGAGGGAGTTACTATAACACGCGCTGATATCCACTATATCATTACTGAATATGGTTATGCATACCTATTTTGTAAATCAATAAGCGAAAGAGCGTTGGCACTTATCGAGATTGCGCACCCTGTATTCAGACCATGGTTACTGGAGGAATCTAAAAGGCTGGGATATTTGCGTAAAGGTCAGATATTAAAGAGTTGCACCGCATACCCGGAAGAAGAAGAAAAAGAGATCATATTAAAAAACAGCAACAAAGTTTTAATTCGTCCCTCCAGGGCAAGCGATGTGACAGGTCTAAAGGAAGTATTTTATCACCTTACCCCGAAGGACGTGTACACACGATTTTTCACTGGCCTTAAATCATTTTCTTCATCCATGGCAGATCATCTATGCAATGTTGATTATGAGCATGAAATGGCTTTTGTTGCTACAATCGGAAGAGAGGAAGAAGAAAGAATAATTGGTAGTTCATGCTATATGGTTGATCCTGCAACAAATATGGCTGACGTGGCATACATGATAAGACCCGAATGGAAGGGAATGGGTCTCGGGACCGCATTGCAGCAAAGGATGGTTGAATATGCCAAGTCAAAAGGACTGCGTGGATTCACAGCAGACATACTGGTAGAAAATGAGCCAATGTTGACTCTGGCAAAGAAATGCGGCACCGTTTCCATGAAGCCTTCATGTGGCACATTTGAAGTTGAAATGGTATTTTAAATAAATTAGAGAGCTAATCGTAAACTTTGTTTAAGTTCATTCATTTTAGCTTTTGTATGGCGGTACCCTATTTCAGCTATATCATCTATTTGAGAAAAGTCTAAAAGTCCATAACCATCGGTCGGAGGATGAAGAAAGAAATCGGCACAGGACCTTGCATTTTTAAAGTGGTAAGAGCTGCCAATTGTTGAGGAACACATAATAATATCAAAAATGCTTGGAACGTGAATGGGTTTTCGATAAGGTAAAATTTTACTGAACAAAACCTCCCAGGGAGACGGCATCTCTTCACAGTCTAACTTTAATTTAGTTTCCGGACTTGCACTCACCGCAATAACATATCCTTTACATAACGACTTCATAATGTCACTTGGCAGGTTGTTGATAACACCACCGTCGACGAACAGATTTCTCCCATACACAACAGGTTCAAAAATACCCGGGAGTGACATGCTGGCTCTTACAGCTTTCCATGCTGGTCCATTTCTGTGAACGGCAGTTTCTGCTCGTAATAAATCACATGAAACGCAAAAGAAATTGATCCATAGGTCTTCAATTAACTTGTTACCGGATAATAAGCGAAGCATTTCTTCCGTCTTCTTCGATTTTAATAATGAAATAATGGGTAAGGTGAATCCTTTCATGGGATTTACTTTATTAAAATAAGTTTTTACCTTTTGAATCATGTCTTGATAATTAAGAGATACCGCGTAGAGTCCAGAAATGATTGCCCCGCTACTCGTTCCACCAATCATATCAATGGGGATTCCTTCTTCCAAGAGAGCACGAATAACTCCCATGTGAGAAAAACCTCGAGCTCCACCGCCACCCAGCACAAGGCCGATGGCATTACCTGTAAGAAAACGCGCAAGACGATGAAAGTCATCATTATTGTTCCAGCGTACATGAAAGTGATTTTCGACCGGTCTTTTATCCAACCATTGTTTTATGCCCGAAGAAATTGGCTCTTGACTCTTATGCAGCATGACCAGATATTGAGAAATCTTGGCTATTCCAATCATTCCATCCAGAACATCTTTTTCTATTACCCCTCGTTCCGGAGTTGAGCCTGCCTGGATAACCAATAATATCTCATCAGCCCGATTCAGGCATCTTTTTGTCCAAAACGACGGAATCATATCCGTATCATAAAGAATAAGCTCATACTTTGTCTCCTGCTCGTCCAGCCATGCCTCAATTCTAATATCATCCGGATCATCCTCGGATACCCGGCTTATTTGTTTTATCCCCAAGAGACTCTCTACTTTCCTGCTGTTCAAATACAGAGTGGACTTCCTTGACGAGATGGCGGAAACAAGACGTTCGGTAAAATCTGATAAATTAAAATCTGTTGTAATGGAAACGATAGCGATATTTTTTGTCGTATATATCGGTTGTTTTGACCGGCTCATTTTACGTAATCGATCAATGACTATATTTGATATTCGCATGAGAACCTGAGGATATCGCTCAATAAGTTTATGGAAATTCTTCTTGGAGTATTTTACCAAATAACTATCGCGGGCAGCATGAACACTTGCTGATCTCACATCTTCAGTTAATACTGCCATTTCACCGACACATTCGCCGGGCATCACTTCTCCGATGGTCCGTTTGACATTATTTTCTTCTTCAACTATAGATAATAAGCGACCGCTTATTAGAATATAAAAGCTGTCTCCCTGATCACCCTGTTGGAATAGCACGTCATTTCGATTAAGATGCACCCATTCAGCTTGGGCTGCGATATCTTTAAGGGTGTCTTCCTCTGTGATGTTCAAAAAGTTTGATAAGAAGATTGATAACTGATTGTAACGTAAACGTTCCCTGATAATTTGTGCTATATGATCAAAAACTTCAGGATATTTGTCGGCAATTTTCCCAAAGGTTGCTTTTGGTATCTTTATCAAATCGGTATCTTCAATCGCTATAACAGTAGCCGATCTTCTTTCACCAACTAAAATTTGCATCTCTCCCACAGGCATGCCGGTTTTAATATGAGCTAAAATAGTTCCCTCATAGTTTTGTTTTATAATTGAAACTTCCATACACCCTTTTATGACAATATACATAGCATCTGCCTGATCACCCTGCATAAAAAGTACATCGCCTTTATCCAGAAAAAGATGTTCAAGTTCTGATGATATTGCCTTCAAAATCTCTTCATTAAGTGAATTGAATAGGTATGTTGATTTCAGAAATGCTAAGAGATCATTTTCGGTATATTGATTATTTATCAAACGCATTAGGCAGTCTCTTGGAAAAATTAGTTTGTCGCTTATTTTACACCCTCTGGAAATAACGCCTTTGAGGTTACATAAGACTGAAATATAATTCCGTCATTCCATATGAGTGCAACTACTAAAACTTCCATTTTTTCTCAGATTCTATTCTTTATTATCATTTATCAACGCACCATGCAGCCCCCGTTCGACCCGGCGGCTGGAACATTTTTCGGCAGGGTAAAATAAATACCCGGGTTCTTGGGCAGTAATACGGGCATCAAATTAAGATTTTTGGCGTAGGCGTACTGACCTACATCTACCGTCAGGGATCCGGAAGCATTGCTGACAGAGATATTGCCTTCCAAAACAAATAAGTAAATGCCATCCGCGAGTACACCGCAATTACCGGAACATATCTTGACATCAAAAATAGTTCCGCGGATACCTATTACGGCCGGTGGTGTTTTTATTCTGTAACTGTCAGGATCGCCGCGTTTTCCCACATGGCCGGTAAGAGCGCGTAAACCGCCTTTGACCAGTTCGAATAAGGCTTTGTCTTCTTTAGGCTTGGCCTGATCATAGGAAAAAGCTTCGATTTTGAACCGGCTTTCCGGGCGAAGAGTAATTTCGCCGTTGTCGTTGAATTTAATGCGGGCATAAGTGCGTTTTTCCGTGATCAAAGTATCACCCTGCTCAACAACAGAATTCTTGGAAAGCGTCTTCATGCTCCCGTCAGCTTTCATAGCAAAAAGCGGCCCGGAAAGATAAGTAACCGTTCCAGCTGCAACGGCCGCAAATGCGGTCGCGGCGTAAAAAGTTACGATTAGAAGCGCAACTACATAACTAATTGCAATAAGGCAGTGCTTGTTTTTTGATTCCACTATCCTGACCATCCTTTTGTGATTGTGAATCATCTTTTTTATATTTATATTTATCTTTATCTTTATCCTGGTTCGTACCCGAATCAGAAGACCCTCCACTTCCATCGCCTGCAACTATGAATGTTGTTGTAGTTGTGCCATTGGAATTGAGCACGGTCACATATAAAACGTTCTGTTGTGTGGAGGACGTTGCCTGATTGATCGTCAGCGCTCCGTTATAATAACTGATGGTGTAGTTACCTTGATTGGCAGTCAGACCGCCCGGGGTGATGGTGTAGCCGCCCGTATTGATCGCGCCTTGCGAGTTGCCGCTGTAGGCCAGCGAGCCGCCCAGCACGGACGATGTTTCACCGTTGACAAAGCCGCTGTAGGCCACGCCATTGCCGCCGCTGTAAGCCAGACCGTTATAGGTCTTGCTGTCTGCATTGGCGGTGACGCTCAGAGCCTCCGGGTTTATTACGCCGGTGGCGTTGGTTAAGAATGTGTAAGTGTAGTTATTGCCGCTGTTGCCGTCGGTCACGGTTCCGCTGGCCGTCAGAGTCTTGCCTGTGCCGGCGTTTTTGTTGTTGTAGGTCTCGCTAAAGTTTGCCACGTCCGAACCTTGCAGGCTGCCGACTGTTATGAGCGGTATCGCCGCCGTCGTCGCATAGCCATCATAGGTCTTGGTGTTGGTCTGCGCCGTTACGGTTATAGCCTCCGGGTTTATTACGCCGGTGGCGTTGGTTAAGAATGTGTAAGTGTAGTTATTGCCGCTGTTGCCGTCGGTCACGGTTCCGCTGGCCGTCAGAGTCTTGCCTGTGCCGGCGTTTTTGTTGTTATAGGTCTCGCTAAAGTTTGCCACGTCCGAACCTTGCAGACTGCCGCTTGTTATGAGCGGTATCGCCGCCGCAGTCGTATAGCCATCATAGGTCTTGTCGTTGGTCTGCGCCGTTACGGTTAGGGGGTACTTGTTGACCGTCAGCAATCCGTTATAATAACTGATGGTGTAGTTGCCATTATTGGCGGTTAGACCGCCCGGAGTGATGGTGTATGGGCCTGCGTTGATCGCGCCCTGCGATGTTCCGCTGTAAGCCAGTGAGCCTGACAACACGGATGATGTTTCGCCGTTGACAAAGCCGCTGTAGGCTACGCCATTGCCGCCGCTGTAAGCCAGGCCGTTGTAAGTCTTGCTGTCCGCATTGGCGGTGACGCTCAGAGCCGCAGGGTTGATGGAACCTATGGTGCCTGTCACCGTGGTCGGCAGGGTGTAGTTGTCAAGATTGGTACTGCCGGCGGGGAAGTAATCACTGGTAGCCAATGAGACCGTAATTGTCTTACTGACGCCAGCGTTTGCGGTATCATAGGTTCCGGTTGTTTTGGTTACGGTTGCTCCGTCAGTTACTAGCCATCCGGTCAAAAGATAATTTGAGGGATTCAGTGTGGCCACGTTGGTACCGTCATATACCTTGACAACACTCCCTGTCAGGCTTCCGGTGATCAGGGTCAGAGTCGCCGGATTGATCGTCAGTACTCCATTGACATAGCTAATGTCATAGCCCTGCTGATCAGACCACATGGCCGGCGCATACGTGCCAACATTTTTAGAGTTGCCATAGGGCGCGGTAATTCCCAGAAGATGTCCTGAAGTGTCCGTGCT
>Ga0209777_10007495_pt1 | contig 12109 bp, 11 predicted proteins | sample FrelakmetHBP12HB_FD_187147 | JGI IMG/M metagenome (GOLD analysis project Ga0209777, IMG submission 187147) | Freshwater lake sediment microbial communities from the University of Notre Dame, USA, for methane emissions studies -HBP12 HB (SPAdes)... | ecosystem: Environmental > Aquatic >... | reverse complement strand
GGAGAAGCCGGGGAAAAAACCAGAGATCATAGATCTGAGGGCCATGATTCAGGAGCTGTCGCTGTTGCCCAAAGATAACAGAACTATGACCGTAAGCTGGATCCAAAACCCCGTGTCGGAAGGGGAGATCCGGCCGGAATTGGTGTTGCTATCCATATTCAATTTGTCGGAGGAGATCAGTCAGGATTTGTCAGTGGTGAAGTCCTTATCCCCATCTGCCAGCCAGTGACCGAGAGATAAATTAGTTAAGACTAATAAGTTATAACCTGTTATTAAATTATAAATGATTCAAGAGCAGACTTTGTCTCATTCCTTATTCATCCCCGAAGTGTCCCCCTTTATTCAAATTCACCGTTCCATAACCGTTCGATGAACATTTGCCAGGGGATCGATTCGATCTTTTTTGTCAAATGTCGCGGCTGCTTTTCCAGGCAAACCAAACAACATTTTTTAACCGGTCCGTCATCTAACAGGGCCTGCAAAGAACCGATATCGCTTTCGTGAATGCGAGATGAACCTTTTACTTCTAATGCCAGTGCCTTGTCGTTAAGAATGAAGTCCACTTCACGTCCGGTTGATGTCCGCCAGAAAGTTATGGCCATTTCGGGATTGCGGTAAGCTTGGTAGGCTTTTAATTCCATCAAAATATAGTGTTCGAAGGCCTTGCCGAATTCAGGGCTTCCAATTTTAGGTTGATGTCTGGCCAGGTAATTGGCTATACCCACATCAAATAAATAAAATTTTTCGGTAGTGATCATGCGCCGGTTTTTTGACTTCTTCCACGGTGGAATCCTAAAACCCAGATAAGTATCTTCCAGAATATCAAAATAAGTACGGACAACTCTATGTGAAACCCCCGTTTCCCGGGCGATGTTCACATAATTGATCAGCTCGCTGGAAGTAATCGCCGCCACCCTTAAAAATTCATTAAAGGCCGGAATATTTTGAGTAAGGGCTTCAGCAATGATTTCCTCTTTAAGATAATCGGCAACGTAAGCGCGTATTTCTTCGATAGGATCGGGAGAGAGAAAGTGGGGCGGGAGCAGCCCGGAAACCATAATGTGTTCCAGATTAAAACCGGTTACTTCCTGATAGGAAAGGGGGGTCATAGTCCTTCGCCAGGCCCGGCCGCCTAACAGGTTGGCGTGCCCCCGGCGCAGTTTACGGGCGCTGGAGCCGGTTAATAGAAACGACAAATTTCTATTTTCAATAAGCCAATGGACTTCATCGAGAAGGGGTGGGATTTTTTGAATTTCGTCAATAACGATAAGAGCTTTGTGATTTTGGTAGCGTTCTCGCAAAAGCGCCGGGCGGGTGATATATTCCGCTAAGACGTCGGTTTTCAACAAATCGATAATCTCGATGCCTGACGGGGTATGGGAAATCCAATAGGTTTTTCCGACTTTGCGCGGACCCCATAGGAAAGCGGATTTTCCGCGCGGTAAGCTGAGGTCAAAAAGTCTCTTTTTAATTTTCATAATAAAGGCAATTTATCCGAATAAATTGCTTTTGTCAAGAAATATTGCATACCCCCAATTTGCCGTTTACCGCGAAACAAGAGCTTCTATTTAAGGGTAAAAAGGTCAGTTTAAGCCCATTTTTACCCCGCATTTATCAACCAATTTCCTATGAATTCAGTTTCTTCGTCTGGTAAGACCCCAATCCCTTCTCCTGGTCCGACCCCCTTTTAACTTAGGGAATTTATGAATACTATAGTCTGTAGACATATAGTATACAAAAACTTAACATCGGATACAATGACTATTAACCCCCACAAGGGAGGTGCTCGTGACTCTGGGAAAAATATTCGGTCAAGTCCTTAAAAAAATTCGTATAGACCAGGGACTTTCACAAGAACAACTTGCATTTGAGAGTGGTTTTCACCGAACCTATATCAGCCTACTTGAACGGGGTCAAAAAAATCCGTCACTTAAAACGATTTTTCAATTGTCCAAAACGCTAAAAATCAATCCCTCTGATATGCTTCGTCGCATCGAAATCCAAGCCACCAAACTTCAAAAGGATGATCATAAAGAAAGGAGACATGACAGATGAAAATTGTCCAAGTAGAACGGCTTATTGACGCTGGAGGATTTTCGGCCACTAAAGAATGGAAAATAATAGAAGGCCAAATCTATCAAGCAATTAAAGCCATCCGGTGGCCCCTTGATTCAGATTCGTTTACTCTATATAATCAACCAGGAAAGGGTCGGGGAGAAGGAAGTGGGGTTAAACCGATCAAGGATGCTTGCATGCTTCATTTGAAATCTTTGGGTTGGGGGCTTGAAACAGCGGTTGATATCGCCGTCTTAAAAAGACCTGGACCAATGGACGCAACTTTTCCCGTTGGTAATCGACTTTTTTGTGTTGAATGGGAAACCGGCAACATTTCCTCAAGCCACCGGGCAATCAATAAGATGGCCCTCGGGATCCTCAAAAAGGTTTTAATCGGTGGGGTCCTGATCCTCCCGACAAGAGCCATGTATAAATACCTCACTGACCGAGTTGGAAACTTCCCTGAACTGGAGCCTTACTTTCCACTTTGGAAAGCCCTGAAAGTAGAAGAAGGGTTTCTCGCCGTTATTGCGATTGAGCATGATGCAGTCAGCCTCTCCGTCCCTCGTATCCCGAAAGGAACTGATGGTCGGGCCAAGCAATAAAAGGCTAACGGCGTTGTAGCATGACGATAAATTCAGTTCTCATGGTATTTGCCATGCCGGTAATTTGCCGGCTTATTTTTCGGACAAGGTGAAGCCCATGATGGACTCCAAGTTCAATAAACATTTTGTCAATACCTTGAACTTTATCAGGTGTTACGCCAAGGATTTTACTTAACTGATTATTATTGGTACCAACGACGATTGTACAGATTCGACCGGGACGTAATACCCGACTACATTCGGAAAGGACTTTTTCCATATCTAATTTATAAAAATCAAATTTTTGGCGAAGCGTTCTTCCTCGAAGGCCGACCATTTCTTCCCGTAGGGTTTCAATGTTTGCCCCCAAGAAGGCCAAATGGAAAGAATCATTTTCTAAATAGTCTATAGCAAAGCTATAGGGTGGGGAAAATAATATGCCGTCTATACTTGAATCCGGCAGATTTAATGAACGGGCATCCCCCTCCAAGGATTTCGCCTCAGCAAGTTCATCCTCGACCCCGACTAAAACCTTTTGAATCTTTTCTGCTACAAACAAGTACCGTTCGAGAATAGCCCTAAATTGATCATAAGGGGACTTCCGGTTACTTCTCTCTGAATAGCCGGCGCTGTCCAGGTAAGCCAATAGAAGAAAATTATAGACTTCTTTAGCCTCACACCCTTCAGGTAGTTTATTGTCCCCCACCGGAGTTGGTCCATAACTGGCGATTAGCTCCATAAGAGGGAATAAATCTCCGTATAACGGCTCAGAGCGCATCTTTTTCCCTGGTTTTGGCTCCCCGGCCAAAGCCTTGAAATGTTCGTACACATTCCGAGAATTTTTCTGGGCGGCCCGAATAGGAGCTAAGGGGACGGTAAGCCCATCCAATTTTGCTTGAACCATAAACCGACAAAAAGGACTGGCATCTATGCCAACCGATTTAATCCCCATCAACCGTGCTTCAATCAAAACAGTACCCGATCCCATCATTGGGTCGAGAATGTTATCTCCTGGCTTTAGCCCCATGATATTGATTAGACCTTTAATCATTTGAGGATGAAATTTCCCCCGGTAAGGGAATAACCCATGGGTTCCATATCCGGTCTTAAATTGATTGGTCTGAAAAAAGGAACGTAACCTTGATGAAGAGTGCTGTGGTAATCGAACGGGTTCCCCGCTACACATCAAAAAATGGCGGGTAAACTTGTTGTCCACACTGGCAAAATAGGCACCATTTCTAAGAATTTCCTCATCGTTAAGGATTTGACTTTCATAAAATGCCAACTGGAGTTCATAAACTTCGCTTAATTGCGGAACAAGTTCAAGGCGTTCGGGGAATAGAAGGTGATACATATTCTTTGATAAGATTTTTGCAATATCCTGATTCAACTTATTATTTTTTTGTGGCAATCTCATTTATCTTTCCTTCGAATTCTTTTTTTATTTTTGTTTAAAAAATTACTGGCCGCTGGACGTTGGGCTTTTACCCACAGATCAATCTCCTCCTGGTCAAACCGCCATTGGTTGCGCACCTTTGAACCAGGGAGTTCACTTTTCTGCGCCATATCATAAATTTTATCATCACTCATTTGTAAATATTCGGCTATCTGTCTAACGGTCATCCAATTGGACATTGCTAAATCTCCCAAGAGTTACCAGGTCTTATTAAAACGTACTATTTCATAATAAATCATAATATATCGGAAAGTAAAAATCAAGAATTATTTTTGGATTACCCAAAGTCCCGTTCGGGGAATTGTCTGTACGTCCTAATAGTTCAAGGAAAAGGAAAAAGTCTAATCCACTGGCGGAAAGGTAGACCCTGCAAAAAAACTATCTTTTTTGCGAGGAAGAACTTTTTTCTTTTGGCAGTGGCCTTTTAATGGGTGGCCCCTTTTTTTATTATTTGCCTGACCCTAAATATATTTTCCCGAACTCTCAGTTTTCCCCAATTTGAAATCCGCCAATAATCTCTTACGTAACGCAACCCCCAGACCCCAAGTCTTCAAATCAACGTCGTTAAGCATCTGGATTACAGGCGCCTCATCGCTCTGATTTCTCCATTTCGTCAGCAGATCAGGGACTTCTTTTAATGCATCTTTTATGCAATTAATTGCATTCAGAATGCATGGCTTACAGTAGCAAACATATTCCAACAACTTCTGAGTATTATAGTAGGCAATGCCTTCTTCCATGACAAAAGGAGGGTCTCTATATGGCTTCCCATGTTCATTACCTGAAATCAAATGAACGATCTCATGAGAAAGGGCCTCCTTTAAATTCCATTCTGGTTTGTTTTTAGTCCAATTAATGCAGTAATCTTGAAACACAATGTAACTATCTTTGGAGTTGAACAAGCGCTTATCTTCCTCCGTTATAAATATCGTCATGGTTCGAGAAAAAGTCGGCTTTCCAAATAGCTGAGAGGCTTTTTTGAGCTGACAATAAAACTCGTCTTGTATGAATTGCTTTACCTCTTGCGGAATGCTTTTGGTTTGATTTAAAAAGGAAATGTCTTTTAATATTATCTCTGTAATGTCAGGCATGTAAAACTCGTTGCTTGCCGTTTCCATGTTTGTTTATCGCGCGCTTATGTCCTATGCCCTTCCAATGTTCGGCCTAACCAGACGTTGACCCGCCGCGCGGCAATGGTGTGGTTGAAGCCATTGTTGGAGCTGTTCCCTTCTCTCCAGATGAATTGCTCAGATGGAATTTTGGGTTCTCAAATACGATCTCCTTAAGGTCTGAGTAGAAGGACAGGAGATTGAACTCTGTGACTGGAGCATCTCCAGGGTGAGCACTCTGGCAACGCATCTCGAAACAACTGTGCAGCCTCGTATGCTGGTTCGAATCAATCAGACGCATGCCTTCGATGACCCACAGGACAATTTTGTCGAAGACCTCCCTCAACTCGCTCAGTGAGGAAACATTCTGAAATTGGTTAAACCGCTTAAATCTCCCTTTCTGCTCATTCGCCATCTGGGCCGAGGTGATGTTGAAAATCGGAAAGCCGATTTCCTCGATTCTTCTGTGGATGCGGTCAATCGCTGCTGACCAGCCAAGGACAACTGAAGCCCGGAGGAAACCTCGATGAGCGCAGCCAATGGCTTCCTTCATGTACGCATCCTCATCGCTCGGGAGTCCCTTGAATAAGGCAGACAATAAAGCAAGGGAAGGCGAGGTTAACGAATGTGCGTGAAGCTCCAGGATAATATCCTCTCGAAAGGACCTGATTGTCTGATTCAGGAGACTCACATAGCGCGATTTTAAGTTGCTCGGGCCAGTAATCCGCAAGAGTTGCCGGAAAAGGTCGGAGTATGCTTTCACCTTCTCCACTTCAACCTGCCCCCCAGTCTCCAGTGAACCAGAGAAGTTGGAGAGCCAGGCGGTTGCGAGTTCGTCGGTCTTCTTTCGGAGGACAGCCTTGCCAACCGTCTTCGACCGTTCAGCTCGGATGTCACGGCGAAGGTTCTTCAGGTCAGCAAGGAAGCTGTTGAGTTGCTGTATCATAAGGGCCTATTGCAGTTCCTTAACGATGTCCGCTAATTCCTTCCTGCCCGTGTCCGAAAGTTTGACTTTTTTGGCGGTTCTGTCGAACTTATCGAAATCAAAAAGACTTTTGTTCTTCTTGAAATTGGCCGCGAAGTTCGGGCTGTCGTAGCACTTTCGCTGAATACACTCTGCTCGGACTGCCTCGATGTCTGCCTCAAACTCCCCGGTTGCGAATGCATTGACTAGACATTGAAGTAGGGTAATCCGAATCTGGTTCTCGGCCATGTGGGTAGTCTTCAAATCATCGAATAGTGGGAGTATTTTGTCTCCTTCCCGGTAGAATAGATTGTTGACTTGATTGAGTGAAACTACCTCTTTCTGCATGAAGCGCTTCACTTTCATGTGCAGATCGGAATCCCTGATGTCTTCCTGCTTGGCAGGTTGTGTCTCAGGTTCTGTCTTGCCTTCTGGGGTTTCTTTTTCCTTAAGTGGCTTTGCAGTCTCATCCTTCTTGGATTTTTCTGTTGTAGGCATCAGACACGATAGGAAGTGTTTAAGGAGGGTCTCGAAACAGACTGCCTGAAGATTCTCCGGGCATGCCTTCGCGATGTCAGCGATTTCCAGCACTTTGTCTTTAATGTTTTTCATTGTTCCTCTCCTTAGCTCCAACAAATTATTCTATAGTCTTCTTTATAATATCAGGATTAAAAGAAAAATTGACAAAAACTCTCTTGGTTTATAAATGGGGTCAGGCTAAAGGAATAAAGTATTTCTCATTTCCCTTTGAGTCGTTGGCGAAAGCCATCACTTTACAATTCCCTTTGCTTTCTTTTCCTTCCCATACCTTGCCTGTTCCTCCTTCAAATCAAAGCCGATTTTTCGTTTTGGGGCAGCGGGCGGAGCCATAAGCTTGTGAATGGCTTTAAAGACAAATTTAACAGTGCATCGTACTTTCTTTCTATCGTGTACATTTAAGATGCACCCCTAAATAATAAAGTTCTAAAAAGATGCACGCATCAAAAGCTCAAAAGCGGCAACAGCCCGGCGCCAGTTCTCTACTTTATCCAAATAACGACCCCAAATAATATCACGATTTCATCGCCATTGCTTCTCTTATTAACACCAGTAACTCCTATAATCACTTAGACTTTGAAGCAGTCTTTTCTTCATAGAATCATTCAGACGATTTACTATTGTAAAAATTTGGGGTTTAATTGCTCGTTTTAAATCGTCAGCAAATTCAAAAAAATTCGCTTGGGCTACAAGATCTCTTAAAAAACCTTCTTCATTTCCTAATTCGGATCTTTCCAGATCCAGATCGTTTGCCTTCCTGATCAAACGGAACAAGGATATTGAGTTGATTATTTTCAAAATAATCCATTCCAATATCGTTGTTTCATTGTCATCTAAGCTCAATGCACGAATAAATGGCACCTTTGAATTAAGTATCTTTTTATTTAATGGTGTTCTCATTGCGCATAAGTTAAGGTAAGCAACATCAAATAATAAATCTAAACCAGAAGTAGATTCAAATAAAAATCTAAACTTTTCCGTTGTGTAAACTAAAAAATCACCCTTTTTTGAAGGGATAAGAACTGCGGAACCTCTGAGATTCAATAAATTCATTTCGCAAAACTCTTCCAAAAGACGAAAAGTGATCTCTTCTTTGTAGCCAAATTCTTTATCCATAAAATCTAATATCTTATAAATAGGGATGCCCGTATTATCCCCAATGTGTTTATTTATTCGATTATATCCATTCAATAGTTGCATCAGTCTAAAACCGCACAACAAGTATGTTTTTGCATGAGGAACACTCTTCCAATTATATCCTATCGCAAACGGAAATCTAAAAAGTTGGGGCATTAAGACATTATCGAATATTTTAATAACATTCTGAGGTTCCAATTTACCTTCAATGCATTCATACATATATAGTTTTGGAGGAAATTTGAATCCTAATTTTATCATATATTCAACGAGCCTGTAACGCTTCGGATTATTCTTATATAATAAATAGCTGTGATATGCAAGCTGGGTTAATTGTACCTTGGCCCTGTGATTGACGCCGAATATCCTATCCAATCCGAGAATAAATTCTTTGAATGTCTTAGTTTCTGCAAGATTAATTAAGTAAATTTCGAATTCATCTATATGTATTGGCCAGTCAGAATTATCCCATCCTCTTTTTTTAGCTAATTTCGGCACGTCCTGTCGAATATAAGCTATTCTCTTTGTGACAATATCTTCAAAGGAGCTAGGTTCGACGTATACATTGACAATATCATTTTTCTTGTCGCTCGGATTGGATTTCATGATACGAGGCCAAATCCATTCTAGGGTCTCTTTCCGAGAAACTATAAGATAACAACCCCCTAGTCTGGTATCATGAGATGTCAGTTTGTCTAACTCATTAAGCAAATAGTTAAACTTTGATTTGTGTTTGGGGGCAATCTCAACTCTATCGAAGCCATCAAGAATAAAGATAAATGAAAAACCCCGCTTAATTGCTTCCGATAACACATTGCGAGCGATTAATTCCTCTACGAGTTCGGGATGTAACTTCTCTCTTATCTTTCGGTCAACGAAAATTTCCGTTATCTTTTGAAGATTCCTTAAGTGAGATTCTTTGAGATCCGACGGAAGAGTATTTACGTAAGTGCTAACATCATCTAAAAGTCCGCTCAACTTCGGATGCTTTAGATAATATCTAAAGATCACAAGGGTGACCTTCGATAGAAGCCAATGTAAAACATTTGGGGTGTCGCCACCGTACTCCTCTGGAAGATTTATCCTGACCCAGATTATGCCCCGATCAGTTAATTTTTGATTGTATTCTGAAAAAAGATAATTAATAAAAAATGTCTTCCCAACCCCTCTTAGACCTGTCAAAACGAATATTTTGCGAGGGTAACTCCTATCATTTTCTGCGGCTTTTCTTTCGATATCACTTGCATTAATAAGATTTTCCAAGAATTTAATAGTTGAAAGATCGTTAGCATTTGGATTTTTCTCGTCAAGATTAGTGCCTTTGGAGAACATGACATAAACTTTTGAGAAAATATCTTTCTTATCATCTCGTGATGGATTGGCTGCTATGTGACCAAGGCGTCGAAGGATATACTCTTCTCGACTATTTCCAAGATTGTATGTAAAAATTGTTTCATAATTTGCAGCAAGTCCATATCCAACAGTTACAGCGTCAGATAGGTGTTCATTTAGGATTACCATGTCTTCATAAATTTCAGTTCTTATTTCGGAGTCTATAGTCGCATCGATTTCTTTCATGACTTCTTCTTCTGTAATCATATGATCCTCCTGAGCATTCTATTTCAATAAATTTAAATATTTTATAGAAATTTCATATATATCTCTCCATTCCTTTGCAAACTTTGGGTCACCATCAAATTCTAAATTTTCGACTAGGAACTTAAGTCTAGTTAGGTACTCTTGGAGATTTAACGGAAAAATAGGAATGCATTTCATTACACCAGTGTCTCCCTTTAGTGGCATTGAAAATGGGCGATGTATAGGTTTAAAAATGGAATCGCCTAGTAAGAGTTTCTCAACATTTTTACTTGGAAGTATTAAAAAAACACCTGGACTTTGTTTTTCCAAGTTTACGGCTTCCAAAACTGTCGTCCCCACAAGCAGATTGTTGGTATAGAAGACTTTTCCAAATGAGATGCCCCCCTTAACAAAAAATCCCTTTTCCAAAAAAGTGTCTAAGAGTCGTTGCATATCTTCAATACACTGAATGAGGATATTTTGTTTATATTCGTGGTTTAGAATCTTATACAAAATAAAGCCACAGTCAGAAAATAAATATGGTATTACAACATCTGTTTTGGCTATATGAATAGCAATCCAATTCCATACAGATAAAACAGAGCTTGTTAATTCCATAGGATTGCCATGGATGAGTTGATTTGAAAAGTTGTAAATATCAAAGTAAACAACAATTCCATCCGTTTGTATTGGATTATAAAGTTCCTTTTTTTTCATAAGCGTGAATGGGGTCAGGCAAAAGTAATAAAGTATTTTTCAAAAGGGATCTGCCCTTAGCTCTTTCTTGTATTAAATTAAAAATGTTTTTACAATAAAAGACTGGATACCTAGCCGTTCAAAAAAAGAATTGTCTGTTCAGCTATCATTTCAACCGGCTATTCGGCCAGGAAACTTACTTCAAAAAGCAAGGAAATGTTAACTTCACAAATATGGGTGAAAGGACTATAAGAAGACGTTCGACGTTCAATGTTCAATGTTTAAGGCCCAAATCTCAGAACTGAAAGTTCATGGCAGAAGGCTCAAAGCGTAAGGGTAAGTATATAACAGGGAAAATAAGGAAGTAAAGAATAAAATCAGGTTTAAGGCCCAAGGTCCAGGGCGTAGGGAAAAGCCCAAGGCTTAAAGCTGGAAGAGAGACAAAAGAAAAAATTTCGGAATGGTTGATTAAGGAGATAGGGAAGATATGGGGAAGTCCTTGTCTTGGATTTGTGTTTTTGTTATCATAATCTAAAAACATCCATTTGAATGAGGGAAGGAAAGGCTTATGAAAATAAAAACCATTGAACTTTATCACGTCTCGATTCCCTTGAAACAAACCTTTTGGCCCACCTGGATACCGGGTTACCCCCAAACCCACAACCGATTCACCCTGATCAAAATCATCACCGACGAAGGCCTTGAAGGATTTTCCGCAGGGATTGCCATGGGAAAAGAAAGAAGCGGTTTGGGGGATCTTCTTGGCGGATATCTTCTCGGCGCCGATCCCACGGATATCGACCGGATCCAGAGCCTCCTCAAACAGGCCGGATTTCTCGGTTGGCGGAATTTCTGGATTGAACCGGCCTGTTGGGACATTATTGGGAAAAAAGAGGGAAAGCCGGTTTATGAATTACTTGGAGGCAGGGCCAGACCGGTTCCTGTTTACTGCTCCACCGGAGAGATGCATCCGGCCGAGAAACGTATTGATGAACTCCTGGCCGTCAAAGAACGGGGATTTAAAACCGTAAAGTTAAGAGTAAAGAACCCTACCCTCGAGGAAGACATCAAGTTGATCCAGGCCATAAGAAAAGGGGTAGGGGATGATTTGACGATGGGGGTCGATGCCAATCAGGGCTGGCTGGTGTCGATCATCGACCGTATTCCTGCCTGGGATCTGAAACGGGCCAAAGAATTCGCCGCCGCCTGTTTCGATAGTCACATCGAATGGCTCGAAGAACCCCTCGACTCCCGGGATTACGACGGCAATGCCGCCCTGAAAAAGGATTCCAAGGTAAAAATCGCCGGGGCGGAGCTGAACTACGGCTGGGATGAAATAAAAATCATGCTGGAGAAGGATTGTTTTGATATTTACCAGCCGGATGCCTGTTTTGCCGGAGGCATTGCCCAGGTCAAACAGGTTATCGAGGCCTGTCGCCGAAAAAACCGCCTGTTTTCTCCCCACACCTGGACCAATGGCATTGGATTCTATATCAACTGGAATATGGTTCTGATGGATTCGGAAAACTATCTGCCTCTGGAATATCCCCTGGAAGAACCCTCATGGGTGCCGCAGTGGCGGGAAGGAATCATTGATCCCATCCTGCCGGACAAAGACGCCCTGCTTCAACCCTTCAGACGACCAGGGTTAGGGTTTGAAATCAACGACAGCCTTTTAAGGAAGTACGGAAAAAGGTTTTTCAAACTTACCGAGTTCGGCCTGAAACTGAAAGTGATCCGGGAAAAAGGGTTAAAAGAAGCCCTGAATCTTAAAAAAAGAAAAGAAGCCGATTTAGGGCGCGGAGCGCGGGGCGCTGGGCACGGGGCACAAGGCGTAGGGCGCAGAGAAAGAACGTTCAAGGTTCAGAGTTCGGGGTTCAGGGTTCAATGCTCAACATTCAAGATTTAAGGCTCAAGGCGCAGGGCGCAGGGAATAGGTCAAGGCTGAAAGCTCAAAGGAAGGTTAAAAAGCACAAGCCTCAAAAAAAAACAG
>Ga0209777_10007494_pt1 | contig 12110 bp, 14 predicted proteins | sample FrelakmetHBP12HB_FD_187147 | JGI IMG/M metagenome (GOLD analysis project Ga0209777, IMG submission 187147) | Freshwater lake sediment microbial communities from the University of Notre Dame, USA, for methane emissions studies -HBP12 HB (SPAdes)... | ecosystem: Environmental > Aquatic >... | reverse complement strand
CCACCGGGCGGGATGGGCGGGATACCACCGGGAATGGGTGACTATTAGGTATGCAGACAATACAAGCGGAACACCAGACAGACCGGGGATTCGTATGAGTGTTCTCGTAAAATTTATGCAATCGGGGTCGTTCCATGCTGGGGAGTTCAAATCCATTAATCTCGACAAAATTTCCAAATTCGAGATAAGCCGCCAGCGCAATACCTGTGAGCTTCTTGCCATCACCCCTGAAAACCCCCGACCGAATACACCGTATATGATCGCGCGAAGGGACAACGAGTATCAGTTACAGGCAATCTTAAAAGATCTCCGGCAGCTGAAACAGGAAAATAAGGATATTATCTACGACATAACCGATACCGAAGTCCATCTGGTAACTAAAACATAACCGGATTTTTAGATCCGGTTTATTCTCTTCTGGCGTTCTTCCCGTCATATATCATCGGTTGCATTATCTGAAAACTGGACATGCAATGCGGATCCCCGGCCATCGGAGACCTGCACTCTCCCCAACCGCAAAAAAATATTTTCTCGTTTACAGGACACTTTCGAGCTTCTGTTCGAGGATTTCAAGCCCCTTTTTGACGTCTTCAAGGTTCCTGCCACCCGTGAGAATGATCTTCCCTGAAGAGAAGATAAGAACAACTATCCTGGGATCTTTGATCCGGTATACCAGCCCGGGAAACTGTTCGGGTTCGTACTCGATATTTTCGAGATTGAGCGTGACGGTTAACTTGTTGATATTGATGTATCTGCCGAGATTGTATGAACAGACCATATTGGTGATCGCAACTTTCGGCTCTTTGAGGGGTTCAATACCCACCTTTTTTAACGATTTGATGACGACAGCAAGTCCGTCGGTAAGTGCCTTATGGTTACGAATGCCGGTGAGTACTATCTTGCCCGACGAAAAGATCAGGCAGGCAATCTTGGGATCCTCGATCCGGTATACTGCACCGGGGAACCGTTTCTTATTGAGTTCGCAGTTCCCGGTATTTTCTGAAAACTTAACAAGATCTATGGACTCTGCGACCGCACCGGAGGCAACGATATTCTCAACCTTCAATGATTCATACTTTTTATCAGCCATCTTCTACTCTATGATGTTCTCCGAAGCATAAGACTACTGGACAAGGTTTGTCCCTTTTGTTCGTTCCGGGATTGGCTGAACGAGGCTGGGCTCAGGCGATCGCATGAGAGAGCGAAACTCACGCGATCGTCAAGGGGCATAAGAAGACGATATTTATCTGATGAAGGGGGGATATTCTCTTTTAGAGAATGGTGACGGATCTGCAGATTACTACGCGGGGAACAAATACGATAACCGTCATTATCCAACAAAAATGAGTGTCCTTTGGAAGTTTTTAAAGCCACAAAGAGGGCTTATTGTTGTCGCTCTCGCTCTGGCGGGTATCAGTCAGCTGCTGAGCCTTGTCGATCCACTTATTTTTGGAAAAATTATTGATGATTATGCCTTAAATCCGTCTAACAGCACGGAAGAGGTACTGATCAAAGGGGTGCTGTTCTGGCTGGGTGTGGCGGTCTCTGTTGCAGTGCTTGCCCAGGTTACAACAGCGTTCCAGGATTATTTCGCACGACTGGCAGTAAAAAAGTTCGGCATGCAGATCTTCAATGACGGATTGCAGCAGACGCTTCGTTTGTCCTATGATGAGTATGAGGAACAACGGAGCGGTGAGACGTTATCGGTATTGCAGAAAGTGAGGGATGATACTCAGGTATTCATTAATTTGTTCATCAATGTTGTCTTTTCTTCTATCGTGGGAATTTGTTTTCTCATAGGGTATTCGATTACCAAGAACTGGCTGTTGATACCTGTTTTTGTGATCGGTATTGTAGTGCTCGGTTCGCTCACCGGATTATTAAGTAAAAAGATCAAGGTGACGCAACGGTCGATCAATCTTGAAACATATAAAATATCGGGGGTGATTACCGAATCCCTCCGGAATATTGAGCTCGTAAAAAGTCTTGGTCTGACATATCCCGAGATACGAAGGATATGGGACCAGAACACGAAGATTTTCAATCTGGAGATGATAAAAGTAAAAAGGATTCGTCTGTTGACGTTCCTGCAGGGAACAACGCTCAGCATCCTTAAACAGTCAATATTGTTTATCCTGCTCTGGTTAATTTTCCGAAAAGTCCTTACCACCGGAGAATTGATCTCGATGCAGTTCATATCCACTATCATTTTCGGACCTTTGCAGGATCTTGGCAGTATCATTATCAGTTATCATGAGGTTGAATCGTCCGTGAATAATTTCGATCAACTGATGCAGAAGCCGATAGAACAAAATGTGGAAAATCCGATTGAGATCGACGAGCTGAGCGATATCCGTTTTGAGAATGTAGTATTTCGTCATAAGACTGCACAGTATAATGCCGTCGATGGAATTTCTTTTGAGGTCAAGACCGGTGAGACGATCGCTTTTGTTGGTCCTTCCGGTGCAGGCAAGTCAACGCTGGTAAAGCTCCTGCTGGGATTATACAGTCCGGTGAGCGGAGAGATCTGGTTCAATGGTCACCCGTCTTCACAGATCCGGTATAATCCATTACGGAGGCAGATCGGTTTTGTATCGCAGGACGCTCAGTTGTTCGCAGGTTCAATAAAGGAGAATCTTCTGTTCGTCCAGCCGGATGCGACTGATGAGCAGATGATGGATGCATTGCACAAGGCCGCCTGCGATAATCTGGTGAGTAGTTCTGCTTATGGCATTAATACGATTATTGGTGAGAGTGGTATGAATTTGTCAGGAGGAGAGAAGCAGCGTATTTCCATTGCCAGGGCTTTGCTGCGTCATCCCCGTTTGTTGATCTTTGATGAGGCGACCTCAGCGCTCGATTCGTTAACCGAGGAGGAAATAACGAACACTATCAGGGATATTTCCATGAGCAGGGATCAGATCTCCCTTTTGATCGCTCATCGGTTATCCACGATAATGCACGCTGACGTGATCTATGTAATGGAGCAGGGCAAGATTGTTGAGACCGGTTCTCACGCAGGTCTTCTTGATCAAAAGGGTTTGTATTACGCAATGTGGCGCCAGCAGGTTGGTGAACGCAGGAATCCGGTGAATTGATCTTAATAGTCGGAGATCATCACTGACAAGGAGTTAAAGACAAAGACGGCGGTTTCCGGGCTCACTCAACGGATTGGCGGAAACCGACGGAAGATACCAGTCGCCGTCGTATCCCCCCGCTCTCACAGATCACATCTTTCACACCCCAATCCGGCCCCTCTTCGGCCCCGGTTTGCCCTTCCGGAGGTTCTATTTCCGGACAGCCTGCGAAAAACAGCGAATTCCGGCACATATTTATAAAAAACACAATTTACGAACGATTTACGCCAAACGGAGCGATTTCCTTTGAGCTATAAAACGCTAATGTACGCTAATGGGAGGCAAAACTCAGGGAGGCGGGTAGGGTAGCACCATCAAGAGGGAAGGAACCCTTGTTTTGGGGATCGATCGTTACGGCCCGGAACCCTGGGCGACCTGCTCTTCCCAAAATTTACTTCCACGCCGGAGAGATCTTCTCTTGAAATAGTTCCAGTCTCAAAAAAGTGCGGAATTCACGAAAAACCAGCACTATTATTTTCGGAAAATCGCAGAGCGTGTCCCGTTTGGTTTGATCCGGCATGAATCGAGCGCCGAAATCACCAGTAACAACCTTTTGGAGGGCGATCGGGTGCCGGATGGGCTGAGGAGGCAGAAAGGGAAGGAAGGGCTGTGTGATGTGAGAATCCTCTCTTCAGGGACTGATAGGGATTTTTATGACGTGTCAGGAAAAAATTTTCTACACTCCCCGGTATGCAACACTTCGGTGCCGGATATAATACACGATCACTTCATGGGATTCGTGCAGAACCTGGTAAATAATCCGGTACTCCCCGACTCTGATCCGGAACAGTGATTCGGCGCCGGCAAGTTTCTGCACATCGTGAGGCAGAGGATCCGTTGAGAGGTTTTCTATATGTTCAATAAGGTGAGGGAGTAATTCTTTTGGGATTTTCCGGAGATCTTTTTCAACACTGTTCTTAAAAGCGAGAGAATATGAGCTCATCAACAAGCTCACAAGACACGTTTCTTCAGTTCGGCAAAGCTCAGGGTACCTTCGTCACGCCGCTCAGCAACTATGCCAAGATCATGGAGATCTTCTTTAAGGTGCTGGTATTCCGTAAGCGGGATTATGATAGCAACCTTGTTCCCTTTCTCGTCAACTACATACTGTTCTGCAGCAGCCATGTGATTTCCAGTACTTGTGTTATATTCCTACCATGATATAACCGCTTTTTGTGTGCAGCCTCTAGGGAACGGGGTCTACAGCAATTCTTATTTTTGGAACAAAATATTTGTGATTCATGAACAATTGATCCTCTTCAACAATCCAGCTCCCAGGCCATCAGAAACCCGCTCTTCTATGTATACAACTTCACCTTGGAAACTGTCTTTTATAGTGGGGTTAAATCCTCAATTTAGTGCAATATTCGTGGAATTTAAGCACCTGTTTTCTCGGAAAAACGCAGAGTTTGACCGGTTTGGTTGGATCCGGCTGAATCGGGTTCTGAAAAGTGCGGAAATAATACCTTTTAGACGGGCGATCATGAACCGGTTGGAGTACCCCTGTTACGTGATCTTCCTCTTGTGAAAAACGATATAAAATCAGGATCCTCGTGGATACTCATCGATTTTTATCAAAATCACTTCTTCGTTGAGTTTAATGAAAGTAACCTTCCCGGTACTTGCGGAACCAATCATCGCACCGTCCGGCATGTGGAGCAGACCGCTGAGGCTTTCAGGTATTTTGAACAAGGGCACAAAAAGGGAAATGTTGTCATAACGGTGGAACATAATAATAAAAAGAAACGGGGAAAAAATGGAAAAGAAAGGAACTGAGCTTAAGGATTCATTGCCAATGAAATCTCTCCTGGTTTTGTTTTCCTATCATCACAAAAATACTGAAAAAATCGCTGACGTCTTTGCAAAAGTTCTTGATGCACACATAAAAACGCCACAGCAGATTATCCCTGAAGAGCTTCTGGAGTATGGCCTGATAGGCTTTGGCTCAGGGATATATGGTGGAAAACACCACAAATCTCTCCTTGACCTTGCCGATAAACTGCCGAAAGTCACGAACAGGAAAGCATTCATTTTCTCAACCTGTGGGGCCCCGGTCGTCCTGACTGGCAGAGAATTTCTTGAGGAATATACTGCAAAAAGTCACTCGACGCTTCGGGAAAAACTGCAATCCAGAGGTTACGTGATTATCGGTGAATTTTCCTGTGCAGGTTTTAACACCAATAGCTTCCTTACACTTTTGGGGGGACTCAATAAGGGCCGACCTGATGCTGAAGACCTCAGACATGCGGAAGAGTTTGCTCAGAACCTGAAAGGAGAACCAGGGGAAAAGGAGTAATAACGGTGGAACATGACAACAAAACCAGATAAGGCGCTGTACAGACAATCCAGATAATAAAAAGTAAAGAAGAAAAAAGGTAACCGGAAAAATGCGTCAATACCATGAAGGGAAAGAGGATGAAACAAGTCACCAGGGATAATCGTGAATGGTTTCAGGAGTGGGCGAACGAATACGACAATACTCTTGGAAAACTAAAGAGACACCATAAAATGCTTGACTTAGTTGTTACGTTATCGGGAATAAAAAGAAATGACCTGATTCTTGATATTGGTTGTGGAACAGGACTGCTGTCACTGAAATTCCTTAATAAAACAGATTGCACAATCACGGCAATTGACAGCTCATCTCAGATGCTCAAGATATTCCAGGAAAAGATTGAAAAGTTCAATCTCACCGAAAAAATTCATTGCTCACAAGCATCGGCTGAGGATATGAACTTCAAACCTGACCAGTTTGACATAATAGCAGCGACGGTTGCACTGCATCATGTGAAATTCAAGGAACCCGTTATTAAAAATATTTACGACTGTTTGAAAGGTGGTGGAAAATTCATTATCGGGGAAATCGATATGGACACCACAGGAAGATTGGACGACCCCAGGCGGTTATTGAGAATTCTGAATTCCCTTAACGAGGAATTTGTTCTCGCAATGAAGGAAGGAGGCATACAGGCATTTGAAAGGATGTATGACAATGGAAAGAAGCACATCCTGAACGATGGGGAATACTGCATTGGATTTAGTCAATGGGCAAAACTGTGCAAGAATGCCGGATTCAAGAACGTGGAAGTCAGCCCGGTGAAAGAGTTTGAATGGTTCAAAGTCCTCGTAGCAACAAAATAGAAGGCAGTTGGATAGAAAGCAATCAGACAATTTTTCCCCTTTTGGGCTGATTTGCGAGGATTTTCACCTGACAATTCAGCGGGCTTGCAGCAGCCCCTTTTTTGGTCGGGTAGGGTAGGACGGTCAAAGGGAAAGGACAGGATCAGGGCATTGGACGAATTGCACAAAGGCGGTATCAGGACGTATGCTATGATCGCCCCTGTGCTCCCGGGAGCAGAAGGGCTTGCAGAACTGCTGAAAGGAAAGATTGACTATGCATTGATTGACCGAATGAACTATCACTATGCCGACTGGGTGTACCGGAAATATGGGATGGAGGATAAGCTCACGGACGATTTCTTTTACCAGACAAGGCAGGAACTTACCTCTTTATAACGTAAAATTCAATCATGATAAAAAATTCGTATTTTTTCCAGAGACTCCCCCTAGGCAACTCTTGCAGAGCCCGGGAACCAGACCCGCCCCACCAGCTGCCGGTGAGCGGTGTACTATTGCACGATAATGCTCTAAGTTCTAACAAACCAAGGCCGATTATTTATTCGCACATCACTCCGTCTGGACGGGAATTCTTAAAATTCTTAGAATGATTTTACTCCGGTTCAATCTCTTTTTAATGGTGAGTGCAAGCGGTTCAAATTGCCTGCTTAACCTTCTGTGTACGTTTGGGACGATTCTGGCTTATCGAATAATATTTTTATATTAAGAATGGTTAAAGAAGGCATTGCCTGAAATAACTCACTCCAATCCTGATGAGGATATACGTAGTATGACAGAGGACACTCTCTATCCGGAAAAACCATTTCCGTCAGATATCGAAATAACTGAAATATCTCACAGAATTATGGTGGAGATTGAAACTGCAAGTACTAAGGATTTATCTGAGGCCAAATATGCAAACAGGATATTACAATTATCAGATCTTAATTATACAAAAAGCATATTTCATGAGATAGAGAGTGTTCCGCCCGGACCTGAATGCGTTATCGAAAAAAGAGCGGTAATAAAGGCATTGTTGCTTTCTACCTGGCTGCAAAGACTCTATTTTATAATAAGGTCCGCTCTTATGTCGGTTCTGGCAATGGTCGTCACATTCTTTTACGTGTCGTTCTTCGGCCAGATAGGTGTTATTTTGGCAGTTGTCATGGGCGTGCTCATATTTATTGTCGGGTTATTTGTAACAAGATTATTTGATGTGCAGATAGTCAAAGTAACAAAATATATCGTCAGACGTCTGGCTGATCATAAAAAGATCAGGGATTTTATCATGAATCACCTCTAGAAAAATACCTGAGCGGGTATCCGGACGGTGAAACCAGGGAATGAACCTTTTTATTTAAGAGTGGCACACTCCAGGATCCGGCTTCCAGATTTTAACTGCCCCCCTGCAGGTGTGCCTGGGATTGTCTTTTTCGCAGGTGTCCCGGGTACCTGATTGTGAAAACGATACCGGCAACGAGAACAATATACGTCAGCGGTGAGGCAATCCGACCCGGAAGTTCCAAATTCACCAGCATGAGGTAATTCAGCATCAGGTTGATCAGAAAGATGCCTCCCCAGACACCCGTCATCAGTACGTTTACCCGGAAAAAAACCGGGTTCTCCCAGAGCTGCCGGTCCACCATTTCCCGTGCATACTGCAGGGTGAAGGGTATTTTTGCGAGAATGGATCCGAACGTGACGGTAGCAAGCGTTGCATAGATCAGGACTCCCATCCAGGGAATTATCCCGATCATGTTCAGGACTCCCACCGCGATGAATGCGCCACCAAACAATACGAGTGTTGTCCACATGAGGATCCTGCCTTTCCTCAGATCGGGAAAACCGGCAAGGACGGTCACAATCGTTGCAGCACCGAGCGCTGTTATTACGCTTGATACGGAACTTCCCGCAAGTACACTATAGATAATGAGCGGGATGAAGCCTAACAGGATACCTGCTTTTTCGTACAGAATTCCAAGACGCATAGATTCTCACTCTTCGGGACATAACCGGGGACACCTTCCCGCCGGACAATCTCAGGGCTGCTGAAACCTGTCCCGGTCAGGGAACCGGCCAGCTGCTCCTTTGTCATGATTCTGGGAGGCCCCCGTGTACCCGGAGGCCTGGCCGCTCCCTCATGAATCCCGAGCGTGGAACCAAAGAGGATCCCGCCGGGCCTGAGGGCTGAATAGGCATTCGCACAATAATTCCTGAACTCCTTTTCATCGGCAATGACATGAATTACGGAGGCGGAATACACGGTGTCGAACTCTTCCGGCCCGAACGGGAACGTCCCCGAGACAACAAAGAGATCCGCTATCTCCTCCCGGTCACGGTACAGATCAAAGCCCAGGTCGATACTCTCCCGGTTGATATCGAACGCAGTAATCTGTTCCCGGGGAAAACCGTCACGGATTAACTGCCGGACAGTATCCCCCGTGCCGCAGCCGTAATCAAGGAGGCGGCCGGTCCTTGTAAGCGCAGGGGAATAGAAGAAGTGGTGATTGATCCGAGGCTTCCCGATTATCATGAGAATGTGGGGATAGCGCACTCCCTTCTTTAAGTACTTCCCGGCAAGATTACGATGATATCCCCGGGGATAGGTAATACCGAATGTTTTGATCCTTTTCATGGCAGCCATAAGTTCCTCGGTAAGTGACTTTTCCGGAAGGAAACCGGCTGTTCTTTCCATATTCCAGTTTCCCAAAAACTCAGGCATTCCTGAGCACGGGTTCGAATGGCTCGATCATATGATGTTTCATATCAGCAAACACTTTTTTCCGGAAACCGGGGATCCGTGTAAGCGGGATGAAGATTGCATTAAAAAGCCTGGTCTTCAGGTCAGCCTGCGGGAAATCAAACATCCCGTGTTCAGTGTAATACCGGTAATCTGCCTGGAATGCTATCCTCATTCCCCCGTAGATACTGTCACGGAATATCTTGTGGCCGCCGATCGCATAGAAGGTCTGCGGGGGTATGTACCCGGCTTCTGCATTTTGTATGAGACGTGCTGCCATGGTATCGAGCAGGGCATCAAGCTCACCGGCATCTGAAACCTCGTCAGTGACAAACTGCGCATGACACCCGCCGTTGTCTGCCCATGCGCTCAGTGCCTCTTTCAGGTGCGGGATCTGGTGAAGGGGACCCGCGATCATAAAGCCAATCTGCTTGCCTTTAAGACTCGGGGTATGCCCCTTGAAAAAACTCCGGTCAAAAAACTGCTTCCATGCCGATGAGAGATACCGGTCATGCACCGAGCCTGCCATGATAATGATATCTGCAGGCACCAGTTTGTTTTTGAAAAAGTCAACGTACCCGTCGGTATATACGCAGGTATTGTCATAGCCGCACTGGCAGCACCCGAGACAGCCTCCCTTTATGTTCACGTCATGAAGATTGATCATCTCGACTGGACCGGAAAAATTTTTGAGGAGCCGGTCCGTCATCGCCGCAAGATTGGGTGAACTGCCGTCGGAGTCAGTGAGAATGACAACCTTTTTTGTTCCTGTTTTATACGTTTTTTGCTGTGTGCCCGGGACATATGAGAAGGCCGGCCAGACGAGCGGGGCATTCTCCCGCTGGACGGGAATCTTTTCCTGTACTGCGGTGAAAAGGAGGGCTGCGAATTTCTCCAGACGCTTTCGTTCCTCCTCCTTCAAGAGATCCCTCATTTCCGCGGAATAAAATCCGAGGTACTTCATCCCGAGATCGTCGCTGACTGCATGGATGTAGGCATGGGCGATCTGGTCGAAGAAATGGATCGATGTTGAGAGCGATGCGGCATAGGTCCCGGCAAAAGCATCCTGTGCGTTGCGCTCGAAGACCAGTTCAATAAACCGTTTGTACTGGGAGCAGACGACCAGGTAATAGAGCGGAAATGCCCAGAGGACGATATCCGCGGACCGGATGCTGCCAACAAGGGTATTCCAGGCCACGGTATCCATCTCAATCTTCCGGATATCCTGCGCCACATTGAGGATTTTCCAGGAATGAATCGGATATTTCTTCCGGATGTACGCAATATACTGCATCGTGACACTGATATCGCCCTTCGGGCTGCCGTTCAATACAACAATTTTCATACTATTACCTCCCTCATTTCCTTTGTTCACCGGATTTTCCCTGCATCCTGCAGTGCATTCCCTGCCGGTCATGCAGGAGCGGGACTTTTCTCTTCAGTCAATAAGCAGGATTGCAATCCGTTCCGGATTGTCCGGTGCCGGAAACCGGATTGGCATGCCGGCATCCGCTGCTGTCTTTACCACGTTGATTCCCAGCGCTTCCGGGGAGAAACGCATCATGGTCGGATGGTTGCAGACCCCGGTTGCGATGTTGCAGGTCTCGCACAGTCCGCAGCCACCGCAGATTGTCGTGACAGCGAACGGGTAGCCTGCATTGAAGGCTGCCTTCTCCAGGTCAAGCATGATCCGGTGGATGTGCCGGCTGTTCTTGGAAATTTCCTTCATGAAGCGCGTGGCTTCCTCCTTTTGTGCGGGTTGTGCCCCGGGATCATATAATGAACTGAGGATGCAGGAGCGGATACTTTCATCCAGGTATGCGGTGGATTTGAATTTCACCAGGAGTGCAGAGTGATAGTCCTTGAGATAATTCCGGACATCTTCAATATCCGGGGCATGGGGGGGACAGGTAAGATATTTCCCAAATGACGGACAGCCCGACCTGCATTTCAGTCGTACCCGGTCCTCGATAACGATTCCGCCTGCAGGGACAACCCTTGCATCTTCGGCCCCTGCTTCCCGTGCTTTATTGGAAAGGAACCTGAACTTCTCAGTTCCAGTTCCGGATTTTTTCATGATTTTTTTCTTTTCCCTACTTATTCATCCGGTTTACTTGCACTGTCAAGGATCTTCCGTGAGAATTCCTGGAGGGCGTCTGCTTTCACGAGCGCTATGCCGCGTTCCACATCACCGAGCACCAGCAGGATATCCCCCTGTTTTATGCCGAAGATCTCCCGGGCTTCCTTGGGAATCACGATCTGCCCGCGTTCCCCGACCTTCACGCTGCCAAAGAGATGCTTGGTCTTCTCCTTCCGTGGAGCGATCATCTCGTCTACCAGGTCCTCTGTCCCACAATTCTTACTTTTCATACTTATCATATTTGTATGTTTAATTGTATTTATCATTTTTCCGTAGGGGTATCTGGAAACAGGATTAAAAAAAATTTCAAACCCGTTCCATCGTATGTTCAGGTACCGGGAAAGCATGCCCCGGTATCACTTCATGACGAGACAATTATCCTCTTGACAAATTGAAAGAAAAAAAACAGCGATGAATAAGGAAATCATATCCATGGTCCGGAGAGGTTTAGGGGATACCTGAAAAGAAACCTGGTATCGAAAGGGGTATCGGACGAAAAAATTGCCTTTCTGCTTACGTGAACAGGTGGGGCAGATAACCATCGAAATGAAAAAGATAATCATAAGGTGAAACATATCCGCATACTATCGGAAGACGAGGGTTAGTCGCCGGAATGGGACTATACCTTTAAGAAAAACGAGAATCTCTCAGATGTTGCTGTCAACCCGGTCAGCAAGACCAATAACTGATACATCACCCACGTCATTTCGCCTGCCCCAGCCCGGCCTGCAATCCTCTCAAGCCACAAAGCCAGCGGGGATAAAAACGTTTAAAGAAGAGGGAACATCTGCATGACAAAAGTACCTGCCTGGCACTTTAACGAGATGAAATTCTCCGGTGTCGATTTTACTCAGGGAGAAGAAGTGGCCGCATATGATGCTATGCACCGCAAGCTCCGCGATTATGCCAGGGTAAGCGAAGAGATCATCCGCCTTTTATCCCTGAATCCCGGCAGTACGGTAATCGATCTCGGGTG
>Ga0209777_10007493_pt1 | contig 12110 bp, 22 predicted proteins | sample FrelakmetHBP12HB_FD_187147 | JGI IMG/M metagenome (GOLD analysis project Ga0209777, IMG submission 187147) | Freshwater lake sediment microbial communities from the University of Notre Dame, USA, for methane emissions studies -HBP12 HB (SPAdes)... | ecosystem: Environmental > Aquatic >... | reverse complement strand
TTTTATGGAAAAAAAGAAGTAGGTGGCTATTTAGATTTGAGTAGTCTAATAAGTATTCCTGATGGCTTTAATCCTACTGTAGGTGGCTATTTAGATTTGAGTAGTCTAACAAGTATCCCTGATGGCTTTAATCCTACTGTAGGTGACTCTTTAGATTTGAGTAGTCTAACAAGTATCCCTGATGGCTTTAATCCTACTGTAGGTGACTCTTTATATTTGAGAAGTCTAACAAGTATCCCTGATGGCTTTAATCCTACTGTAGGTGACTCTTTATATTTGAGTAATCTAACAAATATTCCTGATGGCTTTAATCCTACTGTAGGTATCTCTTTAGATTTGAATAGTCTAACAAGTATTCCTGATGGCTTTAATCCTACTGTAGGTAGCTCTTTAGATTTGAGTAGTCTAACAAGTATCCCTGATTGCTTTAATCCTACTGTAGGTGGCTCTTTATATTTGAGAAGTCTAACAAGTATTCCTGATGGCTTTAATCCTACTGTAGGTGGCTCTTTATATTTGAGCAGTGGACTAAAATCAAATTTTACAGAACTACCAAATAATTATATGTTTTCTTGGCAAGATGGTAAATATATAAAGGTAGATGGTATCTTCACAGAAGTATTAGCAAAAAAAGGAAATGTTTATCACGTTAGAAGATTAAATAAAAATGAAAAAACTTATTTAATTACAGACGGAAACGGCAAATGGTCGCACGGAAATACTTTAAAAGAGGCAAAACAAGATTTATTATTTAAATTAAGCAATAGAACTAAAGATGATTATAAACATTTAAAAATTACTGATAATATTTCATTTGAAGATGGGATAATGTGTTACAGAGTAATAACTGGTGCTTGTTCTTTTGGAACGAAAGATTTTGTAGAAAATAGATTAAAACAAAAGAAAAAACAATATAAAATATCAGATATTATAATGCTTACAATAAATGAATATGGCAATAAAGAATTTGAAAACTATTTTAAAACTAACTAAAATGAAAAAAGAAACAACTAAACAAATCAAATTATTAGAAAAATACAGAGTTAATAATTACTCTGTTGATGAAAATGAAAAAATTACTATCAATAGTAGTTTAGATTTGAGTTCATTACAAAGTTGCGACAAAGACTTCTTGAAAGATATTACTATCAATGGTTGGTTGAATTTAAGTTCATTGCAAAGTTGCGACAAAGACTTCCTTAAAGATACTACTATCAATGGTAGTTTGTATTTAAACTCATTGCAAACTTGCGACAAAGATTTCTTGAAAGGTACTACTATCAATGGTAGTTTGTATTTAAACTCGTTGAAAACTTGCGACAAAGATTTATTAAAAGGTACTACTATCAATGGTAGTTTGTATTTAAGGTCATTGCAAAGTTGCGACAAAGATTTCTTGAAAGGTATTACTATCAATGGTGATTTGTATTTAAGGTCATTGCAAAGTTGCGACAAAGATTTCTTGAAAGGTACTACTATCAATGGTGATTTGTATTTAAACTCATTGCAAACTTGCGACAAAGAGATATTAAGAAAAAACGTAAAACAATTAAAATTAGGATATAATAAAAAAGGTAGCTATTGCTATTTTGATGGAATATTAAGCAAAGTAATAACAGTAACAGAGAAAAAAGGATATACTATTTTTACAACTCTTTTTGAATTTATTGTTAAAAAAGGTAGATATACCGCTCATGGAAAATCGGTAAAAGAAGCAATAAAAGATGTTGAATTTAAAGTTATAGCACAAAAACTAAAGAAAGCACCAATAAAGGAAGATACTATTATAAATATTCAATATTATCGTACAATAACAGGGGCTTGCGAACAAGGTTGTAGGTCTTGGATAAACCAAAATAACATTGAAGTAACTGAAATAAAAGCAAAAGACCTACTGCCATTGCTTGAGAAAACCAATGCTTACGGACTTAATGAATTTAAAAAATTAATAACTTGGTAAAATGAAAAAAAATAGAAATAAAAAATCTTACAAAAGAATAAATTGAATATTTAAAGAAACAGATTGATAATTATGAAACTAGAAAAAGGTAATAAAATATTAATATCAGAAAGCCCAAGTAATATTAAATTAGCTGAAAATGGAGGTTATACAAAAATATTAGGACAAATTTGTTATTATTATAAATACAAATATGAAAATACTTCTTATATTTGTATTGATGTCGATTGTGATCATGCTGATTGGTGTGTATATAATAATTCAATAATAAAGCTATGATATTTAACGTAGGTGATAAAGTCTGTATGACAAAAACAAAAGAGTGTTTAGCTCTTATAAATAATGATTGTATGCAACCAATTTTAAACAAAGATTTTTTTATTAAAGGAATAGATGAAGAAGATTTCTTAGATATTTGTTTACAATTTAATGATGATTTTGATGATTTAGTAACATATTGGTTTCCCTCAATTTATTTAACACATGCAGAATGATTTTGAAATTGGAGATAAGGTTTTAATATCCGAGTCTCCGTATTCAGTTGAGTTATCTCATAAATTATCATATGTAAGCGTTCTTGGTAAAACAGGATGTATAACTAATAAACTTGTAAGTGGAAACTGGGAAGTACAATTACATCGTAGATGGGGTATATATCCTCAATCTTTAATTAAACTACTATGAAATTAAAAATACCTACATAGATGCTGCGACTGTTACTATGTAGATTAACTCAATCCTGATAGCATTATTAAAGCAACAGTCAATCAGGGCATTATTTTTTTAAACACATAGGTATAGTTAATTGATTTTAACTGTATCTACAATATAGTTTTAAGTTTAGTTTTAGCCAGATGTAAAAGTCTGGCTTTTTATATTATTAACATGACTTATTTAGAAGAATTATATTATAAATGTAAAAAGAGAATTAAAGAACCATTTGACATCTATGAACATTCAGCAGGTGGATATGTGGTTTTAAATAAGAATCTAAAGGTATTAGGTTCTATGTTGTCTTTTTACAAAGAAGGTCAAGTATTAACTAATTTATATGATTTACAAAAAGTAGATTATACAAGAAAAACTGATTAATATGGAAAAAATAATTAAAAAATTAAAAGAAGAATCTGATGAGTTAATCAGATATGGTAACTCTCATGAGAAACTGGAAGGTTGTGGAATGAGAAGGGTAATAGAAGAATGGGAAAAACAATTAGATTTATTAAAAGTAAAACAATGAAATGGGTTTATCTAGTAATAGGAATAATATACATCCCTATTGCAATTTATCTTATTTATGGAGCTATTATAACATATGTCAATAAGCAAGATTGAGAAACACGATAAGTTATTATATTATCTAAATGGATTTAAATCAGAGATTAAATCTTGTCAAGATGATAAAATAAAAAATCAGCTTTTTGAATGTTGGAATTATACATTAAAATGTTGTAAAAATAGCATGCTTTCTATTAAGGAAGATACCCCTATAAAAGCTGTTTCAGGCTATTGTGACCACGATATTTATGTAGAGGACAAAAGCTTCATTGAAGGGGTAAAATCACAAACTGCAAAGAAATATTGGTTAGAAAAATTAAGACCATTATTTGAGAGTTGTTTTTATTACAGATCAGCCAGATGGACAGAAGAACTGTTTGAAGACTGGTATAAAGAAGAAGTGGAGGTATTATTATGAAAAATTGGTGTGTAAAAGGAGATGGAAGCGATTTATTAAAAAATACTGTAGGAAATTATTTTAATCAAATAGGACTTAATGATAATTACAGATTGAATTTTAGATCAATAAAAAATTATTATGGAATGTATGATGATGAATTAAACATCCTAGCAAATAAATTTGGCACCATAATCCCTCTCAACCTTTTTGCTTTATATTATCAATCAGGTGTTATTGACAAATTATTTAAAGAATTAAATTTATTATGAAGATAAAAAAATTTTATACAGATAATCCTGATGATTTAGAATTAAAAGTTGAATTGATACAGATATTAAATGAAATTGAAGTTGAAGCAGGAAGACCATTCGGAATGAGTGATATAAAGAGACATCAAATTTGTAAGTGCTTTTTAATAGAAAATACTAAAAGTAATTATTTCTCATTTTATTTTTCTTTACCAGTTGGTTTAAACCACATATCATCAAACAACATAATATTATATCACAGGAATAATAACTTAAAAGAACTTATTTATGAAGAAAATTAAAAATGTAGCAGATGATGTATCATTTGCATTGGAAATAACATTGGCATATTTTGTTGACGTAATCTTTAAATAACATGAGAACAAATCAACAATGTATTATTTATCCTGTTGAAAAACATACAGGATATATATTAGATAAATATGCTTCAGAAATTAATTTAGATGTGTTTTTAACGAGAGATAACGATAAAGTCTTCCATCTATATTATAACGATAAAGATGCCGTTAAAACGCTTAATAATCATTTAAAAAGACTAATGGAGGAAAATTAATGAAACCAACTAATGGTAACTTATTACATAATGGTATTATTGTCATGTATGATAAACCATTTGCTTTATTACAAAGTAAGAAGCAAGAGATGATACGTAGTGGTATAAAGAAAGAGGAATTACAAATTAAATATCTGTTCCATGAAAGAGTATAAGGATTATAAATTGGTATTGAAAGAGAATAGTTATGGTTTTAAAATACTACATCAAACTGATTTATTTTTATCTGGAGATATATGTAGACAATTTGCGTTTCAAAAAAATAAAATACAAGTTCAAAGTATTCGTTCTCCTCTACTATCAGCATGGTATACTGAGGATCGTAATCTTAATCAATTTTCTATAGAACATATTAGGTGTACAATATATTTAAGAGGAAGTGAAAAAGCAGATGATGATAGATTATTACAACTTAATGGCATTTATCATGTTAAGTCTGATTTAGTACAACATACTGTTAGAGATTATATAATAAATAATTTAAAAGTATGGGCTAAAAAAGCTAAGGAATTCAAAGATTGGAAAACAGAGTATAAACAAGTTGATAATATACATTATTTTTAATATGGAAGATTATAAAAAATACAAATTAGTATTGCAAGAAGAAGATCATGAGTTTTATATACTGCATCAAACAGATTTATTTTGGAGTAAAACCTATATAGGAGGTATTAATCATTTAAATAATATTGGTCATTATGTTTCAACTATAACTTGTCCAGAAATACAAGGACATTGTAATAAATTTTCAAATAATACATTTGAAATAGATTCAATTTCTTATAGTATTTATTTAAGAGGACATGATGATTCTAAAAATCATAGAACATTAAGTATTAATAGTATATATAATGTTAACTCACAAATAGAAAAATGTATTATTAAAGATTTAATAATTGAAGAATTAATATTGTGGTCTAAAGAATATCCTGGATTTGATGATTGGCAAACTGAATACAAAAAACTTGGTAATATTCACTATTTTTAAAACAAAAACTATGATTGTATCTTATTATTCTGATTACACTGGTAGACATGTTCTGAATGAATCAGACATATGTCACATAGCTGAGAAGTCTTTTAGGACTTTAGAAGAAGCTAAATGTTTTATTGATGAATGTTCATTTCCTTTATCAGGAATTGGAGATTTAATCGAAGAAGATCCATGTCAACTAGAAATATGTTTTAGTGGATGTGATCATAAATGTAAAGTATGTACATGTAGTTGTTTAACTTAAAACTTGATAAAATGAATAACACTGAAACTATTAAAAACCTTAATATCATCATCAATAAACTTGATATGATGTTAGAAAAACTAAACCAATGATAACTGCTAAAGATGCTAGAAAGAATACTAATAAAAAAGTATTTAGCGAATCTCATAACTTAACTTTGATTTTTAAAGAAATCGAAGAAGAAGCTTTTAAAGGTAAATCTCAAATAACAACAGGTTTGAATATAACAAAGGAAGAAAAAGACTTGTTGTTAGATGTGGGATATATACTTCATTTTGATAACTCTAATCATTCAATTGATATACTATGGTAATAAAATTTAATGTACAAAATATTCACAAAGGACAAGCAATATCATTTGAATGTAGAAATGGTATTATAACAAAGATAATATCTACTAATAAAGAACATGAATTAAACTTATTATTCGTTGGAATAAAAGTAGATAAATTTGTTAAAGATAATCTAGATGTGGATTTTTTAAAGGTTAATTGTCAACAAATAGTTGATATTAACAAACGATTTGTAGAGAACAGAACAGAAATATTGAAGATACTTGGTAATGATAGTAAAATCATTAGAAAAAGACTAACATATCTTATCTGTGAAAACAAATTGCTCCTAAAACAAGTTGGAATAATTAAAAAGATTATTAAAAATCAATGTAATATAAGCATATGAATTTATTTAAAAGGTTATTTGGTGCCAAAAAACCAAAAGAAAACTGTCTTCATGTTTATAAATATAATGATAAACAAGAATTTAGTTGTATAGCTATTGATGATAATGATATTGTTATTATTAGTATCAATAGTCCAATTAAAGTAAACACAAAGATTGATAAGTTCACTTTAAAAAGAAATTATATATTTACTCACAACACTAATAATCAATAATATGAAAGTACAAATTAGATCACACCATCCTTCTCATGATGCATTAAGAGGAGCTATGGAACTACCTTTTAAATCTGTAGTTAGATTAGGTAGTACAACAAATTTAGAGGATACAGTCACTAATGGAGGTGATAGAATCGAATGTAACACTATTGAGTCAATTAAAAACTCATCTAATAAATTATTAATGAAAAAAAGATTTACTGAATTTAGTGTTAAAACTGCTGATTGGTGGACAATTAGTACAGATGGTAATTCTTTTTATCCAAGTGATAATAGATCTACATCTATTCCGATTAGAGATATGCAATATCCTCTAGTAGGAAAATATATTTATGGATCTAGAAATACTGGAAACACATTAATTAAATCTAAAGAAGAATTAGTTAATTGGTTTCAAGGTAAAAATGCTTCTCAGTATATCGTTGAGAAATTTTTTAACTATTCACAAGAGTTCCGCCTTCATTGTACAGAAGAAGGTTACTTCTATGCTTGTAGAAAAGGATTAAAATCTGATACTCCAGAAAACCAAAGATGGTATCGTAATGATAGCAATTGTGTTTGGTATATAGAAAGTAATCCTTTATTTAACAGACCTTCTACTTGGAATTTAATTGTAGCAGAATGTGTAAAAGCATTAAAAGCTGTTAAATTAGATATTGGAGGTTTTGATGTAAGAGTAAATGGTGATGGTAAATTTATTATTATTGAAAGTAATAGTGCTTGTTCTCATGCCGATATTACTACACAAAAGTATCTAGAAGCTATTCCTAATGTGTTAAAAAGAAAGTATGATATTCATCATGGATATATACCAGCTATGGGAAGAACTGTAAATACACCTATTGTTAATGGTTCTGATTTTGATATTGATAGATCACAAACAGATACTATTGATGACTCAGCAGAAAGACCTAATGCCTTACTAGAAGTAGATGATGATACATCTCCTGAAGAAGAAACTATGCAAGACGATGTTAATATTCATGCTAGAGCTTCTGTTCCAGTTAATGATATTGATATTATGTCTATAGTTGAAAAACTTATTGAATATCCTCAAGAAAGAATTAGTAAAAAAGAATTGTTAAACTTAATACTTAGATAATGGAAGTAATTAAAATATTAAACTTTTTAAATGAATTAGATGATAAAAAGTTGAAAGATTTAGAAGGAATAGTTAAAGATCAAATATGTGTTTTTGATGAGAAAATACAATCTTTAAAATTTGTTGATATTAAATTTGAAAAAGAATTTATTAATGCATATGGTTCTAAAGACTATATCATAAAACCTAGGTTTTGTAAATGGGAATGGATTGTTAACTCACTAAACCCAGATGCGGAAATAACAGTTCAGAATACTTTTGTCATTAAAAACATTCCAGAATTTAAAGATCAGAAAGTATATAAATTTGGATCTGTAATCATATCCGATGTAGATTTAAGTGCTAATAGCAATTTTAAATCATTAGGTAATAAAAGATTTTCTTATTCAGATAAAGTTGAAATTAAATTCATACTAAGTGATCTTAAATTTATTTTACTAAAAATAGATTCTGATAGTAAATATAATGCACATTCAACATTTCTTACTGGTAAGATATTTAAATTAGTAGATGATAATAAGTATAAACTTAATTATCTTAAAGATATTAAAGAAGCTAAAAGACTTAATATTCCTTGTGAAATAGAAATAACTAGTAAAGAGTTGATGAAAAATAATAAGGATTATGATTTAGTTAAAATAGCTTGTCCAGACATATCTTTAAGTATTACTCCGTTTAAAAATAGTAATTTTGTTATAAGAAAAACAGACAAAACTTATTTCTATACTACAAAAAATGCTCGTAATATCCTTTATAATGCAGATGCATATAATTTTCATAATAGTAGTATAATAGTTTATAAAGAAGAAGGCTATACTTGTTCTTGTTGTGGTAAACATGTTACTCCTAATGATAGTTTTATTAATTTTAAAGGTAAAGTTGTTTGTTCTCATTGTTTTGAGACTAAATATACTAAATGTACATCATGTAGACAAATTCATCTTAAATCTTCATCTAAAGAAATACAAGGTAAATTTTATTGCAATAAATGTTATAATGATAGGGTAGGTAGTTGTAGTAGCTGTGGTGCTGAAATTATCAAGATGGATAACAATTCAGATGGAGAAGGTCATTATTTCTGTCCAACATGTTTAGAAATACATATGAAGTATAAAATGAGGAATTATTCTTTTAAACCTGATCCTATTAAATATAAGATCAAAGGAGAAAGTAATCCTAATAAGTATTTTGGAATAGAACTAGAAGTAAACATGATTGCTCCTACTAGAAATAATAAAGACTTTAAAAATGTTATTGATCTTTTTAACAAAGACAATGATGGATTATTCTATGCTAAAAGAGATGGTAGTTTAAATAGCACTTATGGAGTTGAACTTGTTAGTCATCCTATGTCTTATAAGTTTGCTGTTAATAAGTTTCATGATTTAAGAGCCATGAGTAGTTTATTAAATGTTGATTCTCAATGTGGTATTCATATTCATGTAGGAAGAGAAGCTATATTAAATAAAATGCATCTTTCAAAGTTATTAATGTTCTTTGGTAAAAATCATAAATTCATAGAGTTTATAGCTCAAAGAACAAGTAATTCTTATTGTGGCAAAGAGAATCCTAAGTTGTTAAAACAAAAGATTGATAATCCACAAAGTAGTGAAAGACATTCTGCTATTAACTTAAAGAATGTTAACACTATTGAGTTTAGAATTTTTAAATCATCTGTTGAAGTTGATACTATCATTAAGAATATTCAATTTGTTGATTCAATTATTGAATATTGTAAAACAGAAAAGATTAATAAATTAACTGATAAGAACTATATAGACTATTGTTCTTCTAGAGATTATAAACAATTAAATTTATTTCTAACTAAATACAATGAAAACGCATGTGTATAATAATATTAAATAAAAAAGGTGTTTTAGATAAACAAATTATTCAGAATTGTTGGGATGCAAATTCACATGGATCTGGCATAGCTTGGAGTGATGAAGGAGAGATGAAAACTTATAAGAATTTAACTAATGTTGAACAATATTATGCTAAATATCTAAAGTTAAGAAGCTCTACTGATAAACCATTAATGTTACATTTTAGGATTTCTACTGGAGGAAAGAAAGATGAGGCAAATTGTCATCCTTTTCTAATAAACAGAAATATAGCTTTTTGTCATAATGGTACAATAAGTCATATGCCTAAAGATGATAATTACTGTGATACAGTGTTATTTAATAAAACTGTATTAAAAACATTACCTGTTAACTTTTTAGATCAGGAAGTATATCAAATGCTTATTGAGAAGTTTATAGGATGGAGTAAATTATGTTTCTTAGATATAAATGGTAATTATAAAATCTACAATGAAGAAAAAGGTCATTGGGATGTAAATAAAGACAATTGGTATTCTAATGATTCATATAAGACTAAATCTTATAAAGGATATGGTAGATATAAAGGTAAAAATAATTACAATGATAGCATACCTTATGGTGGTTGGAATAAACCAGCTTTTGATAAAAATAATGATGTTAAATGTAGAAAATGTGGTAGAATAATTGTCGACAACTATTATGATTATGATATTTGTGATGATTGTTTAGCTGTAGGATCAGATTATTATTCAGATTATTATAAAAGATATGATTATTAACGAATTTAGAATAGATAAGATAGTGAAGTTAGACGAATTATCTTATACTGTCTATTTTTCCATACAAGATGTTAAATGTGGTAGAATCAGCATACAAGTTGGCTCTACTTCTAAATGGCTTAGATCATCTATACAAACTAAATACGTAGAAGATTTCTTATGGAAAAATACAAAAGAGATGTGTGATTATTGTACAGAAAACTTTATAGAAGCATCATACTTATATTTTGTGATACATGTAATTGAAGATTTAATGATGTCAACAGATGTTCCTGTAAAAGAAGCTAAACGTAAAAAGGTTCCTAAAATAGAAATTAATATTGATGAAGCTGGTGATTTTGATGAATTCAATAGAGGTCTTGTGGAACAATTTGAAGCTATAGCTGAAATACATGCAAGACAGGAAGAAGAAATGCATTTAGAATATTTATCAAGAATTATGAACTCTGCAATAATAGGATAATATGGAAGAAAAAGTAACATGTACTAGATGTGACAGAGAGTTTTTAGCATCAGAAGCAACTCCTGTTAATGGAAATATTTACTGTCCTAATTGTATGTCAATGTATCACGAATGTGAATGCTGTGGAGATAGTAGTTTTGATTGCGAAGCGATAGGTGATTATTGGTATTGTGAACATTGTGCTGATAATTTCGGAGAGTGTAGTGTTTGTGGATGTTCTATTCATTATGAGGACACATATAGGTTTCATGAAGATGATGAGTCTTATTGTGAAAGTTGTTACAATGAAAGATTTAGATACTGTGAAGAATGTGATCAGGATTGGGATACGAGAGAACATACAAATTGTCCTATATGTAATGAATATAAAACAAGTAAGCTTTTTAATTATTCTTATAAACCTAATCCTATATTCTATGGTGAAGGAGATATCTTTTATGGATTTGAAATAGAATGTGATACATGTAGCTCAGATAGATTAATTTCTATACAAGATATATATACTAAAATCAACAAAGAAGAAGATTTAATATACATTAAAAAAGATGGTAGTCTAGGAGCTTGTGGAATTGAAATTGTATCTCATCCATTAGACTATAAATATTCTATAGACTTATTAAGTAAAATAAGCTTATTACAGAACCTTTGCATTAAAAATGGAACAAATGGTTATGGAGTACATATTCATGTCACTAAAAAGGCTATAAAGGATAAAATACACCTATCTAAACTATTATACTTCTTTGCTAAAAACAATAAGTTTATTGAATTTATAGCAGAGAGGGAAGCTACTAGATATTGTTTAACAGAAAAGAATTCAAATATTATTCAAAAGGTAGAACATCAGAATCTTAAAAGATATGATGCTGTAAATATAGTTAATAAGAACACTATTGAATTTAGGATGTTTAAGACTAACTTAGACAAACTTAATTTAATTAAGAATATTCAATTTATTATTTCTATAATAGAATATACAGATAAAGTATCATTACTTGGATTGAATAAGAATGGATTTACTAAGTATGTAAATGAATCTACAGAATTTAAAGAATTACAAAAATTTTTAAAAACAACATAATATGTGTATAATAATAGTAAATAAACAATCAACTTTGTCAAAAGAAACATTACATGAATGCTGGAATAGAAATCCAGAAGGAAGTGGTCTTTTATGGACTGAAAACAATAAGTTAATGACTTATAAAACATTGACAGCTTTTAGTAATTTCTATGACAAATATAAAGAGATTAGAAAACAAGAAGGAGTTATTATACTACATAGTAGAATAGCTACAGAAGGTAAAGTTGACAGAATTAACTGTCATCCTTTTCTTGTAAAT
>Ga0209777_10007492_pt1 | contig 12110 bp, 9 predicted proteins | sample FrelakmetHBP12HB_FD_187147 | JGI IMG/M metagenome (GOLD analysis project Ga0209777, IMG submission 187147) | Freshwater lake sediment microbial communities from the University of Notre Dame, USA, for methane emissions studies -HBP12 HB (SPAdes)... | ecosystem: Environmental > Aquatic >... | reverse complement strand
AGCTGACAATGCCAGGCGCCCGGATGGCCCCGTCCCTTCGGGCGCGGGCGGCGGGCTTCGCATGACTGTGTTGGCCTCCTTAGAAAGGCGTCCAGCCTTACTTCGGTCGGCCGTCTTGTCCTGCGAGCCCGGCGCCGCGCGCGCGGCGCCGCCCTATTTAGGGATAGGCTCTAAACCCCGCCCCTGAGCACGTTGGCGCAAAACGGAGAGGGAGATGCCCGAGGACGTTTTCAAGGTTCCCAAGAGCCCGGCCCGGGTCATTCTGGACGTGCCGCCCGATCCGCCCATCGAAAGAAGGGTCTACGTCTCCGAGTTGGCCGAGAAACACAGGGGCCGGGAGACGGCCTGCGACCTCCTCGAAGCGCAGGGGCGCTTTCTCCCCGTCGTGAGCGCTGACGGGAAATTCGCCCTCATCAGCAAGCAGGCCATTCGGTGGGTCAAGGTACTGGAGCCGCAAGAGGCCGAATGGCTCTACTTCGAAGAGAGGGACAACGCCCCTCGGATTGAAGTATGGTGTGAGTTTCACGAGGGCGACCGGCTGGAAGGGGCCATCCACGCGGTGACGCCCGAAGGGAAGCAGAGGGTGCAGGACGTGGTGAACGGCGAGGCGGGGTTCCTGCACCTCGAGGCGAAGGACGACCTCTACCTCGTGAACCTGTCGCTGGTAAAGACCATTGGGCTGATGGGGGGGTGAGATGGCTGCTCTGGACAAGATCCTGGACGTGATGCCGTCGGCGGGCGCCCGCAGCCTGTCCCTCAAAGCCGGTGCCATCCCCGTCTTCAACGTCGAGGGCGGGACACGGCCCGTCTTGAAACAGCCCCTGCTGGAACCGAGCCTCATCGCCTATCTCAAAGAGATCGCCGACTCCGAGACGGCTCTTGGCATCGACGCTCAGCAGCCGTGCATGTTCAGGTACCGGGACTTCCGGGTCAGCGTGGAGTTCGGACCCGAAGGGACATCCGCGCAGGTCGTGCCCTGGGTCCCGACCCCTCTCGAGGTTGCGACGGCCGCTCCCGACGCGCCCGCGGGAGTGGTCTTTGTCAACGAGGTGGACATCCTCTTCGTGGAGATGGTTCAGAAAGGGGCCTCGGACCTCCACCTCTCCGTCGGGGAACCGCCCTTTATCCGTTTCGACGGAGAGATGATGAGGCTTTCGCACCCGGTCCTCACGGCAGACCGCGTCAAGGAACTGCTATGGCCCATCACCCCGGCGAGAAACCAGGACGAGTTCGAAAGGTGCAGCGACACGGATTTCGCCTACGAAGTGGATGGGCTCTCCCGGTTCCGGTGCAACCTCTTCATGGACCGATTCGGCATGGGCGGCGTGTTCCGGACCATCCCCACACAAGTGCCCAGCGTGGACCAGATCCCCCTCTCGAAAGCTGTCGTCGACCTCTGCTGGCTTTCGAAGGGGCTGGTGCTCGTGACGGGACCCACGGGCTCCGGGAAGTCCACGACGCTCGCGGCTCTCGCGGACTACATCAACCGCAACCGCACGGACCACATCATCACGATCGAGGACCCCATTGAATTCGTGCATACCAACAAGAAATGCCTCATCAACCAGCGAGAGGTGAGCGTCCACACGGAGAGCTTCAAGCGCGCGCTGAGGGCGGCCCTGAGAGAAGACCCGGACATCGTCCTCGTGGGCGAGATGAGAGACCTTGAAACCGTCGCCATCGCCATCGAGACGGCCGAGACGGGACACCTCGTTTTCGGGACCCTGCACACCACGACGGCCCCGACCACCGTGGACCGGGTCATCGACCAGTTCCCCGCCGACCGCCAAGCCCAAATCCGCACCATGCTCTCTGAGGCCCTGAGGGCGGTCCTCTCCCAGACGCTCTGCAGAAAAATCGGCGGGGGCCGCATCTGCGCCATGGAGGTGCTCATGGTGAACAACTCCGTGGCCAACCTCATCCGGGAAAACAAGACATTCCAGATCCCATCCATCATGCAAACCCAGAAGGCGTTTGGAAACGTGCCCATGAACGACGTTCTCCTGGGCCTCGTGAAGAGCGGCCAGGTGGCGTCCCGCGAAGCCTACATCAAGGCCATCGACAAGACCGGTCTCAAGGCCCTCTTCGAGCACTACAACGTCCCGCTCGAGATGGACGAGGTGAAGGTGTAAAGGTGGAGAGCCAACATCCTGCTAGTGCGGTGTCTCGGATTTGTCTTTACCCGTCACCCTGAAGAATGCTCCAAAGGGCTTCCCCTGAAGGGTCTCAGGCGGCGGCCTTGCTGACCCTACGTCCGAGATCCTTCGGGGGTGCGACTGCGAAGGTGCCCTCAGGATGACTCCGTTGGTGCCTCCCCACTGCTTATGCGGGCAGTAAGGCTATTTTGGGGCCGCTACACTAGGCGCGCTTCTTCCCGGCCGGGTAGTCCCCCGTGAAGCAGGCGTAGCAGTAGTCGCCGGGTTTGGATACCGTCGAGTGCAATCCCTCCAGGGTGAGATAGCGGAGCGTGTCGGCGCTCAGGACGTCGGCCACCTGTTCGGGCGACCTCTCGGCGGCGATGAGGTATTTGCGGTCCGGCGTGTCGATGCCGTAGTAGCACGAGTACCGGATGGGCGGCGAGCCGATGCGCAGATGGACTTCCTTAGCGCCGTTTTCCCGCAGCATCCGGACGAGCTTTCGGATCGTCGTGCCCCGGACGATGGAATCGTCCACCAGAACCACCCGCTGACCCTCGAAAAAACCTGGGAGCGGGTTGAACTTGAGCCGGACGGTCTCATCCCGCATGAGCTGCACTGGCGCGATGAAGGTCCGGCCCACGTAGTGGTTCCGGACGAGGCCCATGACGATGGGGATGTTCCGGGCGTTGGCGTAGCCCATGCCGATGTAGTTGGCCGAGTCGGGGATGGGCACCACGGCGTCTGCCTGCACGGTGTCGCCGGAAGCCAGAGCCTCGCCAATACGCCGGCGGACTTCGAATACCTTTTCGCCGAAGACGTAGCTGTCGGGGCGCGCGAAATAGATGTGCTCGAAGATGCAATGGTCGAGCTTCTTGGAAACAGCGCCCACGGAGCTTCTGGGACCGCCCGGCCCCCAGCGCCGGATGGCGCCGGCGGGTATGTGTTCGATGAAGCGCGCGCGGAGGATGTCCAGGCCCACGGTCTCGCTCGTGAGGACCGCCGCCCCGTCTTTCTCACCCACGCTGAGAGGCCTGAAGCCGTGCGGGTCCCTGAAGGCGTAGAACTCCGTGGGCGTGAGGAGGAGCGTGGAGTAGGCCCCCATCCCCACCCGCATCCATTTGGCGATGGCGGCCTCGATCCCCATCCCGTCGTCGAAGGCCCACGAGCCGATGGCCTTGGCGATGACCTCGCCGTCGTTGGTCCCGTCGAACCGGTAGCTGCGCTTTTCTATCTCCTCCCGGAGCTCTGGGAGGTTCGTGATGTCGCCGTTGCTGGCGAGAGCGAAGAGCGGCGTGCCGTCCTTGACGAAGAGGAACGGCTGGGCGTTAGGGAGCGTGGCTTCGCCCTGCGTGGGATAGCGCACGTGGCCGATGGCGCCGTGTCCCGGAAGCTCCTTGAGGAGGCTCGGCGGAACGGCCTCCTTGACCAGGCCCATCCCCTTGAAGAGGTGGAGGCGCTCGCCGTCGGAGGCGCACAGGCCGCAAGAGTCCTGCCCCCTGTGCTGCTGCGCGAAGAGGGCTTCACAGGTCCAGGACGCCGCTTCCGATTGGCCGAAAACTCCAGCCACGCCGCACATGAGGGAGGAGTCTAGCACAACGGCGCGAACGCCTTAAGAAGTCATTCCGAGGCTCTCTTACGAAGGACATCTTTAGGAGGAATCGCGTGGATGTGGCGGCAGCCTGCTCGGCGCGATCCCTCGAGAGGTTGCCGCTGAAGTTGTCCTCGGGAAGACGGCTATGCCGTCATTTATTCACGACGTGTATGGCTTCTCCGAGCGCCGCTTCCACGGATTCCAGGAGACCCTCGCTCATGGTGGGGTGGGGATGGATCGTTTGTGAGAGGTCGTCCAGGAAGGCCCCCATTTCGATGGCGAGGGCGGCTTCGGAGATGAGTTCGCTGGCGTCCTGCCCCACGATCTGCACGCCGAGGATGCGCTTGGTTTCGGCGTCGGCCACGGTCTTGACGAAGCCCTCCGGGGCGTTGAGCGTGAGCGCGCGCCCCGAAGCCTTGAACGGGAAGCTCCCCGAGACGACCTTGAGGCCCTGCTGTTTGGCTTCCACCTCGAAGAGCCCAGCCCACGCTATCTCCGGGTCCGTGTAAATGACGGCGGGGATGACCACGTTGTCAAAGGACGAGGGCGATCCGGCGATGACCTCCGCGGCTACCTTCGCTTCACGGTAGGCCTTGTGGGCCAGAAGCGGCCCGCCCACGACGTCTCCGACGGCGTAGATGCCGGGGACGTTCGTCTCCATCTGCCTTGTCACCTTGATGAACCCCTTGGGGTCCTGCTCGACGCCCGCCTCCTTGAGGCCGAGGCCCGCCACGTTGGGTACCCGTCCGACGCAGACGAGGACCTTGTCCGCTTCGAGAAGTGTCACCTTCCCTTCCTTGTCCTGGATCTTGACCGTGGAAGGGTGGCCTTTCTCTAGGCCCACGGCGCGGTGCCCCAGGTACACGGAAAGGCCCAGGTCCTTGAGCCTGCGGGTGATGACCTCGCGCACCTCGGGGTCGTGGTGGGCCAGGAGCTCTGGGAAGAATTCGACGAGAGCGACCTCGGAGCCGAGCTTGCGGTACACACAGCTCAGCTCCAGGCCGATGTAGCCTCCGCCGATGACGACGAGCTTGACTGGAATCTCGCTGAGCGAGAGGGCCTCCTTGGAGCCGATGACGCTCTCCCCGTCCACGGGGAAGCCGGGGAGCGGGAAAGGGACGGAGCCCGTGGCGATGACCGCCTGCTCGAACCGGACGATTTGGGGACCTTCTTTCGTGGCCACCTTCAGGGTACGGTCCGTGAGGAACTGAGCCCTGCCGTGGAGGATCTCGGCGCCGTTCTTGGACGTGAGGAACTTCACGCCGTCGGTGAGACGCTTGACGACCTTGTCTTTCCAGGCCACGAGCTTGGGCATGTCCAGCGTAGCGCGCGTCACGGTGATGCCCATCTGGTCGCAGTGCTTCGTCTCCTCCAGGAAATCCGCGGCGTGGATGAGGGCCTTGCTGGGGATGCAGCCCTCATTGAGGCAGATGCCCCCGAGGTTCTCGGCCTCCTCCACGAGGATCACGTCCTTCTTGAGCTGGGCGAGGCGGATGGCCGCGAGGTAGCCACCCGGCCCCGACCCGATCACCGCCACCTGGCAACCTTTTTCGAAGGATCCGACGACCATCAAGTTCTCCGAATGAAGTTGCCGGCTACCCGCTACCGGCCTTCGACCCCATGAGTGAGGAGTGAGGAGGAAGGAGCAAGGAGAAAAAGCCAAAGAGCGGTGGCCGCCCGTTCTTTCCACTCCTCACTCTTTACTCCTTACTCCTTGCTGCTCCCTACAGGCTCACCATCAGGAGCATCGGGTTCTCTAGCAGCGTGACGAGGTACGACGTGGCCCTGGCCCCTTCGGCGCCGTCGATGATGCGGTGGTCGAAGGTCATCGCCACGTTCATGAGCTTCCTCGGGACCACCGCCCCGTCCACGACGCCGGGCTTGTCCTTTATGGCGAAGAAGGCGGCGATGGCCAGCTCGGGCTGGTGGATGATGGGCGTGGCCATGAGGCCCCCGATGGCGCCCACGTTCGTGAGGGTGAAAGTGGCGCCCTTCAGCTCTTCTAGGGTGAGCCTGCGTTCCCTCGCGCGGGCCGCGAGCTCCTGGAGCTCCCTCGCGACCTGGAGCATGTCCTTCTTGTCGGCGTCCTTGAGGACCGGGACGATCAGACCTTCGGGGGTGTCCACGGCGATGCCCAGGTTGTAGTATTTCTTGAAGACGATCTCGCCCGCGGCCTCATCGTAGCTCGCGTTCAGCAGGGGATGCTTCTTCAGGACAGCCACCGCGGCCTTCACGAAAAAGGCCATGAGCGTGAACTTCACCGCGCCGTCCCTCTCCACCAGCGGCTTGACGCGGCCGTAGGCCTTCAGGAGCTCCGTGACGTCCGCCTCGTCCACGTGCGTCACGTGCGCACTCGTGTGTTTGCTGAGGGCCATGGCCTCGGCGATGACCTTCCTGAGGTGCGTCACCGCGACGCGCTCTTCGGGACCAAAAAGTCCCGCCGCCAGCACGGCGGGATGGAGAGCCGCGGTCGATGGCAGGACGGTCCGAGCTGCGAGGCGGGACGTCCGCTCGGCGGCCCTCTCCACGTCTTCGTCCGTGGCGCGGCCTCCCTTGCCCGTCGGGGTAACGGTGGCGAGGTCTACGCCGAGCTTGCGCGCGTAAGCCCGCGTGTGGGGCGTGGCCGATATTTTCCCAGGCGGGACAGTCGGAGACGCGGGCGCCGAAACGGTGGCGGCCGCATCGCCCTCCTCACCGAAAGCCGCGAGGATGTCCCCCACGTGGATGGTGTCGCCGGCCTTGAAATTCAAGGAGAGGACCACGCCCGCCCTGGGCGCCGGCAGGTCCACGACGGCCTTGTCCGTTTCCACTTTCACGAAGGGCTGGTCGACCGCAACCTTGTCTCCGACGGACACGAGCCACGCAACGATCTTGCCTTCGTGGATACCCTCCCCCACATCCGGGAACTTGAATTCGAACATTGTTTTTGCTCCGCAATCAAAGTGAAAGTGATATAGGAATAAAGAGAAATAGAGATATAGGAAAAACCGCTGTATTCGTTGTCTTACCCCTCTATCCCTATATCCCTCTATCCCTATATCCCTCTTTCACTTTATCACTCTATCCCTGCTTTCAATATTCCAGCGTCCTCTTCGCGGCGGCCACGATGCGCTCTCTCGTGGGCAGGTAATGCTGCTCCAGCATGGCGTAGGGGAACACCGTGTCGAAGCCCGTGACCCGCTCCGCCGGCGCCTTCAGGTCGAGAAGGACCCGCTCGTTCAGGAGGGCCACCAGCTCGGCGCCGAAACCGCACGTCCGGGGCGCTTCGTGGACGATGACCGCGCGGCCCGTCTTCGAGACCGACGCCACCACCGTCTCCTCGTCGAGGGGGTTGAGGGTCCGGAGGTCCACGACCTCCGCGGTGACGGCCTCTCGGCCCAGGGCTTCGCAGGCTTCTAATGCTTGGCGGACCATGGAGCCGTAGCTGATGATCGTGACGTCCTTCCCCTCCTTGACGACCTTCGCCTGGCCCAGCGGGATGGTGTATGGCTCGGTGGGCACATCCTCCCGGAAAGCCCGGTAGATACGCTTGGGCTCTAGAAAAATCACGGGGTCCTCGTCGCGGATGGCCGAGGTGAGTAGCCCCTTTGCGTCGTAAGGGTTTGAGGGGATAACCACCTTGAGGCCCGGTGTGTTGAGGAACATGGACTCGTAGGAATCTGAGTGGTGCTCGGGAGGGTGGATGCCGCCGCCGTAAGGCATCCTAACCACCATGGGCAGGTGGAAGCGCCCGCGGGAGCGATTCCGGTACCGCGCCGCGTGCGCGAAGAGCTGGTTCACGGCGGGGTACATGAAGTCCATGAACTGGATCTCCACCACCGGGCGGAATCCCCCGACGGCCAGGCCGATGGCGGCCCCGACGATGCCGCTCTCCGCAAGCGGCGTGTCCATGACCCTTCGAGGGCCGAACTCTTCCAAAAGCCCCTCCGTGACGCGGAAGACGCCGCCGTCCACGCCCACGTCCTCGCCCAGGATGAGGACGCTCTCGTCCCTCCGCATTTCGTCCCCGAGGGTCCTGTTGACGGCCTGCACGAGCGTGAGCCGCTCGGCGGGCTCCTGGACCGCGTTCAGACCTCGCTCCTTGGCCGTGGCTTGCTGGCTCATCGGGCCATCTCCTTTGACAGGGCTTCGCGCTGTCGCTGGAGGTTCAGCGGCAACTTAGCATATAGGCTGTCGAACATGTCCGACGGAGACGGAGGCGGCATCGCTTCGAGCCGCCTGACGTCCTCCTCCACCGAGGCCGAAGCTTCATCGAAAAGGGCTCTCTCATTATCGCCGTCCCACAGTTTTCGGGAGACGAGGAACGTACGCATCCTGTCCACGGGGTCGCGTGCGGCCCAGTACTCCACTTCATCCTTGGGGCGGTAGCGCACGGCGTCGTCCGCCGTCGTGTGGCTCTCCATCCGATACGTGAGGGCTTCCACGAGCGTGGGGCCTCCTCCGGACCGGGCCCGTTCCAACGCGTCCTTGGCCGCCGCGTACACCGCCAGCGCGTCGTTGCCGTCCACCTGGATTCCCGCGATGCCGTAGCCGTGCGAGCGCTGGGCGATCGAAGCGGCAGCAGTCTGCTTCTTGAAAGGGACGGAAATTGCCCACTGATTATTCTGGATGAAGAAGACCGTCCTGGCCTTGAAAGCCCCGGCGAAGTTGAGGGCCTCGTGAAAGTCCCCCTCGGACGACGCGCCATCGCCGGCGCAGCCCACTGCGGCTGCGGCCTCCTTTTTCAGATCCAATGCCATGCCTAGGCCCGCGGCGTGCAGGAGCTGACTGGCCACGGGGATAGCGGGCGGGAGGCAGCGGGTCCCTTCTGGGAAAAGGCTTCCGCGCTCGTCGCCTTTCCAGAAAGCGTAGATGAGATGGCCCGGGATACCCCTCAGGAGCATGACCCCGTGCTCCCGAAACGACGGAACCAGCCAATCCTGCGGGGCCATGGCGAGGGCGAGCCCAGCCTGGGCGGCTTCCTGCCCCCTCAACGAACCGAACGTCCCCATGCGTCCCTGGCGTTGAAGGCTCAAGGCCTTCTCGTCGAACTTCCTCATGAGGACCATGGAGCGGTAGAGGCCCGTGAGCTGTGAAGCCGAAAGGTCCGGCATCAGCTGCTCATCCACGACGCCGTCCTTGTCCAGGATCTCAAGCCTCTCCGTCAAGGCTTCGTAAATGAGTTTTTTTGGCATACACACCTCCCTCTCAGATAGCGACGGTCACGTAATTCCCTAAGGCAAACCTGTACGCAAAAGGCGTGCCGCGGTGAATAACTGACAAACGTTGGTAAAAGCGCTGCTCAGGGCACCAGGACCCAGCGCGGGTCATGAAGCCGGGTCGAAGCCACGGCGGACAGAGATGGTGCCCCCTTAGCCTCGAGAGGGCAGCCAAGGTGGTTTGAAAGGCTCGTGGCGAACCTTTCGGCGAGCGCCGACGGAGACAATCCCGGCCTTGAGGGCAGTGGAGCCATGGCGAGCTCAATCCTCTCTTTGGCTACTCGAAAGAGCGCGGCCTGAAGCTCTGCATCCAGCGTGAAAAGGACGACACAATGGACTAGAACGGCTCCCTTGCGCCGCACCTGAGCGCCTCCGGCCACTTTCCTGTCTTTTACCAGAAGGGTCTCATCGCCCCGGCCCTCGAAGCAGATGGGCGAGCGGGAGCCAGGCCGCGACTCCTGGGGCTTCCTAGCCTCCAACCCGAAAGCCGCAAGGCTTTCTTGAAGGGTCTCGGCGAAGTGCCCGTAAAGCGCTTTGATTCCCGCGGCCCAAGGATGGACCGAGGGCAACGCGAGGGAGAGGGAGAGGTCCAAGTGCTGGTACACGGCGGTCCCGCCCGAGCAGCGGCGCAGGACCCGGATCCCTTCCCGGCGGCAGAGGTCCAGGTCCAAGCCCGCGAGATCCCGCTGGCCGTAGCCAAGCACGAGCGCCGGCTTCATCCATGAGAATGTGAAGAGTTGCGGACCACTATCAATGGTCTCCAGAATATCTTCCTCCCGGGCCAGGTCCAACTCGGGAGGGGCACCGAAAGAACTCCACCATACCAGCTTCTGCGTCTGGTCTGACACGCGGACCTCTCTGCGGATTGTAGCAGATGAGGGCACCCGATGCGCAGGTGTTTCGTCTCTGTTTCAGTTGTGTAACATATTGGCGGGAGAGGGGCCCGCTGACAGAGTTTTTCGGGCTTCTCTTGGGCCTTGCAATCTCCGGGGTTTCATTGCGGTTGCTTCTTGGGCTATAATCCTTTCGCGCTCTTGACTCTGTGGCTCGGGGGATGTAATTTGGTATGCGTGGTTAGGGATTCGTTGAAATGGGGCGCATTTTGCTGTAGATTAACCTCTCTGGGGGTAGTGTCTTTCCCGGTGGATTTGCAAAAGGAGGCTGGCATGTCAGGGACCCACACGTCCTTAGGGTTACCGCAGGCCGCAGAGGGTAGAGCCGTGAAGAAACTTGTGTTCGTATTACCGCTTCTCTTCTTGGCACTCCTCATGGTCAGCGCTCCATCGCAGTTCTTGGCTGCGGAGGGTCATTCGGGCTGGATCGCCGCGAAGTACGTGGCCTCCGGGACCGAGACGCTGTCGGCCGTGGACTTCGTCACGCCCGGCCAGGACATGCGGTACGTTATCCAGGTTTACTCCGGCCTAGAAGGGGGGAGGCCCGACGGCCTCCTCGCGCGCCAGGAGGGAGGCACGCGGGATCCCGGCTTTTACTCAATCCGCCTCGATTCCCCAATACTCCTCCAAGAGGAGCAGGCTTTCGTGGTGATCGTAAGGCTGAAGGGCACAGTCAAGGACGGCCGCTACTTCGCCGCAGCGCCCGGCATCGAGGCGGACTCTGTCTACCGGACCGAGACGCCGCAGGGGGTATTCGACAGCGAGGACGGCCTCGAGTACAAGCCCGCCCCTAACGAGGCCCCTTTCACCGTCCGGACTGAAGTGAGCCCAGAAGCCACGACCATCACGAGCTTCACGGCCAGCCCTGGCATCGTGGCCGGGACGCAGATGACCTTCACGTTCTCGGCTACCGGCACGGCTGTTGCCGACGCCATGACCTGGGTCCTGAAGTTCGGCGATGGGACCCCCGACGCTACTGGGGCTGGACCGTCGCCGCTCGCCGCTGTGACGTCGACCCATACGTATAACATCGCCGGGACTTATACGGCTGACTTGTACGTCGTGGACACCGTGGACCACACTCAAGCCCATGCCAGCCTCACTATCGTAGCCTCCATTCCCGTGACCGCCTCGGCGGACAATGGGTGCGGCCCCGTGGCTCTGAATGTCTGCTTTACGGTTACGAACGACCCCTCACAACACGCGACCCCGCCCTTAACCTGGCTCTGGATCTTCGGTGACGGCCAGAAATCCAGCGAGGAGAACCCCTGCCATGCTTACATCAAGAAGGGCACGTACACAGCGATCCTCACCGTGACGGATTCCAAGGGCGCCACGGGGACTGCCCCCGCCATCGACATAAACGTCTCCCTGCCCATGGTGGTCACGGCGACGGCGGATACGCTCGACGGCATTGATCCAACGGTCGTCAACTTCTGCTCCACGGTGAAAGAAGGCATCCCACCGTATACGTACGAGTGGGACACGGGTCCGACCACAACCTGTCCGGCCGCGACGCTCTTTGCCACCGATCCCTGCCCGCAGCATGCGTTCAACGGTGTCGGCACCTACTACGCAAGCGTGACCGTCACGGACTTCTGCGCCAACGACGCCCCTGCGACCTCCGCATGCCTTACCGTCACGGTGCACGAGAGCCCGTGGATCAGGATTGTGTCGCCCGTGAGCGGCACCCAGGAAGCCACCGTGAACATCCAAACCGCCATAATGGATCAGCCGGGGGTCACCATCAGCAAAGTGGACTTCTACTACAATAAACCTGTTACCCCCCCTGCCCTCCCCGTCTACTATGTTATCGGCTCCAAGACGGCCCCGCCGTGGGCCATAATGTGGGACGCCAGCGGCCTTCATGGCAGCTATGAGCTCACCGCGACGGCGCTCGATTCTTTGGGGCACAGCACACGCTCCGCTCCGGTTACAATCACTCTCGACAACCCCCAGCTTGACGGGCGCGTAGACGCGGGCGGAAAGGAGAAATCATTCCGGCTCAAGATCTACGGCAACTGGTTCGATAGGGGCTGCCAGGTCAGGATCAACAACGTCGCCGTTCCTCAAACGGTTCGCAAGGGTACGACCATGGTGGTGGCCAAGGGCGGCAAGGCCCTTGAGGCCCTGCTGCCTCCGGGTGTGCCGGTGATCATCACCCTGCACAACCTCGTGGACGGCGGCATCTCCCAGGGGGTCACCTACGTCCGCTACGTTCGCTAGAGTTTTCCTGAACTCCAAAGCGAAGAGGGGGCGAAAGCCCCCTCTTTTCATTGGGCGGGCGGGG
>Ga0209777_10007491_pt1 | contig 12110 bp, 10 predicted proteins | sample FrelakmetHBP12HB_FD_187147 | JGI IMG/M metagenome (GOLD analysis project Ga0209777, IMG submission 187147) | Freshwater lake sediment microbial communities from the University of Notre Dame, USA, for methane emissions studies -HBP12 HB (SPAdes)... | ecosystem: Environmental > Aquatic >... | reverse complement strand
AGTCTTTGTTGATAAGAATAATAAAAAACATGCAGAGCTCTGGGAAATCAAACCAGTCAACCAAACGTTACGAGAAAGCGTAGGAAAGAATAAGTATAACCAAGCACAATTTATACGCAATCAAGTCAAATGGGCTGCGGCACAAAATTGGTGCAAACAAAATAAACTCCAGTTTAGAATAATAACTGAAAAAGATTTATATAGGTGACACATGACACGTAAGTTAGAAGAAGTATTAAACATTAACCCAAAAGATGAAACTGTAATTCCTCCTAAAGAAGCTCCTGCAGTTCCTATCATTGACCTAGAAGAAAAACTCGAGCAATTTGATAAAATCGCTGCAGCATTACCTCGTGTTAAAGGTTTAGGTGATATGGCAGATGGTGAATTAGATGCATTGGCTGCAAAAGCTGAACAAGCATACGATGATCTAATGGATCTAGGTATGAATGTTGAAGCACGATATGGCGCACGTATGTTCGAAGTTGCTGCTAATATGATGAATGCTGCTATACAAGCTAAAAGTGCTAAGATTGATAAAAAGTTAAAAATGGTTGATCTACAACTTAAGAAATTGGCTATAGATAAAAAACATGGCCAAGTAGATGAAGTTCAAGGCGAAGGTTATATAATGACCGATCGCAATTCCATTTTGGAAAAACTTAAGAATTTGAAATAAATAAAGCATAGGACAGCATAATACTATGAAAAATTTTAAACTTTATTTTAACGAAGTAACTGGTGCTAAGAAATGGGATTTTCGCATCAAATTTGCAGGAACAGTTACTAACGAACAAGAACAATTGATGAAATCATTATTAGAAAAATTTCATGTCGGTGATTTCAAAAAAGTCGGTATAACACCAATTCAACATTTACCTTTGGATTTTCCTAAGATTAAAAACTCCGAAGTAACAATTTTTGAAACCAGTTTAAATTATCCGACTACACAATTTGAATTACGAGATTACCTTGCTACTAATTTAGGAGTTAGTAAAGACGGAGTAGTTGTTCGTAGCCCGACCGAACCATTAGAAGAATATCAACAAGAAACACCACAGCGTGAAGGTGCTTTATTAAACAATTCTAATTACGAAGAAGCAGAAAATGCTAAATTCGAAGACTATTACGGTGACAAATATAATACTGGTTTCGTTAAAGAATTAAACGAATTATTAAAATTACAACGTAAAGCACGCGGCGAAGAAATTCCTACCGAAACTAAAGTGAAATATAACGTCGAAGATAAGCAAAATAATACAAGTCCTATTAAACAGGCTAAAGACCCAAGGAAAAAATAATTATGAGTGATTCAAAAAATAATAAGGAATCAACAATGGAAAATTTAGATACAAGAAGCTTGCAATATCTAGCTGGCGTTAAAAAAACCATTGAAGAATGTGGAATGATGGGAACTATGCCTAGCCCTAAAACCCCTGCCACAATTAATGTTACTGCAGGTAGTGCAGAAGAATTAAGCGGTATGCTTAAGGATCTTATGGGGCTAGCAGGCGTTCACAAAGTTGAACCAGAACATATGCCAATGGATAATCCGGAATCACCGACCAAGGTTATCAGTGCTCCACCTATGAAAGCCGAACCTAGCCACGGTGATGACATGAAACGTCTATTGTCTATGATGGATACCGAACATGATATTGAAGAAGATAGCATGAATCCTGGCAATGAACGAGTTTATGATAATAGTCCTGAAGAAGAAGGAAAAGCTAAAGGAAATTGGGCGAACGGTGAAGGCGATGTAGATAATAACTTCAGCAACGCACTGGTCGGAAAAGATAAACATCATAAAGAAGCGTATGAAAGTTTATTTGCGGAATATAAAGAATTTGTTGCAGAATCAAAGAAATCTAAAGGCAAGAAGTGTAACGAATGCGGTAATTGGATGAGTGAATGTTCTTGCGACGAAGTGAAAGAAAGTAAAAAATCCAAATGCTGCTGCAAAGAAAAAGGCAAGAAAAAATGTCCGGTACATGGAAAAATGGATGAAAACTTACTGCCGCAACAACGAGCAATTCAAGCTGAACTTGACAAAAAATACGGCGGCGGTGTAGTACGTACTGGAACAGGAAGAGCCGAAAAACAAGGTCGTATAGGTGCTAAAATTGCTCAAGATATTATCGGAGCAGATAGAGATAGACCTAATAGAACAGGGCAAGGAGAGCCATCTTTCAATCATCGCATAACGAGAGGTTCAAGGAATCGTGAAGAAAGTATGAATGCTGTTGCTGAAGGTAAAAAAAAGCCTAGCGCCGGCATGTCTAAGAAAGCTAAATCCAAACTAGTCAAAAAGGCTAAGAAGGGTGGAGACATCGGGAAGAAAGGTAAGAACTTTGAAAAAGTAGCAAAGAAGGCAGGCGGCGGAGAAAAAGGCAAACGTATTGCAGCCGCAGCTATGTGGAAGAACGCTGCTAAGAAATAAGCTAAATGCTTTACCAAATAGGCCCTTCGGGGCCTATTTTTTTGAGTAAATAATATTATGGGCAGTAAAAATCTCGACGGAGTTCTAATAAAACGCGCAAACCAAAAGCAAAAATGGTCTGAAGAAGACATTCAACATATGCTACTGTGTAGCGATCCTGATACCGGGCCGCAGTATTTTCTTAACAATTTCTTTTACATACAACATCCCACTCAAGGTAGTTTAAGATATCAAGCTTATAATTATCAAACAGAATTATTAAACAGCTACCATACACACCGATTCAGTGTTAATATGCTCGGCCGCCAGATGGGCAAGGCATTAAGTTTAGAAACTCCTATATTAACACCAAATGGATTTGTCATTTTAAAAGATTTAAAGGTAGGTGATGTTATATATGGAAGAGATGGAAAAACTACTAATATTACCTTTATTACCGAAACGATGGAGAACCGACCATGCTACGAAATTATTTTTATACACGGCGAAAAAATTATTGCCGATGCCGAACATCTCTGGAATATTGTATTACCTAAAACTAAGGAAGAAATAACTGTTAATACGTTAGAACTACTTTCTTATTTTAATAAATTTAAAAATACTTCACAAAGTTTACATATAAAAGCATCAAACTGTATTGATTTTGAATATAAAGAAGTTCCTATTGACCCATATTATCTAGGTTTATGGCTTGGCGATGGAGGTACCAAAGATCTTAGAATTACTTGTACAATTGAAGATTATGTCGAATATAATAGAATTTTTACAAATAAAGGGCTTGAGATTTCGCAATTTAAATTAGATAAAAGGAGTGACAAGACGGGTACCTTTTATATTAAAGGAGGAACTAAAAAGTTTAAAGAATTAGGTGTTTGGGGTAATAAACATATACCAGATCTATACATTTTTAATAGTAAAGAAATAAGATTAGAATTATTAAAAGGATTAATGGATTCTGACGGAACTTGTGAAAAAACTGGAGTTTCAAGATTTTATCAAAGTGATGAAAAATTTATTGATAAAGTTAGAATATTGTTATCAACTTTAGGTATCAAAACAACTAAAGGAGAAACTCCAACTACACATAAAACTGCATACACACTTTGTTTTGCAGAAAAAAAATTAGAAATTTTTAATTTGCCGAGAAAATTAGAACGTCAAAGAAATCTTTTAGATCACCCAAAAAATAAAAGAATATATATTAAAGAGATCTCTTTAATAGATTCGGTTCCGGTAAGATGTTTACAAGTTGATAACCATGACCACATGTTTTTATGTGGAGAAACTCTAATTCCTACTCACAATACAACAACTGCAGTAGGCTATCTACTTTGGTATGCTATGTTTGTACCTAGTAGCACTATATTAATTGCAGCACACAAATATACCGGTGCACAAGAAATCATGCAGCGTTTACGTTATGCTTATGAAATGTGCCCAGATAATATACGTGCGGGTGTTACTAGTTACAATAAACAAAGTATAGAATTTGAAAACGGCTCACGTATTGTAGCACAAACAACTACAGAAACTACCGGGCGTGGTATGTCTGTATCCTTACTATACTGCGACGAATTTGCTTACGTAGAACCAAATATTGCTGTTGAGTTCTGGACATCCATAAGCCCAACTCTAGCAACTGGTGGTAAAGCTATTATTACTAGTACACCTAATAGCGATGAAGATCAATTTGCACAAATCTGGAATGAAGCTAATAAAAGGTTTGATGAATATGGTGATGAAACCGAATTAGGACGTAATGGATTCTTTCCATTTATGGCTATTTGGAGTCAACATCCGGATCGTGACGAAACATGGGCTAATACCGAACGCAGCCGTGTTGGAATTGAACGTTTTGAACGTGAACACGAATGTAAATTTTTAATCTTTGATGAAACATTAATTAATAGCATTAGTTTAGCCGATCTCGAAGGGCGAGATCCTATAATGAAGATGGGGCAATCACGCTGGTATAAGAAAATTAATCCTAGTTGTACATACTTGTTTAGCCTTGACCCTAGCTTAGGTACAGGCGGTGACTACGCTGCAATACAAGTACTAGAAGTACCTACAATGGAACAAGTCGCAGAATGGCATCATAATATGACTCCAATACAGGCACAAGTTAGGATACTTAGAGATATGATTCGATATGTTGAAGATCAATGTGCAAATGCTGGCGTAACGTCCAGTATATATTATTCAATTGAAAATAATGCAGTAGGAGAAGCAGGATTGGTTGCTATAAGTGAAATTGGTGAAGAAACATTTTCAGGACTTTTCCTTAGTGAACCCATTAAAAAAGGGCATTTGAGACGTTTCCGTAAAGGATTTAACACTACTCATTCTGCTAAAATCTCAACTTGTGCCAAACTGAAACAATTAATCGAAAGTCGACAAATTAAATTATATAGCAAAAGTTTAATTAGCGAGCTTAAAACATTTGTTGCATCGGGCATTACATTTAAAGCTAAAACTGGACAGCATGATGATTTAGTATCTAGCTTATTGCTAGGGGTAAGAATGACTATGTTGTTACAGGATTGGGATCCATCTGTTTATGAAAAAATGCGCGATCATACCGGATTAGAAGAACACGATTTACCTTTGCCGATTTATATCAGCTCATTCTAACATAAATACAATACTATGGAAGCAATTGAACTTATTTCTCAAGATTTATTTGATAAAGTGCGTAGTCGTTTTTCTAACCTTGAGTTAGGAGACGAAGACGGAAATGTAACAACAGATCCACGATCTGCTAGATTCTTTGATTTTGACTTTGTACATGAAGGAAATAATCTCGGGCGTGTAAGCATCAGCATAAACGAACGAGGTAGCCTAAAAGTTTTTTATAGTCAAGGTATTTTAGAAGGGCATGATCATATAGCACAAGATGTCTGGTTTGGATTTTTAAGAGAAATGAGAAAGTTTGCTAAACGACGTCTATTAAGGTTTGATCCAAAAGACATAACAAAGAGAAATTTAAACAAAGAGGATTTTCAATATCTAGCCTCATCTGGAACTAAGGAAGAAAATATGTCAGAAAGTAGAATGTATGGCAGCAAATATAGCAGCTACTCACCAATGGAAGAAACAAGATTGGTTATTCGCCACAGAAAAGACCGCCCAGTTGACGAAACTCAAAGAGGAAGCCGTAGCAGAAATATTGCTGCAATTTTTATCGAAAATTCCGATGGAGAAAGATTTAAATACCCATTTATACATTTACCCGGTGCTAAAGCTATGCAACGACATGTTGCTAATGGCGGTCGCCCTCATGATGCACACGGACAAGCTATTATTCAAATGAGTGAACAAATTGCTCAGTTAAACTCATTTAAAAAACATGTTAGCTTAAATGATAGTATGCAATCTGATGCAAACAATATCATTGATCGCGCAAATATTAAACTTGAAAATTTAAGACATCAAGTTCATTCATTAAGTAAACAAAAATATTACAAGGAATGGGCTGATACATTCGAAAGCCCATCAGAAGAAGACGAACTAATGATCGACCAAGCTACAATGGAAGATTATAAACATAAATTTACTGTAAATACCTTCTCTGAAGATCTAACGCAATTCTTTCCATTATTACATCGTATAATGAAAGAAACTAGTGCAGTTGATCTTGATAGCTATGTAGAAGAAACTAAAGAGACTACTTGCGATGAATGCGGAATGGTTGAAAGTGGTTGCGAATGCGAACATGAAAAACCTGTTAAAGAATTTAACGAATTAGCTGATTGGGCAAACAAGATTACAGAAGGGCATCTGACTTCTGATATCGTTAGTAAGCTTAAGAATATTGTTGGGCAAAATATTAAAGTCGGTGTTGATGGAACAAATGGACTTCAAACATTGGAGGGAGTACCAGGGTTTGAAGTCGATGATGATCTCACCGATCTAATCAAAGCGGCTGGTACTAACCCTGATAGCGATTTAAACACCATATTAACTGTATGGTTGCATAACCGTGATGATAAGGAAGCAATTGAATTATTAGGATTAACGGATTCAACTGGTTCAGAAGAAGAACCAGAAGCATCAGCAGCACCAGAAGAAGAACCAGAATTACCGGAACCGTCACCAGACGAACAAATGCCAACAGGCGGACCGACTCCACCTTCCTCAACTGCCCAAACACCTCCGGGTGCACCACCATCACCGGCTGGTCAAATGCCGCCACCGTCGGGCCCTCCTGCAATGACCGCAGAAGGAGCAAAGTTACCAAAAGACTTACGTAAACCGAATTTAAAAAATGTTGCGGAAATGATTAAGAGCTTTTATAACAAGGAAGAACGAAATTTTCCTATTGGCGAGCATGGTGTAGTTACTAAAGTTAGAAAAGAATTTGGTGATTACGCAGCAACATTAGCCGAACGATTAATCAATCATATACGTGTTTCTAACCCACAAAGTTCCGAAATGCAGGTTGCAGAACAAAAGCAATTAGAAGATATTATTAGATTATCCGGCATAAAAAAATAACAAATAATTCTTGCAATTATAAATAGAAGTGTGTATATTAACTTATACACACTTTTTCTTTTTAGGCAGTGGCTTAAAAAGAAATGGCACATAATACATACACAACAAGGAGAAAAATTATGGCATCATTAGCAGAACTTAGAGCAAAACTTTTGGAATCAAGCCAGCAAGGCAACAAGCGTTCAACTGGGGATAATGCACTTTTTGCACATTGGAACGCCCCTGATAATAGTACTACTGTAGTACGCTTTCTCGAAGATGGCGACGCAAGTAATAAGACATTTTGGGTTGAGCGCGGAATTATTAAACTTCCATTTGCAGGAGTAGTTGGCGAAACAAATAGCCGTCCGGTTATTGTAGAAGTTCCATGCATGGAAAATTGGAAAGAAACTTGTCCTATTGTGCAGGAAGCACGTGGCTTTTATAAGTTGGCCAAGATCGAAGCAGCTAAAGGTGATAAGGCTAAGAGCGATGAATATGAAGAGCTTGGATCTACTTATTGGAAGAAAAAGACTTATTTGATGCAGGGCTTTGTAGTTGATACGAAGCTGGTTGAAGATAATCCTCCGGCAAATCCTATTCGACGTTTTGTAATTAGCCCACAGATCTATCCATTGATCTATAAGGCATTGCTCGAACCAGAGATTGAAGTAATTCCAACTGATCCTGTACGTGGTTTGGATTTCAAGCTTACTAAGGTTCCTAAAGGGAAATTCTCAGATTATAATTCTAGCGGTTGGGCGCGGCGCGAACGTGCATTGACTGAAGCAGAATTGTCTGCAATTGATCAATATGGGTTATTTGATCTTAAGACTTTCCTTCCTAAGAAACCTACCGAAGTGGAGCTTAAGGTTATGATGGAAATGTTTGAAGCATCAGTTGCTGGCGAAGCATATGATCCAAATCGTTGGGCGCAGTATTATAAGCCCAAGGGTTCTCGTATGGATGCAGAGTATTCTACTAACACTGATGATACTGATGACACTACATTTAATACAGTATCTAAGGCAGCGCCAGTTGCAGAAGCACCGGTATCAGCAGCTCCAGTTGCAGAAACTTCTACAGCAGCATCTGCAAACGATTCTAATAACGATGCAGCAAAGCGTGCACAGGATATTCTTGCAAAGATCCGTAATCGCAATGCACAATAATTTAGGAGATCAAAATGTCTAAGAATTTTGATATTTCTAAATTTAGAAAGAGTATTACTAAGTCTATTCCGGGTATGGGTATCGGTTTCCGAGACCCTACCGATTGGATTTCAACTGGTAATTATGCATTGAATTATCTTATCTCAGGGGACTTCTTTCGAGGAGTCCCTTTGGGAAAGGTAACTTGTTTTGCTGGCGAATCTGGATCGGGTAAAAGCTATATTTGTTCCGGTAATATTATTAAACATGCCCAGGAACAAGGCATCTATGTTATTCTGATTGATAGTGAAAACGCATTGGATGAATCATGGCTACATAAGCTCGGTGTCGAAACTACTGAAGATAAATTGCTTAAGCTTAATATGGCTATGATTGATGATGTTGGTAAAACTATTAGCGAATTCATGGCAGAATATAAAACAATGCCCGAAACAGATCGAGCAAAGGTGTTGTTTGTTGTTGATAGCTTAGGATTCTTAATGACTCCAACCGAAGTTAATCAGTTCGAAGCTGGCGATATGAAAGGCGATATGGGTCGTAAAGCAAAAGCTCTTAAGGCACTAGTTGCTAACTGTGTTAACATGTTTGGTGCATATAATGTAGGGTTAGTTGCTACTAATCATACCTATGCATCACAGGATATGTTTGATCCAGACGATAAGATTTCCGGTGGACAAGGCTTCATCTTTGCTAGTTCAATTGTGGTTTCAATGAAGAAACTCAAACTTAAAGAAGATGAAGATGGTAATAAAACTTCAGATGTTCTAGGTATTCGTGCAGCGTGTAAGGTCGTAAAAACACGCTATGCTAAACCATTTGAAAGTGTACAAGTTAAGATTCCATACTCAACCGGTATGAGTCCAACTTCTGGACTTGTTGACATGTTTGAGAAGATGGGTGTATTATTTAAAGTAGGTAATAAATTAGCTTATACAGATAGAGAAACTGGAGAAATTATTTCCGAATTCCGCAAAAATTGGACCGAAGATAAACTTAAACTCATTATGGCACAATGGGATGAATCGGTAATTAGAGCAGAAGAACCAATCGATGATGTAACGGAGGAAGATAATGGATGAGAGCTTAATTATGGAAATCTGGGATACATTTAAAGAATATATTCCTGAAAAAAATAAAGATAATGCTGCAAGACAGTATGTAGATTATTTGCTTGGTAAAGAGATTAGCGCTAAAGACCTAGAAGCATATCTCGGATACGACACCCATCTCGACGACGCTATTACCGATGTAGTAGAACATAGCGATGACGAAGAAGAGGAGTTTGAGGAAGACTCGTTCGAAGATGACGAGGATTACTAATGCCTCAATGGTACGCAAAGGTGAGCAGAGATCTTGCTCACCTTCCTGCTTGTATTGATTATTTTTATAATGAACTGGATGCTGCGAAGAAAGAAGTTAAACTCTATGGCAATATAGAAAAAGCTGCTTCGCAGCTTCCAGGTATCGTAGAACAACGATTCAATCAATTACAGGAAATCGAAGCAATATTAGAATATCTTAATATCGAATTAAGACGCGTACGAAGTAAAACTTTTAAAAAATATCTCGAAACTTATCAAAGAGCACTAAGTTCTCGAGATGTTGAAAAATATGTTGATGGTGAAGCTGATGTCGTTGATATGGAAAAGATTATTAACGAGTTTGCATTATTAAGAAATCAATGGCTCGGAATCATCAAAGCAGTCGACCAAAAACAATGGCAGATAACAAATATTGTGAAATTAAGAGCCGCAGGGCTCGAGGATGTAAGCGTATAAAATGTTTATCGAAGATCTAATCGACCGACTGGCATGCGAAGGAAATTATATGTTTAGTAGTTCCCTATCGATATCATCTAACGATTTTAAATTAATGTCTAGTTTTTCTACGCAGATAGCACATGGTCGTGGGTTGACTGAAAAACAAAAAAACTATGCAATAAAAATTCTAAAAAAATATTCATCAATCTTATCTGCGGAATTTGGTGTAGATATTAATCCATTGTTAACTAATCCGGCAATGAAATTTCCTACAAGAGTAATTCCACAATCTCGAAATATTACTATTGAAAAAGATGAAAACTCAATCTCATATATTATTGCTAGATTCCCGTATGATAAAGAAATTATTGATAAGATTATCTTACACCGAAGAAATTCAACTGCATTAGATCGTAACGAAGTTAATTGGGATGCCGATAACAAATATTGGAAATTTGCATTAACCGAACAAAATATTTGTTTTTTATCATCATGGCAAAATTTTCAGATGGACGAAAAACTCCTAGAATACTTTAAAGAAATTGCTGCAATACAGCAGCAAATAGAAAATTATGTTCCAATGGTTACACTTGATAATAACAAAAAATTCATCTATAAAAATGTCTCAAAGAATATTCCTACTATAAATTCTGATAATTTAATTGAAGTATTATTGATTGCGAGGAAATATGGAGTAACCTGTTGGTCTGAAGAAATCGATGCCGAATTAGACAAAATTATAAATAATACTGTTAAATCATTTTTAAGAAGTAATTACTCCGATAAAGTGATTAATACTAAAACTCCAATTACTTTTGACGAAGTAGAAGAAATTATACGCTATTATGAAAATATTCTTTTTATAATTCCTTGTGGTAGTGAACTGAAATACCTTAAAGGAACTTATGAAAATTTAATCTCTAAAAATTATAAAAATGAATCTATGGCTGTTTTATTTAGATTAGCAGCAGCTCAAGATCAATTAAATTGTAATAAATTTATACATGATAATTCACTGAATAACCCTATATCAGACAAGACTACACTTATATTTGTTAGTGGAAAAATTCCTAAACCTTTAATAGAAACAAATAAAAAATTTGATTTGGTAATAAACTTTGGTACTAGTTCTGCACATTACACACTACAAAACTTCTTGAAAAATCATCATAATGTTGTTACAATGATTAGTACTCCGCCACATAAGGATTGGAATTATGCCTACGTGTAAGATTGTTATTAAAGACGAAGTTAATATTAAAATCGAAGGACTTGACCTCGATACACGTAAGGATTTGGTTAAAAAATTCAAATATGTAGATCCAACTGCACGATTTCGCCCATCATATAAATTAGGTAGATGGGACGGAAGCATAAGCTTTTTCGGTATAGGCGGAACTTCATATCTAGCTATGCTTGAACCTATTCTCATCGAATTGGAAAATAGAAACTACTACATCGAAGTTGAAGATCTACGAGTTAGTCCACAATTAGTATTTGAGAAAATCACAGAAGAATTTTGGGGAGATAAGGTTTGGCCTAAAGGGCATCGCTTTGAAGGCACTCCAATTAGATTACGTGATGATCAAGTAGAAGTTGTAAATAATTTCCTTTCCAACCCTCAGGCATTGCAAGAAGTTGCAACAGGTGCTGGTAAAACAATTATGACTGCAACATTAAGCAAAATATGCGAGAAATATGGACGAACAATTACTATCGTTCCTAACAAAAGTCTTGTAGAACAAACCGAAGAAGATTTTATTAACGTAGGGTTGGATGTAGGAGTATACTATGGAGATAGAAAAGATCTTAATAGAACTCATACAATTTGTACTTGGCAAAGCTTAAACGTGTTAGATAAAAAATCAAAAAACTTTGAAGAAAGCAATGCACTAATAACTTTGGCAGAATTCTTAGAAGGCGTAAGCACTGTTATTGTTGACGAAGTACATATGGCAAAAGCCGATGTACTTAAGAAACTGTTAACACAAAATCTTCGTAATACACCAATCCGTTGGGGATTAACCGGAACTGTTCCTAAGGAAGAAATTAACTTTCAGAATATCAAAGTTAGTTTAGGTGAGGTAGTAGGCAGAGTTAGTGCACATGACTTACAACAAAAAGGTATTCTTAGTGAGTGTCATGTTAACATTGTGCAAACCGGCGAATGGAAAGTATTTGCTAATTACGCCGAAGAATTAAAATATCTTGTCACAGATGATAAAAGAATTACATATCTATCTAATAAGATTTCTGATATAT
>Ga0209777_10007490_pt1 | contig 12111 bp, 20 predicted proteins | sample FrelakmetHBP12HB_FD_187147 | JGI IMG/M metagenome (GOLD analysis project Ga0209777, IMG submission 187147) | Freshwater lake sediment microbial communities from the University of Notre Dame, USA, for methane emissions studies -HBP12 HB (SPAdes)... | ecosystem: Environmental > Aquatic >... | reverse complement strand
ATGGCCAAGGAAAAATTCGATCGCTCGAAGCCGCACATGAACGTGGGGACGATCGGGCACATTGATCACGGCAAGACGACGCTGACGGCGGCGATCACCAAGGTGCTGGCGAAGGAGAACCCCAAGATCAAGTTTCGTCCCTTCGACTCCATCGACAACGCGCCGGAGGAGAAGGCGCGGGGGATCACCATTGCCATCGCGCACGTGGAGTACGAGACCAAGAACCGGCACTACGCGCACGTGGACTGTCCCGGGCACGCCGACTACATCAAGAACATGATCACGGGGGCGGCGCAGATGGACGGGGCGGTGCTGGTGGTGGCGGCGACGGACGGTCCCATGCCGCAGACGCGCGAGCATGTGCTGTTAGCGCGGCAGGTGAACGTGCCCTACATCGTGGTGTACATGAACAAGTGCGACGCGGTGGAGGACCCGGAGTTGTTGGATCTGGTGGAAATGGAAGTGCGGGAACTGCTGACCAAGTACCAGTTTCCGGGGGACAAGATACCGGTGATCCGGGGCTCGGCGCTGAAGGCCTTGGAAGGGGACGCGAAGGGGGAGAAGTCGATCCACGAGCTGATGGAGGCGATTGACAGCTACATTCCGCTGCCGCCGCGGGAGATTGAAAAGCCCTTCCTGATGCCCATTGAAGACATCTTCTCGATCTCGGGACGGGGGACGGTGGTGACGGGGCGGGTGGAGCGGGGCAAGGTGAAGGTGCAAGAGGAAGTGGAGATTGTGGGCTTGCGTCCGGAGCCGTTCAAGCGGGTGGTGACGGGCGTGGAGATGTTCAAGAAGCTTTTGGACGAAGGGCAGGCGGGGGACAACATCGGGGTGCTGCTGCGGGGCACGGAGAAGGACGACGTGGAGCGGGGGATGGTGCTGGCGAAGCCGGGGTCGATCACGCCGCACACCAAGTTCAAGGCCGAGACCTACGTGCTGAGCAAGGAAGAAGGGGGACGGCACACGCCGTTCTTCGCGGGCTATCGGCCGCAATTTTACTTTCGCACCACGGACGTGACGGGGGTGGCGACGCTGCCGGCAGGGACGGAGATGGTGATGCCGGGGGATAGCGTGAGCCTGGAGATCGAACTCATCACGCCCATCGCCATGGAGAAAGGGCTGCGCTTCGCCATCCGCGAGGGCGGGCACACCGTCGGCGCGGGCAGCGTCACCGAGGTCATCCAATAGAGCTGAGAGCTGAGGGTTGAGATCACGATGCTGCATCAAAAAATTCGAATCCGGTTGAAGGCTTACGATCACAGGATCCTCGATCAATCCGCGGCGGATATTGTTTCGACGGCCAAGCGGACCGGGGCCCAGGTGGCGGGGCCGATTCCCTTGCCGACCGTGAAGAACAAGTATTGCGTTTTGCGCTCGCCTCATTGCGACAAGAAATCGCGGGAGGAGTTCGAGATCCGCACGCATAAGCGGCTGGTGGATATTTTGGAGCCCACTCCAGGTACGATCGAGGCATTGACAAAACTCGATTTGCCTTCGGGTGTGGATATCGAGATTAAAGCTTTTGGCAAGGAACACACCGCGCGATAAGCGGGCTTAGGGTTCGCGGGATGAAGAATCCCGAAACCCAATTCCGAGTCCCGAGTGACGAATATGGTGAAAGCCATACTGGGTAAGAAGCTGGGCATGAGCCAGGTGTTTGGGGCGACGGGTGACGCTATCCCCGTAACCGTCCTGAAGGCCGGCCCTTGTGTGGTTGTCCAGAGGAAGACGGCGCAGAAGGATGGGTACGAGTCCGCGCAGTTGGGGTTGGTTGAATTGCCGCCCCCCAAGCACCTGAACAAACCGATGGAGGGGCACTTCAAAAAGGGGGGAGCGAATCCCGTGCGCTTCCTGAGGGAAGTGCGGCTCGGTTCCGACGCCGGTGAGATTAAAGTTGGCGACAAGGTCCTGGCGGATGTTTTCGCCGTGAACGACCGGGTGGATGTTACGGGCATTTCCAAGGGCCGCGGCTTCGCAGGCGTCCATAAACGGCACCACTTTGGAGGCGGCGGGGGGGCGCACGGCTCGATGTTTCATCGCGCGCCGGGGTCCATCGGCGCTTCGGCTTTCCCTTCACGCGTTCTGAAAGGGATGCGCGCCGCGGGGCATATGGGCCACGCCCAAGTCACTGTCCGCAACCTGAAAGTGATTCAGGTGCTGCTGGAAGAAAACGCGCTGGTGGTTGAGGGCGCCGTGCCCGGGCCCCAGGGCGGGTACGTGGTGGTCCGTAAAGCCAAGGCGCCGCACCGGCAGAAGGCAGAAGGCAGTAAGAAGTAGGATTCTGAATTGTGAGTTCTAGATTATAGGGTGAGCACTGAGCTCGAAAGTTCGGCTCCTAGGCGCGTAAGTCCGGTGGTGGACAGCCGACAAGAGAGGACGCACAGGGGACAAAGCACCCCTGTGCAACGGGCCACCGGCAACGGGCAACTGACATGGCGACGGTAGAAGTAAAGAACCTGGATGGGCAGAGCGTGAAAGAGCTTCAGCTCGCCGACGAAGTGTTTGCATCGAAGCCGAACCAAAGCCTGCTCTGGGAAGCCGTGAAGCAATACCTGGCGAGCCGGCGGCGCGGGACGCACAAGACCAAGAGCCGTGGGGAGGTCAGGGGCGGCGGCAAGAAGCCTTGGCGGCAGAAAGGCACCGGCCGGGCTCGCGCGGGAAGCACTCGCAGTTCCCTGTGGCGGCACGGCTCAATTGCGCATGGCCCCCAGCCGCGCGATTACTCCTACCAGCTTCCGGAGAAAATGCTGCGCGGCGCCTTGCGTTCGGCGCTGGCTGCCAAGTACCAGGAAAAGAAGCTGACGGTTGTCGATCAGTTCAACCTGCAGGAATCGAAGACCAAGCAATTTGCCGGAGCGCTCGAGAAGTTGGGTGTGCAGAAGACCGTGCTGGTGGTCAACGAGGCCGCGAACCGGAACCTCCAACTCTCTTCGCGGAACATCGAAGGCTGTGACTTGGTGCGCCACCACGACCTTCATCCGTACCATATCCTGAGCCACGATCAGCTCTTGATTTCTGAAGGCGCCTTAACTCGTTTGCAGGAGGCGCTCCGATGACCAAGAACCCGTACCAGATCCTGCATAAGCCGATCGTGACGGAGAAGAGCGTGGCCGTCAAAGAGCGGAATAAGATGCTCTGTTTCCGAGTAGCTCCTCATGCCACGAAGACGGAGATCCGGGAAGCGGTGCAGACGGTCTTCAAGGTGAAGGTGGAATCGGTGCACACCAGTCTCTACCCGGGGAAGATGCGGCGGCGGGGACAGAAGTTTGGATTCAGGCCCGAGTGGAAGAAGGCCTACGTCAAACTGAAGGCGGGCGAGAAGGTGCCGGAGTACGTCGAGAACGCTTGAGGGAACTAAGGTTGCTATGGGAATAAAAACCTACAGGCCCTATACCGAAACGCGGCGGTTTCAAACGGGGCTGACCTTCGACGAGATCACCTCCACGGAGCCCTATAAGCCGCTCCTGGAGCCCAAAACGCGTATCTCGGGCCGGAACAACCACGGAGAGATCACGATTTGGCACCGTGGGGGCGGGCACAAGCGCCATTACCGCGTTGTGGACTTCAAGCGCGACAAGATGGGCGTTCCTGCGCGGGTGGCCACCATCGAGTACGATCCGAACCGCTCTGCCTTCATCGCTCTGCTCAATTATGCGGACGGCGATAAGCGATACATCCTCTGTCCGCAAGGCCTCAAGGTGGGCGATAAGGTGGTTTCGGGACCGGAGGCGGATATCGTCACGGGCAACGCGCTGCCGTTGAAGAACATTCCGGCCGGCACGATGGTGCACAACATTGAATTACGGCCGGGCAAGGGCGGCCAACTGGTGCGCAGTGCCGGGGCTGCCGCGCAACTCCTGGCCAAAGAGGGAGAGTACGCACAACTCCGGCTGCCTTCGGGGGAGGTCCGCAAGGTCTACCTTGATTGCATCGCGACGGTCGGACAGGTCGGGAACCTCGACCACGAAAATATCACGATCGGCAAAGCGGGGCGAAAGCGCTGGATGGGGATCCGGCCCACGACGCGCGGCGTGGCGATGAATCCGGTCGATCATCCACTGGGCGGAGGAGAAGGCAAGACCTCGGGCGGGCGTCATCCCGTGACCCCCTGGGGCCAGCCGACGCGCGGCTATAAGACACGCAATAACAAGCTGACGGATCGATTCATCGTCAAGCGGCGTGAAAAGAAATAAGGGGAGGCAGCTTTGGGCAGGTCGCTGAAAAAAGGGCCGTTCGTGGATGACCACTTGATCAAAAAGATCGAGCTGCTCAACCGGCGATTCGAAAAGAAAGTTGTTAAAACCTGGTCGAGGCGTTCCACGATCGTTCCCGAGATGGTGGGGCACACGGTGGCCGTGCACAACGGAAAGAAATTCATTCCCGTGTACATCACGGAAAACATGGTGGGGCACAAGCTGGGAGAGTTTGCGCCGACGCGCTCGTTCAAGGGCCACAGCGTGAAGGTGGCTGCGGAGAGAGCTGCTGCGGCGGCTGCTCCGCCGGCTCCGGTGGGCGGCGCGCCCAAGCCCACCACGCCACCGCCCGCTGCTGCGCCCGGAGGCGGAGCCAGTTCATAGGGGAAGGCCGGACCTGGCGGGACGGTGCGAAACCCTGTAGCGCCCCGATTCGTCGGGGAGGGTGACGGGCTAAAGCCCGGCGCGACAAACGGACAAAGCCATGGAAGCTGAAGCGACGCTAAAGTATATTCGAGTTTCGCCCCAGAAGGCGCGACTTGTGGTCGACCTGATCCGGGGGAAACGTGTGGCCGAAGCGCTCGGCATTCTGAGCTTCACCAAGAAGCGCGTGACGCGGCACGTGGAGAAGGTTTTGCGCTCGGCGGTCGCCAACGCGGAGCAGAAGTCGGAAAACGTGGATGTGGATGAGCTGGTCGTGTCAAAGGCCTACGTCAATGAGGCGCCCCGGCTCAAGAGAATCCGCCCCGCGCCCATGGGCCGCGCCTTTCGCTACCAGCGGCGGAGTAGCCACATTACGTTGGTGGTTGAAGCGCCGGAATAGAGGAAGCCGTCAGCACTCAGCTATCGGCAATCCGCTAGAGCCGTTGGCTGAACGCTGATAGCTGAAGGCTCGAAAGAAGGAGGCACAAGGTGGGTCAGAAGGTTCATCCTTATGGATTCCGCCTGGGATACAACAAGACCTGGAAGTCGCGGTGGTTCGCCAAAAAGGACTACTCGCGGCTGCTCCATGAGGACCTCAAGCTGAAGCAGGAGCTCAAGGCGCAGCTCCAGGCAGCGGGTGTGGCCTCGATCGAAGTGGAACGTCCGGGCAACAAGTTGAAGATTACCATTCACACCGCAAGGCCGGGGATTATTATTGGCCGGAAGGGCGCTGAAATCGACCGCCTTCGGCAGGAGATTCAGAAACGCACAGGCCGCGAGGTGCTGCCGATCAACATCCAGGAAGTGCATCGGCCGGAATTGAACGCACAGCTCGTCGCCGAGGCCGTGTGCCTTCAGTTGGAGAAGCGCGTGGCGTTTCGCCGGGCGATGCGCAAGGCCGTGGATTCGGCGCTGCGCTTTGGCTGCAAGGGGATTAAGATTCGTTGCGGCGGGCGGCTGAACGGCGCTGAAATCGCCCGCTCCGAATGGTACCTTCAGGGCCGGCTGCCCTTGCACACCCTGAGGGCGGATATCGACTACGGCTTGGCGCAAGCCATGACCACCTATGGGGTGATCGGCGTGAAATGCTGGATCTACAACGGCGAGATCCTGGAGCAGAAACGCCGGCCCGAAAAGGTGGAAGAGCCCGTGGAAGTAGCCCCGGCGGTTTAGGTAACGAAATATGTTGATGCCGAGCAAAGTCAAGTACCGGAAACAGCAGCGCGGCCGTACGCGTGGGAAAGCGTGGCGCGGTTCGAAACTTTCCTTCGGCGACTATGGCCTCAAGGTTTTGGAACCGGGGTGGATCACGGACCGGCAGATTGAGGCCAGCCGCGTGGCCATCATGCGCTTCATCAAGCGCGGTGGGAAACTTTGGATCCGCATTTTCCCCGACAAGCCGGTGACCAAGAAGCCGGCCGAAACACGCATGGGCAAAGGGAAAGGTGCGCCGGAATTCTGGGTGGCGGTCGTCAAGCCGGGCCGCATGCTGTTTGAGGTGGAGGGCGTGACCGAGGAGGAAGCGCGGATGGCCATGCGGTTGGCCAGCCACAAGCTCCCCTTGGCCACCCTATTCGTCGCCCGCAAGGCGGCTGCCTAGGGCCGCGGCAGCGCGAGTCCGGGCAGCGTAAACTGACCGAGCAAGGTTGGAGTTATGAAGCTGGAGAAGGACAAGAGATGGAAGTGGCCCGCGGAGAAGATGCGGGAGTGGACGGACGACGAACTTCGCCAGAGGGAGCGCGAGTTCTCCGAGCAGCTCTTTCGCTTGAAGTTCCAGATGGCCAGCGGCCAATCGGAGAACCTGCAAACGATCCGCGACCTGCGCAAAGGGATGGCGAGGGTCAAGACGCTTATCCGGGAGCGCGAATTGAAAACTTCTGAAAGCAGGCAGGCCTGATCATGACGGACACCCCGATCGAAGGAGAAAAGAAAGTGACGGTGGCAAGGCGGCAGGAAAAAGTGGGTACGGTGACCAGTAACAAAATGCAGAAGACCGTGGTGGTGACCGTAGAACGCCAGGTGATCCACCCACTTTACAAGCGGGTGGTGAGGCGGTCGAAGAAATTTCTTGCCCACGATGAAAAGAACGAATGCCGCGTGGGCGATCAGGTTCGAATCCAGGAGACGCGCCCCTTGAGCCGCCGCAAACGTTGGCGGGTGGTCGAGGTGGTGAGGAAGTCTGCCGAAGTCGCTCCCCTCCCGGAGGCCAGCCTATGATTGGGATGAGGACCATCCTGCAGGTGGCGGATAATTCCGGGGCGCGGAAGCTGGCTTGCATTCTTCCCCGGGGCGGCGACGTAGGTTTGCAGGCGGGGTTGGGCGATGTGGTCACGGCTTCGGTGAAAGAGGCGGCGCCCGACAGCCCTATTCCCAAAGGGAAAGTGGTCCGCTGCGTCATCGTCCGGATGCGCAAGGAACAGCGGCGCCGCGACGGCAGCTACATCCGCTTCGATGAGAATGCAGCCGTGTTGATCAACGAGACCGGTGAGCCCGTGGGTACCCGCGTGTTCGGCCCGGTTGCCCGCGAACTGCGTGAGAAGAAATTCCTGAAGATTGTCTCCCTGGCCCCGGAGGTGTTGTAATGGGACTCTCACTGGTGGTTCGCAAGAACGATACGGTCCGGATTATCGCCGGGCGCGACAAGGGGAAAGTCGGGCGAGTGCTGGAAGTGGAGCCCCGGAAGCATCGAGTCTACGTTGAGCACGTCAACATGGTGAAGCGCCACGTGCGTCCGAACCCTGCCAAGCAAATCCGCGGGGGGATATTGGAGAAGGAAGGCCCCATCCACGTCTCGAATGTGGCCTTGGTGTGCAGCGAGTGCGGGCCTACACGCGTCCAGCACCGGGAACGGGCGGATGGCAAGAAGGTCCGGATTTGCGTCAAGTGCGAGAAATCGCTGGATAAGTAAGGCCGGGAGAACAGGAAGTAAATATGGCGCCGCGATTGAAAGAGAGATACTTGAAGGAGGTCGTTCCTGCCTTGGTGAAGGAATTCAACTATTCCAATCCCATGGCCGTCCCGCGCCTGCAGAAGATCGTCGTCAACATGGGCTTGGGGGAAGCGATCCAGAACGCCAAACTGCTGGACGCCGCGAGCAATGAACTGGGGCAGATTACGGGGCAGAAACCCGTCATCACCCGGGCCAAGAAGTCGATTGCCAATTTCAAGCTGCGGAAGAACATGCCCATCGGCGCCATGGTAACGCTGCGGGGTAACCGCATGTACGAATTCTTCGACCGGCTCACCAGCGTAGCGCTGCCCCGCGTGCGTGACTTCAAGGGGCTATCGACTCGCGCTTTTGACGGGCGAGGCAATTACACGCTCGGCCTGCGCGACCAGTTGGTTTTCCCCGAGGTCGACTACGCTAAGGTCGATCGAGCAAAGGGTATGAACATCTCCATCGTTACGGACGCCCGCTCGGACGCCGAAGCTATGGCGCTCCTCCGCCACCTCGGAATGCCCTTCCGCACGGAAGTGCAGCGCCGGCAAGCCGCCGGGGAGGAGACGGAGAAGACAGCGAAGATAGGGGGGTAACTCGTGGCACGCAGCTCCATGATGGCGAAATTGGTCAGGAAGCCCAAGTTCAAAATCCGGCATCGGAATCGGTGCCTGATCTGCGGGCGGCCGCGCGGTTACCTGCGCAAATTCCAGATGTGCCGCCTGTGCTTTCGGCAACTGGCGCTACGAGGTGATATCCCCGGTGTTGTGAAGTCGAGCTGGTAACACTAATCAAGACGCCCCGACAGGGCGTCGCTAAAGCGCAGGAGTTTTTCGGCCTATGATTACTGACCCTATCGCGGACATGCTGACCAGAATTCGAAACGGGATTAAGGCCCGGCAACAGCGTGTTGAAATGCCTTCCTCCAAACTGAAAGTTGAGGTCGCGCGAATCCTCAAAGAAGAAGGCTACATCAGCAACTACAAGGCGAGCGAGGAAGGGAAAAAGAAAGTCTTGAGGGTGCTTCTCCGTTACAGCACTGACGGGGAGAGCGTGATCAGGTCGCTCGAAAGGGTCTCCAAGCCGGGACGCCGGGTTTATGTAACGTCGCGGGAGATCCCGCGTGTCATGGGGGGATTGGGAGTCAATATCCTGACGACTCCCCGCGGGGTCATGACAGGCAAGGGCGCCCGCAAGGCGGGTGTGGGTGGTGAGGTGCTGTGTAGCGTCGCTTAACCGGCAGGTTGAGCGAGGGAAGCGGCGCCGGCATCAGGTGCAAGCTTATGTCGAGAATTGGCAGCAAACCGATCGAGATTCCTTCCGGGGTCAGCTTGAGCACGGAAGGTTCGGAAATGGTCGTCAAGGGACCGAAGGGGACCCTGAGGGTGGGCATCCCGCGTGGGATCAGCGCGGAGAAACATGATAGTCGCCTGCTCCTCCGTCGAGAGACGGACGACCAATCCGCGCTGCATGGGCTGGCCCGCAGCTTGCTCTCCAATGCCCTCACGGGTGTGACCAAAGGTTTTGAGAGGCATCTGGATATCGTGGGGATTGGCTATCGCGCTGAACGCAAAGGCGAGTCGGTGATGTTTACGCTCGGCTATTCGCACCCGATTGAGTTTCCCATCCCGGAAGGGCTGGCGATTGCCGTGGAACGCCAAACACACCTTGTGGTGAGCGGCGCGGACAAGCAAAAGGTTGGGCAGGCGGCAGCGGAGATTCGCGGCCTGCGACCGCCCGACCCGTACAAGAACAAGGGAATCCGCTATTCGGACGAGCGCCTGAAGAAGAAAGTGGGGAAGGCTGCGGCAGCAGCCGGCGCGGGAGCGGCCAAGGCCGGGTAGTCGATTCGCCCTGCCAATCCGTCGGCTGACGGACGGCAGACAGGCCCAACGGGGATCAGCTTATGTTGCAGCTCGTATCCAGAGACACGGCACGCAGGCGAGTTCACATTCGAATTCGTTCGCGGGTGAGCGGGCGCGCGCAGGCGCCGCGGCTGAACGTTTTTCGTTCTCTCAAGCACATTTACGCGCAGATCGTCGATGACAGCCGCGGGGACACCCTGATTGCTGCGTCGACCCGGGACAAAGAAGTGCGTAAGACCCTGAAGACCGGTGGGAACATCGCAGCGGCCAAGGTCGTGGGACAGGTTCTAGCGAAGCGGGCCAGCGCCGCCGGAATCTCCCGGGTGGTTTTTGACCGTGGCGGTTACGCTTATCACGGCCGCATAAAAGCCCTGGCAGATGGGGCGCGTGAAGCAGGTTTGAAGTTCTAGCGGAGGAATCGTTGGTCAATCGCATTGACGCAAACGCGTTACAGCTCAAAGACCAGGTGGTTTCTATCAACCGGGTCACCAAGGTAGTCAAGGGCGGCAAAAACCTGAGCTTCGCGGCCTTGGTGGTCGTGGGAGACGGAGCAGGAATTGTCGGCTATGGGTCGGGGAAGGCTCGCGAGGTCCCCGCGGCGATCCGGAAGGGCATCGAGGCCGCGAAGAAGTCTCTCTTCAAGGTCACGATTACCGCCACTTCGATCCCCCATGTGGTCCTCGGCCATTACGGCGCGGGCCGAGTTCTCTTAAAGCCCGCCCCGCCAGGCACGGGAGTGATCGCAGGCGGCGCGGTGCGAGCCGTCGTGGAAGCGGCAGGGATTCAGAACGTGCTGACCAAGTCCCTGGGAACAACGAATCCTGCCAATGTCGTCAAGGCAACCATGGATGCCCTGCTCAAGCTGCGCAATGCCGACCAGGTCGCCGACATCCGCGGCAAGGCGCGCGAGGAATTGTGATCCCTTAGCTTTCGACCCTGAGCTTTTGACTCTGAACTTGACTTATGCCCGATAAAACCACCAAGACAATTCGTATCAGATGGGTGCGCAGTGGTATCGGCTTCCCGCGGCGGCAAAAGACCTGGGTGCGGAGCTTGGGGCTGACAGAATTGAACCAGGTGGTCGAGCGGCCGGACACCCCACAGATTCGTGGGTTGGTGGCGCGGGCGCATCATCTGGTGGAAATTCTGGGAGAAACTGCTGGGCGGGGCTCCGCTGCCATGCCGGAATACACGGTTCTGCCGCCCGAGGTCGTCCCTATTCAGGAGGCAGTTAGGGCGGAGGAGGGGGCCGAACCAGCAGTCGCTGCGGTCGAACCCACACCTTCCACCACTTCGGATCAGGTACCGGAGCAGGCGACAGAAGAGGCGGGCGAACCGCCCGGAGCGTCCGCCACGGACGAGAGCGAGCGGCGAGCCGGCAGGACCTCTCAAGCCAAGGAGGCCAAGCCGGCCAAGGGTGCGGCTAAAGAGGCGAGGAAGCCAGTCGAGGAGGCCGCGCGGAAAGGGTCCAAAGCTTCCAAGGCCGGAAAGAAATAGGCAGCACGGATATGCCAACACACATTGGAACACTTCGACCTCCGCGGGGCGCGACCCGGCGCCCGAAGAGGATTGGCCAGGGTATGGGCTCCGGCCACGGCAAGACGGCCACACGGGGCTCGAAAGGGCAGCGCTCCCGTACGGGATCGCGCATGCGGCCTGGGTTCGAGGGCGGACAGATGCCGCTCCAGCGCCGCCTCCCCAAGCGGGGCTTTACGAATATCTTTCGCAAGCATTACGCCGTCGTAAATTTGAAGGACCTGGCGAAGTTGGAACCCCAGGAGAAGATTACTCCGGATGTGCTCATTCAACTGGGGTTGGTGAAACGGCTTGGCGACGGCTTAAAAATTCTGGGGGACGGCGAAGTGAAGTCGGCGCTCCTGGTTTCCGCTCACGTCTTCTCCAAGTCCGCCCGGGAGAAGATCGAGAAGGCAGGCGGCAAGGCTGAGGTCATTCCGGCATGATCGAATCTTTAAAGAGCATCACAGAGATCCCGGATCTCCGCAAGCGTATCCTCTTTACGCTGCTGATGCTCGCCGTGTATCGCCTGGGGGCTTTTATTCCTACCCCAGGCATCAACGCCGACGTCTTCGAGCAGGCCTTCTCACAGTTGGCAGGGTCGCTGTTCGGCTTGCTCTCGATGTTTTCGGGCGGCAGCTTGCGCCGCCTGACGGTCTTTGCCCTGGGGATCATGCCCTACATTACGGCTTCGATCATCCTCCAACTGTTGACCGTGGTTTCGCCCCATCTCGAAAAACTGAAGAAAGAAGGCGAGTTGGGCCGCCGCAAAATGACGGAGTACACCAGGTGGATGACGGTGGGGTTGAGCGCGTTTCAGGCTTTTGGCATTGCGGTGGCCCTCCAGAAGCAGACCACGCAGGGAATGCAACTGGTGATCAACCCGGGGCCCGGATTCATATTCTCCACCGTGTTGACGCTGACCACGGGATCGATCTTCATCATGTGGCTCGGCGAACAGATTACCCAGCGCGGCATCGGCAACGGGATGTCGCTGTTAATCTTTGCGGGGATTGTGGTGGGGTTGCCCCGGGCCGTGGCCGACCTCTACGAAAAAGTGTTCGTCACCCGCGTATGGAACTTGCCTGTTCTCGTGTTGTTGCTGGCGTTTATGGTGGTTATTGTCGGGTTTATCGTCATGGTGGAGCGGGGTGAGCGCCGGATTCCCATCCAG
>Ga0209777_10007489_pt1 | contig 12111 bp, 6 predicted proteins | sample FrelakmetHBP12HB_FD_187147 | JGI IMG/M metagenome (GOLD analysis project Ga0209777, IMG submission 187147) | Freshwater lake sediment microbial communities from the University of Notre Dame, USA, for methane emissions studies -HBP12 HB (SPAdes)... | ecosystem: Environmental > Aquatic >... | reverse complement strand
AAACGCAGGCTCAGTGCCAGCAGCAAGGAGGCAGCTTCCAGGGCAACGGGAGCCGCTGCAACCCAAACCCATGCTCGGGGCCGACCGGAGCCTGCTGCTTCACGGATGGACATTGCACGATTCTCACCTCACTCCAGTGCCAGTACCAGGGCGGCAGCTACCGGGGCAACGGTACCACCTGCGATCCAAATCCTTGCATTGGCGCCTGCTGCTTCGCGGATGGTCACTGCACGGTCCTCACGCGGACGCAGTGTCAACAGCAAGGGGGCACGTATCAAGGCGGCGGAACCAGCTGCACACCGAATCCTTGCCCGCAGCCGACCGGAGCCTGTTGCTTCACGGACGGTCACTGCACGATCCTCACGCAGGCTCTATGCCAGCAGCAGGGGGGCACGTACCAGGGCAACGGAACCAGCTGCACACCCAACCCCTGCCCGCAGCCGACCGGAGCCTGTTGCTTCACGGACGGTCACTGCACGGTCCTCACGCAGGCTCTATGCCAGCAGCAGGGAGGCACGTACCAGGGCAACGGAACCGGCTGCACTCCGAACCCCTGCCCGCAGCCGCCGACCGGCGCCTGCTGCTTCACGGACGGACATTGCACGGTCCTCACGCAGGCTCAGTGCCAACAGCAGGGAGGCACATACCAAGGCAACGGAACCAACTGCACGCCGAACCCCTGCCCCCAGCCACCGACCGGCGCCTGCTGCTTCACGGACGGACATTGCACGGTCCTCACGCAGGCTCAGTGCCAACAGCAGGGAGGCACATACCAAGGCAACGGAACCAACTGCACGCCGAACCCCTGCCCGCAGCATCCAACGGGCGCCTGCTGCTTCGCGAACGGGAGCTGTTCAGTCCTGACGCAAGCCGAGTGTGAGCAGCAATGTGGGACGTATCAAGGCGACCACACGACCTGCATTCCAAGTCCGTGTACCCCTCACGGCCGGGAGCCACGCAGGATATCGAGTGTCGCTTCCCGACCGATTCAATTCCCGCTAGGAGGCGAGGCCCGCCGCGACCGGCCGAGTCGCAACGCGAACGGGGCCATGGTGCTTCACGTCGATAACACCGTCTGCTACTCGGCGGGAAGCGACTACTGCTCGACAGATCCCCTACCGGCGACCTGCGCGGACCTGGTCACGAGCGTCACCAGGGACCCGAGCATCGAAGCGGTGATCTGGATGGTCGCGGCCTTCCCGGACAACTCCAGCCCCGCCGTCACCGCATTCCAGGTCGGGATCGCCGGTGATGTTCCGGCGGACTACTATACGGCCTTCGCGCCCTGCGGCCCCGGGGTTCTCGAGATTCCGGATGCCACGTGGCCCGCTCCGGGCACGGGGACGGCCTGCGCCTTCGGGACACCGGTGTACGACCGTCTCTTCAAGATGTACTGGTTGGCGGTGACCGCTCCCGGGACCGGCTCCAGCATCAGCACAACGAACTACCCCAGCGGCGACCAACATGCCGAGTGGGCGGACGACGGAAGCCCGCCATTGATCGACTACTGCGACAACTTCGGTCAGGTGGTCTGGGAAGGTGCAGGTCAGAATCAGTGCCCGGTTCCGGCCCACCTGGGGGCGTGCTGCTTCCCCGACGGCCACTGCGAGGTTCTAGACCAGACTGCTTGCACCGGCGTGTACCAAGGCGATGGGACTACCTGCACACCGAATCCCTGCCCGCAGCAGCCAACGGGCGCCTGCTGCTTCACGGACGGACATTGCACGGTCCTCACGCAGGCTCAGTGTCAACAGCAGGGAGGCACATACCAAGGCAGTGGATCCAGCTGCACACCGAATCCCTGCCCGCAGCCGACCGGCGCCTGCTGCTACCCGACCGACTGTATGGTGCAGACGCAGGCGGATTGCCAGGGCACCTACCTGGGTGATGGCGTCCCCTGCGATCCGAACCCCTGCTCGCAGCCGCCAACCGGCGCGTGCTGTTTCTCGGACGGTCATTGCACGATCCTCACACAAGCCTATTGCCAGCAACAGGGAGGGAGCTATCAGGGGGATCTGAGCGTCTGCAGTCCGAATCCTTGCCCACAGCCGATGGACGCGTGTTGCTTCGATGACGGCCGCTGCGCGGTGCTCACGGAGGCTGAGTGCCTACAGCAAGGGGGCAGCTATCAGGGCTACGGGACCACCTGCGATCCGAATCCTTGTATCGGCGCCTGCTGCTTCGTGGATGGTCACTGCGCGGTCCTCACGGAAGCTCAATGCCAGCAGGAAGAGGGCGGCTACCAAGGGGGCGGGACCACCTGCACTCCGAATCCATGTCCGCCGGCGGGAGCTTGCTGCTTCCTGGATAACCACTGCTCCTTCGTCACGCAGGCTGTATGCCAGCAACAGGGCGGCAGCTACGAGGGAGATGAAAGCACTTGCGACCCGAATCCATGCACTCTGACCGGGGCCTGTTGTTTCGCGGACGGTCACTGTGCGGTGCTCACGCACGCCGAGTGCCGGCAGCAGAGTGGCGACTACCGGGGTAGCGGCACCACGTGCGATCCGAATCCGTGTCCGCAACCGGGCGCCTGCTGCTTCGCGGATGGACATTGTACAATCCTCACCCAGCCGCTTTGCGAACAGCTGGGAGGCGCCTTCTATGGCGCCGGAACCCCTTGCGTTCCAAATCCCTGTCCGCAGCCTCCGACCGGCGCGTGCTGTTTGTGGGGCGGTCAGTGCCTCATCCTCACCCGCGCCGAATGCCAACAACAGGGCGGTTCGTACCAGGGGGACAACACGACCTGTGATCCGAACCCATGTAATCCTTGCAGCAAGAAGTCGCATCTCCGGCCGCAAACTCCCGGCCAACCGACCGCGTTTGTCCCCGCCGCCGGTCCGGTCCATAGGGGGAACGTTGCTCGAGATGCACGTTGGACGGATGCTCCGGATGTCAACGGCTTGATCGCTTCCTCCGAGCAGATCCTCATGTACGGTCTCGAGAGCGAGCTCGCGAACGACTTCATGATGGATTACGTCAGCCACATCACGGTGTGGACAGGCTACTGGAACAACAACACTCCGTGCCAGACCGGCATCCCATTCCCGGGTCTCAACATCCGGGTCTACGACGATGCCGGCTGCGTCCCCGGCGCCGTGATGTACGATGTTTCCCCAGCCGTCAACGAGACATCCTACGGTTGCCAGTCGGGTGGCTACCCGATGTTCCAGGACGACATGGACGTTTCCTTCAGTCTGTCTGGTGGCAACCTCTACTGGCTCGGCGCGCAGGTGAAGGACCATCCGTTCCCGCCGCAGGGTGGGCGTCTTGCTTCCGTCGGTATCCAGAGCTGCTATACCGTATTCAAGAGTGCCTACTTCGGCTACCCGGACTGGACGCCCGTATGCGATGTATTCGGGATAAACTTCGACGTGAGCCAGGCGCTCGAGGGTGGCGCCACGCCGACCGTCCGGACAACGTGGGGCAGGATCAAAGGGATGTATCACTAGCGATGAGAATTGCTCGATAGTACGCGGAGGGGGACGGCCACTCGAGGTCGTCCTCCCTCGCGAAAACCCCAACTTGATTGGATCAAGTCGCTTACAACGCAATTGATTTCTCGGTCCTTCTGCCCTAGAATTGCCTCGGCGAAATCCAGTCCCCCAGCCGATGACTCAATCAGGGCGCGCGAGCAGAAGGGAGCCAATATGTTCTCGAGCCGCCGTACCACTGTCCCTGGCATCCAACCTGCATCCACGACCGTTGCGTTCGTTCTTCTCCTCCTGGCGAGCATCTGGAGCCCGGCCATGGCTGGCCGCAACACCGCCGGAGCCATGGTGCTTCACGTCGACAACGCGGTCGTATATTCGGCCGGGGTCAACTACTGCTCGGCCGATCCCCTGCCGGCGACCTGCGCAGACCTGGTGACGAACGTCACCAAGGACCCGAGCGTCGAGGCTCTCGTGTGGATGGTCGCGGCTTTCCCGGACAACTCCAGTCCCGGCGTCACCGCGTTCCAGGTTGGGATCGCCGGTGATGTTCCGGCGGACTACTACACGGCCTTCGCGCCATGCGGCCCCGGGGTCCTCGAGATTCCGGATGCCACGTGGCCCGCTCCCGGCACGGGGACGGCATGCGCCTTCGGGACGCCGGTGTACGGCCAGCTCTTCAAGATGTACTGGTTCGTGGTGACCGCTCCCGGGACCGGCTCCAGCATCAGCACAACGAACTACCCCAACGGCGATCACCATGCCGAGTGGGCGGACGATAGCGACCCGCCGCTGATCGACGTTTGCTACAACTTCGGTCGGGTCGTCTGGGGTGGTGCAGGTCAGAATCAGTGCCCGGTCCCGCCGCAATCGGGTGCTTGCTGCTTCGCGGACGGCACATGTAGGGATCTGCTTGCCGACGATTGCGGCGCTGCGGGCGGGACATTCGAGGGTCCGGGTACTTCCTGCGCAACGTTCCAGTGCCCGCTGATCGGCGCCTGTTGCTTCGCGGATGGACATTGCACGGTCCTCACGCAGGCTCAGTGCCTGCAGCAGGGGGGCACATACCGGGGAACCGGAACCAACTGCAATCCGAACCCGTGCCCGCAGCCGCCGACCGGCGCCTGCTGCTTCCCGGAAGGCTACTGCTTCGAAGAAACGCAGGCTCAGTGCCAGCAGCAAGGAGGCAGCTTCCAGGGCAACGGGAGCCGCTGCAACCCAAACCCATGCTCGGGGCCGACCGGAGCCTGCTGCTTCACGGATGGACATTGCACGATTCTCACGCAGCTTCAGTGCCAGTACCAAGGCGGCAGCTACCGGGGCAACGGGACCAACTGCGATCCAAATCCTTGCATGGGCGCCTGCTGCTTTGCCGACGGTCACTGCACGGTCCTCACGCGGACTCAGTGCCAACAGCAAGGGGGCACGTACCAGGGCAACGCAACCAGCTGCAATCCGAACCCATGCCCGCCGCCGACTGGAGCCTGCTGCTTCACGGACGGCCATTGCACGGTCCTCATGCAGGATGTCTGCCAACAGCAGGGAGGCACTTACCAAGGGAACGGAACCGCCTGTAGTCCGAACCCTTGCCCGCAGCCGACCGGCGCCTGCTGCTTCACGGACGGCCATTGCACGGTTCTCACGCAGGCCGTCTGCCAGCAGCAGGGGGGCACATTCCAGGGCAACTGGACTCCCTGCGATCCGAATCCGTGCCCGCAACCGGGCGCGTGCTGTTTTGCGGACGGCAACTGCACGATCCTCCCGCAGCCTCTTTGCGAGCAGCAAGGCGGCAACTTCCAGGGCGTCGGCACGACCTGCGATCCGAATCCTTGTCCGCAACCGACCGCCGCGTGTTGCTTCGCCGACGGCCACTGCACGGTCGTCACGGAGGTTGATTGCCTCCAGCAAGGGGGCGCCTACCAGGGTTACGGGACCAGCTGCGATCCGAATCCGTGTACCGGCGCCTGTTGCTTCGTGGATGGTCACTGCGCGGTCATCACGGAAGCCCAATGCCAGCAGCAGGAGGGCGGCTATCAGGGAGGCGGCACCGGCTGCACCCCGAATCCATGTCCGCCGGCGGGAGCCTGTTGCTTCCTGGACAATCATTGCTCCTTCGTTACACAGGCCGCATGCCAGCAACAGGGCGGCAGCTATGAGGGAGATGGGGCCGCCTGCGATCCCAATCCATGCACTCTGACCGGGGCCTGTTGTTTTGCGGACGGTCACTGTGCAGTGCTCACGCACGCCGAGTGCCGGCAACAGAACGGCGACTACCAGGGTAGCGGCACCACGTGCGATCCGAACCCGTGTCTGCAGCCGGGCGCCTGCTGCTTTGCGGACGGGCATTGCACGATCCTCACGCAGCCGCAGTGCGAGCAGCAGGGCGGCAGCTTCGAGGGTGTCGGGACGCTCTGCGTTCCGAACCCATGCCCGGTGCCGACCGGCGCCTGCTGCTTCACAGATCTACATTGCACGGTCCTCACGCAGGCCGAGTGCCAGCAGCAGGGCGGGACGTTTCTGGGCGACGGGACGAACTGTGATCCGAACCCGTGTAACCCCTGTGACAAAGCACCGCATCCCCGGCCGCAGGGCGCCATCCAGCCGACTCTATGTTTCCGGGGAAGCGCCCCCCCCCATGGCACCGGCATCGCGCGTGATGTGTCCTGGTCCGATCCGCCCGATGCCAACGGTCTGATCGGTTCCTCCGAGAACATCTGCGTCTATGGTCTGCAGTCCGAGATCGCGAACGACTTCATCCCACCGGGTGGGGTGAGCCACGTTACGGTGTGGACGGGTTACTGGAACAACACCACGCCGTGCCAGACCGGCATCCCGTTTCCGGGTCTCAACATTCGGGTCTACGCCGACGCCGGCTGCGTCCCCGGCGACCTGCTGTACGATGTCGTTCCGGCCGTTAACGAGACTTCCTACGGCTGCCAGTCGGGTGTCTATCCGATGTTCCAGGACGACATGGACGTCTACTTCGGTCTGGTCCCTGGCACCCTCTACTGGCTCAGCGCTCAGGTGAAGGACCATCCATTCCCGCCGCAGGGCGGCCGTCTTGCCGCTATCGCCGTTCAGAGCTGCGACAGCGTCTTCAAGAGTGCTTACTTTGGCTACCCCGATTGGACGCCCGTGATAGACGTCTTCGGCGTGTCGTTCGACGCCAGCCAGGCGTTCTATGGCGGCGCCACGCCGACCGTCCGGACGACTTGGGGCAGGATCAAGGGGATGTATCACTAGCGGGGACGAGTCATCGATTGTACGAGGAGAGGGGCGACCACTCGAGGTCGTCCCTCTGTCGTGAAAACCAAACCTGAGTAGATCGGATAGCTACAATGAATCCGGTGGGTATTCTAGCCATTCCGATCGCCTGTTCCGGCTGATTCCGATCACCGATTCCGGTCATTCCGATCACTCATCGGAGCGGAGCGACGGGCTTCATTCTCAGTGCCGGTTCCATCGGAACCGCAGGTCCCCAGACCGACGATCTCCGGTCGGGACGATGCGTAGCATCCCCCCTCTTCACGTCGTGATCTTGTGGGCGCGATGGACCAGGCGGTCACAGATGGCGTCGGCCAGCGTGGCGTCGCCGATCCGCCCGTGCCAAGCGGTCACCGGCAACTGGGTCGCGATCCGGGTCGCCCCCGCTGCTCGACGCCGACGCAGGGTGTGCCGATGGTCGTGCTCGCGTTTCTGACCGATCCCGACGTCGTGGGAAAGATCCTCAGGCACCTGGGGCTGCCTGTCGGTCCCAAGAACCTGAAGAGCCCCCGGGCGGCGGGTGTGGCAGCTCACCGGAACGTTGGCCTGCCTCTCGCTCGAGCGACCGCCACGCTACCGGGGATATGTCCCGATCGAATCCCCCATGAACTGCACCGTGACCGAGCTTTCAGTAGTGCAGGAATGGCCTGCCAGGTTGCGCGTGACGACCCCGTCCGCCACCTGAGTCACGACGATGTCCGTGATCGCGCCGCAGGCTCCGGTCCCGACGATGGAATACTTGAGGAAACCGTAGAGCCTCTGGGAGAGCGGGATCCTCGTTCCGCTCGCCTGGTAGAGGTTGTACGTGTTCGGGCTCGGGTAGATCCATCGGTTCTCTGCCGACCAGTCGTGGAGGCTCAGGTCGCTCAGGTTCAGGGTGCCGTAGATGTGCCCGACATAGCGCAGCTGGTTGGACGTATCGATCGAGTCCCATTCGGCGACGAAGAGGCTCCCCTGAAAATGGCCCCGGCTCGTGCTGATCAGGAGACCCTGCCGGGGAACGATGTTCCCGCCCCCCCAGTCGGCCCGATACGTGAGATCGACCGACCCGAAATGGAACTTCGAGAGGTCGGGGAGATCCAACACGCGCATCCGGAGTGTCAGCGACCTGGCGCCGTCGTAGTTCGAGTTCGAGACGAGGTTGTTCGTGACCAGGATGATCACCCACGAGCCGTCCGACTGCATCGACCGCAGCCCCGGGACGATGACGCTGTCCGGATCGGCGCTGAGCAGAGTCAGGGCCTGACCCTGCTGGTATCGGTAGGCGATGATCTGCTTGTCCGTCCCGCTCGCCTTCACGAGAAGGGTTGCATTCTCCCCGATCTGCGGGAAGTTCGGTCGGACGGCATACAGCCGGCCGGAGAGGTCCGGATAGGAGGCGGCGAAAGTTGCGGCCGTGTCCGCCGCGCTCGCAATCGTGAAGAGAGCCGACCGATTGTCACGCGCCATGTTCCCCGTCACATCACCGTAGATGCCGCCGCCGACGAGATCCGACAGGTAGACACCCCAGAACTGGGACAACGGGGTCGGAATCGACTGCTGGAGGGCGACGATCGGACTCGTCCCGCCGAGGATCTTCGTATAGGTCTGGAACAGGAATCCCTCGTTCCCCTGCCGCTCGACAAGATACCTGATCAGGCTGGACATGCCGTAACCATGCGCTTCCGGATCGGCGGCCACCCCGGCGATGAGTCCCTGAAGAGGGTCCAGCTGATTCCCGACGCGCGTGCTGGAAACATAGGTATCGGGATTATCGGTGAACTTCTCCTCCGACCAGGCGGCGGTCGCCTCATCGAGCCAGTAGTTGGGTCCTCCCTTGCTGGCCTTGTCCCATGTGCCCCGGGGGTCATAGAAGTACTGGAACATGTGGAAGATTTCGTGTCCCACGGTGCATCGGAGATCGGGATCGGCGATGTGGAGCGAGTTGAACTCGAGGTTGCATGCATTGACCCCCCAGCCCGAGGCGTTCCACCCGCCGTAAAGGGTCGGACGGAGCGCGTGAACGGTCACGCTGACCGGCCACGACCGGGTGGCCGAGAATCCCAGCGAGGAGTAGTAGGTGAATGCACCTTCGAGATACCCGCCGAGTTGGATCGCCTGATCGAGCGTGACCGTACCGGCCGGATAGCTGATCTTGAAATGCCCCGCCGGGGTCGTGTGGTCTCCGTTGCCCGTAGCCGTCGTCACGCGGATCGGTGGGACGGAGCTGCTGTCCTGCATGGGCATCTTGCCGGAGATCGCCGGGGGCGGCAGTTCCCAGAGACACCACCCGGACGAGTCGCGCGCATCAAGGAATCGCCAGGCGGTCTCGGTCCCGTCCCCTCCGTGGCGAAAGATCTCTTCCCCGATCGCGACATTCAACGGCGCGTCGTCCGTGAGGCGCATGCTGACGGTGATGGGCGATTCGTATACTTGCGGGAGCCCCTCGATCCGGAACATGGCCGACGCGGTCCTGCCGGCGAATGGGTTCTCGGATGAATCACGATAGAGACGGAGCGTCCGTGCGCTCGCGAAGGATCCGGCGGGAACCTGCAGGATGAAGTCATCGGCGGCAATCCTGCCGCCGGACGAGCCGATCGATGCCTCCCCGATCGGCTGATCGGCCGGAGGCTGCGGCTCAGGTTTCGTCCCGTCCTTGGAGCAGGATGCTACGACGAGAGCGAACAAGAACGGAAGAATGACCCATGCCAACAGCGGCTTCATGACAGCCCTCCAGTCGGATCGGAATTCCTTGCCCGAACGTCGCCTGGATTCGGGGGCACGTCAAGTCCCGCGCGCAGCGCGGACGCTCATTCCTCATCCGTTGTCACTCCCGAACATGGCACTCCCGATGACGATTTCACGTTGATGGCGGACAGTCCGTGCCTTCCCCCCTATAACACATGCGTGGCGACGATCGGTGCACGCGGCAAGGGGTGTTCCGCTTCGGGCGTCGAGGACCCCGTGTCAGGCACTACTGTCGGGTTGCTGCCGGGGGCGCCCAATCCTCTCGTCCGCGGGGCCACGATCGGCTTTGGCCTCGCGGAGGACGCGTTGATCGACCTCGCGGTCTACGATGTGGGTGGGAGGTGCGTCCGGCATCTTGGGCTTGCACTCCTGAGCGCGTTCGGGAAAACGGGGCTTCTATCTCAGTCTCATCGCCTTCGCGTGAATTTCGATGCCCGAGCCCGTCCTGCATCGCACGAAGTAGAGGCCTGCGGGCAAGCGGTCTCTCCTGGAATCCAACATGGCCCCCAAGGGGATGGCGTGCGGCCCCGCGGGCAGCGCACGATCCGAGAGGACACGGACCACCCGCCCGGCCGCATCGAGGATCTCTATGCAAACCGCCTCGGCGCGCGGCAGCGTGAAGCGGACTTCCGCGTGATCGAGGAAGGGATTTGGCGCGATCTCGATCGGCGGGATGACACTGGCCCCGGCGCCCGGTGGCACGCCAGCCGGGTCCATGATCGGAAATTCGAAGAAGGTCAACGCCCCGACCCCCCGCCGGCCGCGGATGAACGGGCCTTCGTAGTTATCACCGAGGTCATTCGTCAAGTTCGGCAGGTACGTCACGCGCGTCGCGTTGCTCGGTCCGTCGAGCGTGAGAACGAGCGTCCGCGGATCGCGGTCGTCCACGCGGCCATCCACGACAGCACCGGCAGCGCCATCCAAGTAGATGTAATCCTCGAGAGCGATGCCGAGCGTGTCCGCCGGCCAGCTCACTGCGCAGTCGAACTGGATGCGGAGCTCATCCTGCGCGGGGCTCGACAACCAGATCCGCTGCACGTTGGGCGCTCGAATGTCCAGCGTGTCGGATTCCCCGTAGAAATCATGCGCGACCAGATGCGATATCCAGCGCCCCATTTGACAGTAGCCGTCGATGCTGTAGTGACAGCCGTCGTGACCGGCGAGCCCGACTGTTGCCATCACCTCGACGTTGTCGAAATGCTCCGGCTGCGTGCGCTGGACCTCCCGGAGCTGGGACTGAAAATCACTGCCGCATCCGGGATGGATCTGGAACACATAGACCTTTTGCTGTGCAAAGTCCTCGCGCCATGCGATCAAGAGACGCGCGAAGCTCTCGCGATAATCGAGCCAGTTGGCACCCGTATCGCTCTCGCCTTGGTGCCACAGGATTGCGTTGATTTCGTGTTGGACTCCGGCCTTCGCCGCCCGCCACAGGAGTCTTCCATACAGAGTGTTGGGATCCATCGGGGCGGCGTCGTTGCGAAAGTGTTGGGCGATCAGTGTGCCGGCCGAGTGCGCCGTTCAGGATGGCGACAGGGACGCCGCAGGTCTCGATCAGGACCTTCCCCATCTCCATCTCCCAGGTGCCCACCGCGAGGTGCGTCAGGGCCGTCTGCGCCTGGGCGAGTCCCCAGGTGGTGTCCGCGAGCGCATCCGGGGAGTTCAGGCTCGATCCGAAGGATCGGATGAACTCGTTGCGGTACGCGTAGCTTCCTAGGGTCTGGGCGTTTGACTGCCCGCGCGACGGTCCCGAAGTTCCCGCCGTGGCTGGGCAGGAAGACAATCCGCCGGAAGCCGTCGCGGACGAGGCTGTCCACGTAGTCCCGGACGATCAGCATCAGCGTCTCCGGCTTCAATGAGACCGTCGCACCGAATGCGAGGTGATGGTCGGAAACGCCGACGGGGATCGTTCTCGCCTGAAGAGCGCCGCCCAGCTTCAGTGCGACCCGGTACGCCATGGCGTCGCCGATCCGTGTGTCGGTCATGGTCGGCAGGTGCGGGCCATGCTGTTCCGTGGAGCCCACGGCGACGACAGCCGCCCTGACGTCGGGCCAGTTCATCTCTTCCATCCGAATCTTATTTGCGGCGCCTCCTCCCGAGAGCGATGCCATCGGACTGTAGGTGCCCAAGCCCAACCGGGACGGGAGCACGAAGATGATCCGTTCATTTCAATGGCACAAACTCCAGGTCAGTGTCCTTCTTCATCTCTTCCGCGAGGTTCATCTGTAGAGAATCCATCAGAGTCGCCGTCGGCGCCGTCAGCACCACTTCGTTCTTCTTGCCCCCTACGTAGGCCAGACCCTCAGCCTGAGCCGCAAAGAACATTAGAAGCTGATAAGACGGATCATCGGCCCTGCGCGGCAATCTCGCTCGGATCCGAGAGGCCGTGGTCAAGCCGCCGCGCCGCCGCACCCTCATCCACTCACTCGCTGGACGAACCGGATCCCCGTCGTGCACTGCCTCGACGTCGGACCACTCCCCCGTCGGATCCCGCTCGAGGACATCGTGCCGCGCCTCCAAAGGCGATCGTGCCGGTGAAACGGGCGGTGGCACGGTCGGCAGGTGCAGGTGGCGGAGGATCCTCCCCACTACCGAAGAATTGGAGAGGAAACCAAGAACCACCATCGCATGCGAGCGTCGGGGACACTGCAGGGCATCGACGTGCAGAACCCGACACAGCAACTGCGCC
>Ga0209777_10007488_pt1 | contig 12116 bp, 15 predicted proteins | sample FrelakmetHBP12HB_FD_187147 | JGI IMG/M metagenome (GOLD analysis project Ga0209777, IMG submission 187147) | Freshwater lake sediment microbial communities from the University of Notre Dame, USA, for methane emissions studies -HBP12 HB (SPAdes)... | ecosystem: Environmental > Aquatic >... | reverse complement strand
TGATGCAAGGCAACCAAGAGGCTGCCCCGCCCGCGATTGTCGTTATTGTCCCTAGTATGCCTTTGTTGTCGCTCATAAATTCACGTTGGCGCGGTTATTTTGAAAGGATGTCGGCGGTTGCGGTTATGCCAGTTCCCGAAAATCTGAAAAGCGGTTTTAGCGGATATGCGCCATTAACAACTGGTGCGCGGTATTGATTGCCGTTGGGGTCTTTCAGCGACATTCCTGTTCCGGCGGTGATTGACAGCAAGTAAGTGTCTGACGTGTTATTTGTGACTCCGGTTGATACCACGGCGAGCGTATTGGTTGCGGTTTGCGTTATTCCAGTTATCAACGCTTCTTTTGTAGAATCAATCGTGCAACCCGCGCCAAGAAAAACCTGACTAGTCAAAAAGCTGCCAGACGAAATGGATTTACTGCCCGTGCCGCTGACAAGGCTTGACGTGTTCCAAACGTAAAGCGTCGAATTGGTTTTGCCGGAATCGCCCGCATCTACACCAATGTTTTGTTGGGTGCCGCCCGCGCCGCTAACCGTATCACCACAGACATAACACGTCCGCGACATCACGCCGTATTGCGTGCGCGTGATGGGATAAACGCCCTGCGCGTTGCAAACATAGGTTGAATTGTGACTGACTAAAACCGAGTTCGTGTCTGGCACAAGCGTTGACGCAAAAACGTCGTAAGAAAAAACCCAAGTGCAATTTTCAATCCAGATGTTTTGCAAAGCGGTGGTAATTAAAAAAACATCTTGAAAATTAGTCGTCTGATAAAAAGCAAAATTGTAATAAGCTGCATAAACATTGTTCGACGCATGAATTGTTCCATCTGAAAAACCGTCACTAAATCCCTGACAATTTGTAAAAGTTACGTCGCGGATGCTGCTATAATTACCAGTATATGCCACGCCGCCGGTGTTAAGAAAATCCACTATGGTTAGTCCTTTGCCCGCGCCAACCAAACTGGCCCCCTGATGTGCAAGACCGCCTTCGGTCAAGTCCATCATGCTACTGGCATTGTTAAATTGATAACCAACATCCACAAACCTTCCGGCGGGTAGAAAAAAAACATCGCCGTTGCCACCAGAGGCGTTGTCAATCACGCTGGACAGCAAATACCCCCTGCCAACATCCGTGTTTGTGGTGGTCGAGTTTGTTGTCCAAGTTCCATTGGCTCTTTTGACGATGATTTGATTTGTCGCGCATGGGTTGGCGAGTAAAAAGTTTGTCGGAAAATTTATGCTGGTAAAATTTGTCGGCAAATTAAAAACTGCACCATTCGTCACCACGTTGGAAAATGTGGAGTTGCCAATCGTGCCATACGAACCTTGCCCGCTGCCATACTGCGCGTTACAGATGGCGACACTAAACAATAAAACCAAAATAATCTGCTTCATTCTTTCCATAAAATTGTGTTTGTTAAATATGCGATTGTTCCCGATGTTCCGTTGGTGACTAGGTTATTTGGCAAAATCAGAGTGCCGTAACTGCCTTGCCCGCTACCGCATTGAGCGATAGCAGGCAGGCGGCATGACAGTAGAATCAATGCCATTAACCACCGCATTTTAGCCCTTAATGACAGGGTTGATAGCTCCAGAAGCACCTGCCGCTGTGTAGGTTGCTTGGGTGGTTGACCACGCGCAAATGCCGCCCATTACGTCTAGGCCGCGTCCAAGCGTTCCACCAAGCCCACCCTGCACAGCAAAGCTAATCAATGGGACTTCTCCACCTGCCAACGATGATTTATTGTCGTGATACTGCATATACAGCGTCCCGCCAGTATTGTTGAAGCAAAGAATGTCCATCAGCTTTTCAGGACGGATAGAGCCGTTTTCAGAAGTTAATCGCGTAGCTACACTAGCCGCGTTTCCAATGATGTGCGAAGCGTGATTCATGGGGCTTAATACATTTTACGGTTGGCTGCATCGCTCTTGAGTTGAGCAAATTCTGCATCTTCACCCTTGTCCACCTCTTCGGGTGTAGATTTGGTTTTGGCTGCTTCGGCGTCTATCGGCTTGCCGTTGATAGATTCAATGCTGACGCGAGCGTTATCGCCGTCAATGCTGATAACCTTGCCTTCCGCTTGGAATTGCACAGGGTCGCTCACGCTTGGGGCTTGCATCTTGTCATCTTCACCGGGCATCGCCAATGAAGCAAGGGGGACGACTACCTCCATGCCAGAGGACTTTTCCGCCTGCGTTTCAGGCATCGGTTCAGAGGGCATATCGCCCATTTCTTCGGGTAAATCAGTCATAAAATTGTTTGGTAATTGGAGGAGGCGGGGATAATACCGCCCCCTCCGTTGTTAATCCAGCCTCACAGGGCTAGTTTATTATTTGAACGTGGTCTGCACACGGCTGGCGACAACGTGCGGGACATCCGACGGGTCGCTCGTAATCTTGAGGATTGAGCCGTAATAGGACTTCCATGCACCCACCACACGCTGATTGTAGGGGTCGCTCTTGTCCGGCTGGTCGAGGATAACGATTTTCGGCGCGGCAGGAGAACTGCCCGCTTTCTTGTCGCTAATCAACACCGTGCCAAACGCATCATCACCAATGTAAAGGTTGGTGAAGACACCACCAGACGCGCTGTATGTGCCGTAACCGCCAGCAGCTTCCTGCCACGGATTCGTGGATTCAATCATCGCACCGCCGTCCAACGTCAATTCTTCCCACTTGTAGAGGGCAGAGTTGTCGCGGTATTGGAACGCACCCACCAGAGTCGAGTCTTGGCGAATGTCGAACATGACCTGCGGGGCAACAATGACAGGATACACCTTGCCATCCGGCGGTTTCACGTCGTTAGCGCGTAACTGCGTCAACGCACGGATGTGTTCCAAGCGGGTGAATTTCGCCTGCGCGGGCTGCAAGCCAGCGAGGGTGGCGAAGTCATTCGCGCTGTTGCCAGTATTCACAACGCCAGCGAAGCGTTCAAAATACGGAGCGGTGGACACGCCGTAGGTGGCGTTGGAGTTATACAGGGTGGTTTGCGCCGCACCCAAGCCCAATGCTTTCGCAAGGTTGGTCGTGGTCGCATTGCCCATGATGGAGTTTGTGATGATTTGGTCGTAGTCGAGAGCCGCGTCTTGACCAATCGTTTTCATGTAGATACGAAGGGTGTCCAACACGTCCGTCGCTTCCGCGATGTCGGAAATGCTGAAATCGTCTCCACGTTGGTTGAGGTAACAATCGAGCGAGCCGACACCGACTTGGGTGTTCTGCAAGGTTGTCACGCCTTCCGTGAGGTTGACGACGTTGCCCTTCGCGGCTTTGCGGGCGCGGAAGAAGCGAACGGCTTGAGTGCCTTTTGCCGGAGCGGTTTTCTTGTCGGCAAACTGTTCCATGCGGAGTTGGTATTCCAGAGTGCGAAGCATCTCGCGCTCCAGATACACTACTCTGCGTTGGGCGAAATCTGCCGGATTCGTTGTAGTTGCTAATGCCATAATGTTTTCCTATTGGTTATTTTCGGAGCATTGATGCTTCCGCCCGCAAACTCTCATAGAGTTCGTCTTGCGACATATCGGAAAGAGGTTTCTCTCCTTTAGGTGCGCGAGCCACGCCTGCTGCGGGTGTCGGACTCGTCAATGCTTCGTATTCTTTTAATTTTGTTTTGAGACTTGTTAGCTCTTTCACCATCGCAGGCACACGGTCAGCGGCAGACTTGAGCGTTGCTCGCTCGGCACAAAAGTAAATGAAACCCGGCAATTTAGCTACGGAAGGGTCAGAGGCCGTCATCTGCTTGTAAAACTCTGCCGCCTCACGTTGGACGGCTGAATCTTTCTTCGCAAATTCAGGGAAATCAACTGCCGCCTTGTCAATCCACGTTTTCTGGTATTCCACAAAACGCTCTTGTTGTTTTTGCAGATTAACAGGGGGATTCTTGCGAATATGTTCAGCGGCATTGTTCGCCCGCTTGACATCTTCCTTCAATACAATCACTTCCTGATTGAGTGCTTCTGCCTTGTCAAAATCACCTGCGGCTTCGGCTTTGATGGCTTCGGCTTCTTTGATGGCGATTTGACCTTGCAGCTTCTCTGCAAACTCAACGTATTTCTCCGGCGTCGGCCTGGTTGATTCCTGCTCCGCTTTGAACTGCTCCATTTCGGCGTTTAGTTGGGCAAGTTTGGCTTGGTAAGCCTTCTCCTGCTCTGCCTTCGCGCTTTGGATGGTTGATTCCTGTTGCTTGATTGCATCCCAACGGACGAGTTTCTTCCCTAAATCAGCAGAGTATTTGCTCTGCGTTTGCTTTAGGAACGCGGCAAACTTCTTCTTGTCGTCGTCCGTTAAGGTTACTGGCTGTTCTTTGACAGGCTTTTCTTCCTGCTTATCAGCCTTTACTTCTTCTGCTTCTGACGGTATGCCCGCAGGTTCAGAGTCGGCATTTTCTTCCACCTTTTCAGGCTTGGCCGCTTGGTCGGCCTGTTCGTTCAAGTCGTCTTTCGGTTCAGGTTTCGATTCTAGCCCTATCTCTTTGGCTTGTTCAGCCTCCAATTCAGCTAGTCTATCAATCGCTTCTTGGTCTTTGGACGTTACCGTATAGGTTTCGGATTGTGCCATATTTATGCGTAGGAGAGTTCTTCATTAACGGGGACTTGACCTTCTCCCAAAGTCGCATCCTCGGATGTTTCACCATGCGCGGCAGGTGACACCGAAATCGTAGCCAGCCCTTCTAACCAGTTGAAGGCGTTGCTCATACCGCCCGAAAACTTCGGGTCGCCTTCACCTTGACAAGCCTTGATACAAGCCGCTGCTTCCATAGCGCGAACTCTGCACCACAACGCTTGCCCTGTCGGGGACTGTAAAAACTGTTTCCATCTAGCGGCATCCTCCAACGTCCAGTCCGGCGCGGCAGGCATAACCAATAATGGCTTTGGTTGTTTATGTTGTTTTTTCCAAAACATTAACGATAAAGAATTAAGGCATTACGTCCACGTTGTCAACCACGCGATAGAAAAAACCGTTAGTGAAACCGTCCCGCTTGCTATACGGCTTCCATTTTGGCTCAATTCCCATGAACTCAACCGTCTTTCCGTCAGCTAAAGCCTTGTTCAGCCCCTCCTCATTTAAGAAGTTCTGCACAATGCCCTTTGCTGGCTCTGGTTTGACCGTAGGCGCGTCTTTCTTCTCTGGTGGTGTCTTGACTGCCTTCGGCTTGTCGGAAGCCTTATAGACGTTTTTAGGAAGGCGATTGCCTTTGAGTTCGGAAAGTTTGTATTCCACAGGAACGGTAAGCCCAGATTCAAACAAGCTGTTCTCCCATAGGATAACGATGTCTTTGGTTTCGGGGTCTAACGCAATTCCGTGAACGGTGGAGTTCTTCGGTAAGGCTTCTACCAACTCGTTAATCGTCGTTGGCAACTTGGACGTGAATTTACTCATTTGTTTTACTTTAACGATAATAGTTTATTCTGCAAGCACAATTTCAGGTTCGGGCAATTCCATATCCGAGAAATGGATTCCTTCTTCCGTTTCCGTATTGATTTCGCGGATAATGGCAGCTAACGATTCTACGTCGGCATCGCAGTTATCAGGGAGTTCGTCAGCTAATTTGTTCATATTCTCGGCTACTTCCGTTGGGGTGTTGCCGATTGCCACCAACCAGCCTACGTCGCGGTAGGAGTTGAACTGTTCGGATTCAAACATCTGGTCTGGCATGAACCATTTCTTGTTTCCTACGTTGCAGCATTTGGACGGACGGAAATTCTGGGATAGGCTATCAGGGATTACAAGGGATTCCCAAGCCCCGCGTTCCCCTGACAAGCTAATCAGACATTCTGCGCTGAACTTGCCTGCGGGGATAGGTTCAACCAATTCGCCCTGCGCTCCGTGATAAACAATTTCAGGGAAGTTCTTCCACAGCATTAACTGACTGTTCGTTGAGGGAAGTCCACCACGGCAGGTAGCGTCAATGAAGAAGTCGGCATCATCTGTCACCCTGACTTCCATACTCCACTGACAGCGATACTGCGATTCCTTCATGTATGGGGAGAGTTTCTGCATGATAGGCAGCAGTTGTTCCGGCATATCTTTTTGCCGTGTAACCGATGATAGGTAAGCCGCGTCTTTGGCTTCAATACCGTGAAGCATCAGGCTAGGCCATTGTCCGTCAATGCAGTAGGTATCAGCCCCAATTTCCAACTCGGTTTCAATTTTCGGAAAGCAGATGAATTTGATATGTTCTTTCAATCCACCAAAGCGGAAAGCCCATACGTCCAATAGCTTTTCATCCAAGTCGTAGCTGCGGAAGTGTTTGGTTTCAAATGAACCCCTAAATTTGCTCATTTTAATCCAGATGTCTTTTTTGTCTTTGAGGAAAGCCCGCAAGTTGGTGATACCGACAATAATTTCATGCGGCGGCACGTCTAGCCCTAACTCCTCTAATTTCCCCAAGAAAAACACTCGGTCAGTTTCCAAAGCCATTCCAGCCCCACTCCCCCACACAAAGAAACCTTGCTTGCGGAGTTCCTTTTGCAGTCCCATGTGGTAGATGTCGGGGAATACAAAGCAATCCACCTTGTCTTTGATGTTCCACAAGTCCGGCGCACACTCAAAATCAGGGTAGCCGTCACCGATGATAGCTTCGTCCATGATAGGATAAGCCTTCATCCAGCTTGGGTTATGGTAATAAACCTTCGCCCCGCTGTCAGCTAACCGCTGCGCCACAGGCAGAAATGCTCCGTGGTCAACAACGCAAAAGGTTTTGGTCGAAATGCTATTCATCGTCATCTTCTTCGTCAGCCCAACCTTCGGGACTTCTTAAACTTTGGGTCGCGCTTCTTGCGCTGTTCTTCGTCATATTGTTTCTTGCTCATTCTTGCCGTCTTTACCGTAACGGCGTGTATCAAATTTGATACGCCTACCATTTTGGCAAATGCACTCATACGTTTCTCATCGTTCATAGCATCTTCATGCCAACTTCCGGCGCGGGTTTCATTGCCGGACGGCGCGGAGCTTGCGGAGGAGCTTGCGGCGGCATCCCTTGAGGCTGTTGTTGCTGTTCCATCTGCTTCATTTGCATGACAATCTGCTTAAAGGCTTCGGGTTGCAGCTTTTTGAGATACATCAAATGCTGTTGCAACCGTTCAAATAACCGCTGCTTCTCCACAAGCGTTGAGGGCGTCCCCATCTTCCCTGCGGCGTCCATCCATTGTAGAATGACTTGGGCGCGGGTAAGGTGGTCTTGTTGAGGTTCAACTGGGATTGGGAAACTCGGACGGTTAGGGCCGGGGCAGATGTCGTTGATGATGGTAGATTCGTCAGCCGCTTCACTTGCTTGCTTCTGTTGTTGCGGGATAACGAGCTTTTTAATCAAACGCGCATCGTCTGCCGACAAAAACTCTCTTACCAACTCGTCTTGATTGACATTCGGCGCACCTTTCAAGGCTTCAAACCGTTGCGCGGCTTTCTGTAACCGTGCGTTCTTGTCCCAATCATCCGTCGCACCTCCACAGTGAATGACGTATTCCCCATGCAACGCATCTTCCGGCAAGGTTTGCAGGTTGTCGCTGATAAAATACGACAATTCTTTGCGTTTGTATTGCAGCATCAGCCCCCAATCATGGGCGTAGAGCTTGGATAAGTCGTCACGGAAGATTGTCCCTTCGTTGGTCTGCCCGATTTGAGCAATACCAGAGGCGACACTGACTTCTTTCGCCGTGCGTTTAGAAGAACGCCCAAATTGGTTATGTCCTGTTATCCCCATGTCGGGGGTTTGTGCCGATAGCTCGGACTCCATTCGGGCGAAATTGATTTCTTGGTCAAATGAAACAGGTGGGGCAGAGTAAATCGCGGGTTTAACGCCCGGTGGCAGCACTTCGCCCGGTGCTAGACGATAGTTCGCCGGATTCTGCACCCCTACTTCGGAAGTATATTGTGGCGTGTTCAGGAAGGTAATAGCGTCTGCCTTTGCGTTCCACACTTTACAAGCGTAGATTTCATTGTCGGCAATTTTTTCAGCGACACCTCGCGGGGCATACCAGCCTTCATCCTTTACTTCCGCCACAAAAGAGAAAAACGGAGCAGACACCCTGCCCCCAACCTTATACGGCACTCCATACGGCTTGCGTATCTCAATGTCCACCGCCACAGGGCAGTAGGAATACACCGTAATCCCGCCCATTGTCCGAACGTAATGCTCCCAAACGATGATAGTATCACTTGAATTGCTGTGCGTGAAGCCTTCGCGGAGTTCTTTATCCAGTTGAATCAGGTCAAAGTCCCTGCCTCGTTGCGTCCGTAAGCGGTCTGCCGCGTCTGCCCCACCACACAGCTTCTTCAACACTCCTTCGTCTATCCCATTCCCATCCTGATAGTTCTGGCAATAGCGTCTGTCCATCTTGAACTTTGCCACGTTCATTTGCCGGACATGAACCCATTCGTAAGCATCATCAAAGTCATTCACATCATCCGGCATCAGCAGGTAAAGCGGGTCAACATTTTCATGGACTATCTTGTAATTGTCAAAGGGGTCAACGTAAGCCTTAATTATCCCTCTCCCTCTCAACCACATGGTATCTACCGCCGTCTGCATCACCCTTAACAGGTTACTACGATGTTTCAACTCAAAGGAAAAGTAATCAGCAGCGGCTTCGCTCAACTCGTTCCGCTGTTCTTTCATGGAAACAAACTGACACAGGCGGGGTTGGCTGAAAACACTTGCTAGGGTGAAAGCTTTCTTCTGGTTAATCTTCTCGTCCACTAGCTTCAAATGGAGGTCGGCGGCTTGGGGGAAAGGTTTGTTGCGTCGGCGCAATCCATCATGGCGCATCAGCCACCACTTACGTTGGCGTTGCTCCCACACTTGGCGGTCAGAGATAATACGAAACCCTTTGCGAAATAAATCAACAGCACTCATTGGTTATCTTGTTTGTTTCTGCGAATCAGCTTTAACGATATAGCAGGGAATTTGTTTTGGCAAAAAGTATTTTCCACAAACCAATTACACAGGCAATCGTCCTTGATAACGGCAACCACCGTCATTTCTGGTGAACCACTCAACAACTCTACCACATCCCCTACTTTCACAAGCAAGCCTCCGCAGGTAATACGCCGCTCGGTCTATCATCTTCTGCCCCACGTTGTAGCCAGCTACGGTCAAATGTTTCCTCCTGCTGTCCTAGTAGGTTAAACGACTTCCGGCTAGTCGCGGGCATCATCGCCCCTAGAATCGCGTCAGCTTCGTCAGGGGAGCTTATACCGCGTCTTGCCATGTCCTCTTTGGCTTCAATCTGAAACTTGCCTTTACTGTTACGGCGTAGTGTCCGAGTTAGTATCTGACTGCGAAAGTCGTCGTCGTCGGGGATGATTATATCACGTTTCCGAATCCTAGCCGCACCTGTCCCCCATACTTCCGATATGGCGTTAGCGTATTCATGGTCGTTCACCGTCCGGCTCTGCCCTGTGAACCTATGCAGTTCAAAGCCCATTTCTCGCAACCTGTCTGCCATTGGCTTCCCTGCTCCGCTTGCGTCTATGCTCACTTCTTGGGGTTGCAATCCAATGGAACGCTCAAGTTTCTTGATAATCGCTATGATTTCACCCACTGTTGCCATTTCCGAAGCCTCTACCCATCGTTTTTCAATCCAAACCTTGTTGCCATGTCTTACGGCAAACACGTTCCTGTCCACCCCTCCGGCTACGTCAACAAACGCATGGCGGTCATTGAATCCCTGCTTGTAGTCGGGCGGTGAGGCGACACAGGCGTTGAACTCTGACAGGCTCAATAGGGCGTTGTCCACCTTCATAGAGAACTCACCAAACACGTTGGATTGCACGAAAGGATGGTCTTTGCCTCCATACTTCTGTATCTTACGTTCCACACTAGCAGGGTCTATCCACCATCCTTCAGTAGTTAAACACTCCGTCTGGGGTAGGTGGTGATGGGTGTAAAACCTGTGCAGCTTGCTTTCAATGTCGTAAAAGTTGCCTGTTGGGTCTAGGGGACTGCCCATGACTAGCAGGTAATCAGGGTTACACCTATCCTCTACTCCAGCGAACACACCCGGAGTCACTGCTGCCGCCTCGTCTATAATCGCTACAAGGGGCATTCCTGCGCGTTTGTGGAAGCCCTGCGCGAAGCCTTCGTCTCTCGTAGAGAAGCCAACGTATCTATCCAGCCCACCGACTTTAATTGTGGAGTCTAGGAACTGCCATCCGGGGAACAGATGGGAGTAGCTCTTTAGGTGGGGAATCAACTGTTGCGCTACCTGCATCCACACACCCGCCGTTGATATGACTTGCGCGTTTAAAACTTCGATAGCGAACAAAATGGCCGGAGCAGCCACGCTCGCCGTCTTTCCCACCTCGTTACCACAACGGAATGCCACTCGGCTAGTCTTACGATGGCTATAAGGCGGGAACAAGTCGTCCAGAACCGCAGCTTGTTTCGGGTGAAGCTTAATCCCCAGCCTATGCTTTACCCAATTAGATGGGACAGCTAAAGCTTTCGCCGCTATCTCTAGCTCCTCTTGGCTAGGTTCGTCGTTCATCGCTTATAGAACTCCTTGTTCACAGCAGCCACCAACATCGTGACAGGATTAACGGAGTCGCCGGATAGTTCAACTTGATCTTTTACTTTCCCATAGCCGCGCTCCGTCAACCATTCGGCGGCCTGCATCCTGTCTTTCGCAGAAGGAAGATCGCCGTCCGGCTGCACCTCGCCATTGAACACTGACAGGAACACTCTGACAATCTCGCTTCCGTCTTTCGTCTGCTCGCGGATTATCCTTTCCAGACCTTTAGGCCTTCCGCCCGGATTCCTTACCTCGCCTTTCTTGATGGGTCGCAGATTGGCAAGGCTGTTAGGGCTCACCTTGCGTTTCTTTGGCGCGGCGATTACTTCAACTTCCCTTTGCTCTGTCATTTCCATGAAAGGGAGTAAATCACCACTTGCTCACCTTTGCAAGCATTACTTTATCGTTCCAGAATGACTTCTAGCGCGTTTGTTTGCTTAGCCCCTTGCAATCACCTTACCCGCTTTTGTGCTTTGCTTTAATCGCCTCATAAGAGCTTTTAGCCTTTCGTTTGTTGTCCATCCTCTCTCTAGCTTTCCTTCTACTGCGAGTCTGTTATGTTGTAGTGTTGTTGCTGTTAAGTCTGCCCCTCTTTATCTCCCGAAAAGATTTTCAAAATATTTTTCATTTGAGTGTTGACATAAACCACACATTTGATATTCTCACATTGTCAGCGGCAATCAAGTCCTGATAAAAAAACAAAAGCAATCACATGAAAACAATCGAAATAGCGGTTTATCAATTCAGCGAACTTTCGGATCCGGCTAAAGATGTTGCCCGCGACTGGTATCGTAATTGGGCATTGCACTACGAATGGTGGGATTCAACGTATGAAGATGCAGCCAATGTCGGCCTGAAAATCACCGAGTTTGTCCTTGACCGCGACAGACACGCGGACGGCGAGTTTAATTGTTTCGGCGGCGCGCAGCAGTGTGCCGGCCTGATTCTAAAAGAGCATTGCGCGACGTGTGAGACATTCAAAACAGCGACGGCTTTCCTTGCTGACTTGGCAAAACTCAACGCGGAAATTGAAGTTGTTGACGGCGACGACGAAACAAACGCGGACTGGGAAGCATGGCAGGAGAAACGCGGTTTGCTTTGCGACGATTTTCTCAAATCCATCCTCGAAGATTATTCCATTATGCTGCAAAAGGAAATGGAATATCTGCTTTCCGATGAATCGGTGGACGAATCAATCATGGCCAATGAATACACCTTCACCGGGGACGGCAAGCGGTTTTAACCACAAACCAAAACAAAAAGACTATGAAATTCAAACAACTAAAAGACTGTCAGAAGTTCAAATTTGCCAATCCTGCCGAGTTTTCGATTGGCAAAGTTTTTCGCAAAACGGCGGCTCGCGGATATCGGATTGCGGGCGACAAGTCCATCCTTGGGGGTGATTACAAGGTTGCAACGATTAACGTCGAAGTGATTCCCCAAAACTAACACCACAAACCAAACTAAAAAGACTATGACAACGAAAAACAAAACTGACAATGCGACGGCGATTTTCAACGCCATCAATACCGCCGTCAATCTCAACAATGTCGATCTTCGCAATGCTGCGGTGCAAGATGCGCTGGCACGCTTTGAATCCGAAC
>Ga0209777_10007487_pt1 | contig 12116 bp, 14 predicted proteins | sample FrelakmetHBP12HB_FD_187147 | JGI IMG/M metagenome (GOLD analysis project Ga0209777, IMG submission 187147) | Freshwater lake sediment microbial communities from the University of Notre Dame, USA, for methane emissions studies -HBP12 HB (SPAdes)... | ecosystem: Environmental > Aquatic >... | reverse complement strand
AGGAGCAAAATGCGCTCCACGCCGGCTAACTGCCCGCCCGTCTCGACGATAATTACATCCTTGCCCCATTTCTTCGCCGTAGTCAGCGTATTGAGGGCGCCGGGGGTAATTGCCGGCACGACTATCGCATCGAGCTTAAACCCCTTGACGCCCATAATTTCGCTGGCAATGCGTTCGTCCAGCGTGCCATTCATGCTCAACACGCCGCCGAAGGCCGAAATCGGATCACCGCTATAGGCCGCACAGTAAGCTTCGAGAAGGTGGTGCGCCTCCGCAACTCCGCAGGGGTTGCAGTGCTTGACAATACAAGCTGCGGGCCATTTGAATTCCTTGACGACCTCGAATGCGGCGTTCATATCCTGCAGGTTGTTAAAGCCGATCTCCTTGCCCGAAACCTGACGGCCATGAGCCACGCACGGTTCGTCGAATGGCAGCGTAAACAGCGCGGCATCCTTCTGGTGCGGATTCTCGCCGTAACGCAGGCTCTGTTTGTGCGTTGCCTGCAAAGTAATGTTCGGCGGACATTTCCCCTCTCCGCTCGACAGATAGCTACAGATGGCCGCGTCGTAGCGGCTGGTCATGAAAAAAACCTTGACCGCGAGTTGCATGCGCGTTGCGAGCAGGGTGTTGCCGTCATTGGCCCGCAATTCCGCCAGTACGCCGGCGTAGTCTCCCGGATCGCAGACGACAGTCACAAATTCCGAGTTCTTGGCGGCAGAACGCAGCATGGCCGGCCCGCCGATGTCAATCTGCTCGATTGCATCGGCAAATATACAGCCTGGCTTAGCCACTGTCTCCTCGAAGGGATAGAGGTTGACCACGAGCAGGTCAATCTCTCCGATTCCATTGGTGGTTGCCTCGGCTTCGTGCTTTAGATTGCCGCGCCTTTTCAACAGCCCGCCATGGACCTTGGGATGCAGTGTTTTGACGCGGCCATCCATGATTTCCGGAAAGCCGGTCAGTTCGCTGACATCCCTGACCTTGACGCCAGCGGCGCGCAAAGAGCTGGCTGTTCCACCTGTGGAAAGCAACTCTATACCCATCGCCGCAAGCGCCTGGGCAAACTCGACGATGCCGGCCTTGTTGGACACGCTCAGCAACGCTCTCATAATTCTCGTGCTCATGGCTCTTCCTCCCTCCAGTCTTGTTTGACTCAACGTACAACAGCAAGAGAACACCTCAAGCTGCCATTCTAAATTTACAACAAACTATAAAAAATACAAGCTTAACAAAAAAAATCACCCTTTCGGGTGATTTTTTAATTCTAACGTTTTGCCCTTCGACAGGCTCAGGACCTGCGCTATCTCTTGGCCCACTGCGGCGCTCGCCTTGCTCTTTTCAGTCCAAATTTCTTTCTTTCCCTCATTCTCGGATCTCTTGTCAGAAACCCTGCTTTTCTCAAGCGTTTTCTGAAATTTTGATTGAAATCTACCAATACTCTGGCTGTCCCATGCCTTATAGCTCCTGCCTGTGCTCTGTGTCCTCCGCCTTTCACCTTGACTATTATCCTGAACTTATCCAGGCATTTCATTTTTTTCATTGAAGCAACGGCTGTTTCCTGGTCTTCCTGTGTCTGGAAATATTGCTGATATGGCTTGTTGTTTACTATGAATTCTTTGTCTCCTTTTGTGAAAAGACGCACGCGGGCAACCGCTGTCTTTCTCCTGCCAATTGCTTCAAAATAGCGGTCTGATTTGCCGGCTGTCTCTTTTATTGTTTTTGCAATCTCCTTTGAAATATCGTCTTCCCCGATATCTTCCGACAGATTCTGCTCAACTTCAACAATGGGGGCTTTGATTTCCTCCTTATTTACTACAGCTTCAGTGACAGAAGGTGTGTTTTCTTCCTTTTTTTCTTCTACTTTTGTAGTTATTTTTTTAGTTCTTGGCATATTACTCAAATCTTAATCTTTTAATTTGTCTTGCCCTTAATTTATTTTTTTGGAGCATGCCCATTATGGCATTTCTTAAAACTTCTTTAGGTCCTCTTTTGATCAAAAATTCCTTTAATGTCTTCTTCTTCAAGTTTCCTAAATATCCCGTATAATGAAAATAATTTTTGTTTTCCAGCTTATTGCCGGTAAATTTCATCTTTTCAACATTTTTTACAATAACAGTGTCCCCTACATCTTTATAGGGAACGTAATTAGGCTTGTTTTTCCCGCGGAGCAAAACAGCTACCTCGACTGCCAGTCTGCCCAAGGATTTGTTTTCCGCATCTACTGTAATGATTTTTCTTTGTATTTGCTCTGTAGTTTTCATCATAATTTCTATTTTACAAACTCAATAATTGCCATATGAGCTCCGTCTGAATTACGGGGTCCTAATTTTATAATTCTGGTATATCCTCCTTGTCTCTCTTTATATTTGGGGGCAATATTATCAATTATTTTCTTTGTCATCTCCGGAGTCAGATCCCGCGCCAATAGTCTGCGATTTGCCAAATCAATATTTTTGGCTTTCGTAATCATTTTTTCAGCAATAGATCTTAATTCCTTTGCTTTGGCTTCTGTGGTTTTTATTTTTTCGTGCAACAGAAAATTATTCACTAATACTCTTAGCATCAGCTTTCTCGGACCCACCTTCATTGAAAATTTTCTGCCTTTGTTCAGCTTACGCATGTTATTCTTCTCCTTTTAATTCTAGGCCTAACTTCTTTAATTTTCTTTTTATTTCTGAAATTGCTTTGTCCCCCATGCCCTCTAACTCAGCTAAGCTCTTTTCTGATTTTTTAACAATTCCGCCTACGGTTTTTATGCCATTGCTCAACAGGGCATTAACCGTTCTGCCGGTTAATTTTAAATCTTCGACTACTAATTTAGTCACATCTTCTTGGACTTCAGAGGCTTTTTCAGAGGATTGCCCTTCGGTCTTTTCCTTTTTCCCTTCACCCGCCTTGCCCTCAAAAATAATATTAAAATGTTTTATTAAAATATCACAAGCTTCAAAAAAGGCTTCCTCCGGAGTGATTGTGCCGTCGGTTTCAATTTCCAAACTTAATTTATCAAAGTCTGTCCTGTCTCCAACGCGCATATTTTCAACTTGGAAATTTACATTTCTTATTGGGGTGAATATGGCATCCACTGCAATAGCTCCAATTTCTGCTTTCTTTATTTTTATCTGGTCTCTTGGCACGTATCCAATTCCTTTCTCAACTAAAAGCTCAATATTTAATTCTGTTTTTTTGTCCGTAATCGTAGCGATGTGCAAGTCAGGATTTATTAATTTTATCTGTGAAGGATATTCGAAATCAGATCCTTTTACTTCGCTGTCTCCCTTTACTTTTAACTGGACTTTTTGCGATTCTCCTTCAAAAATCTTGAATCTTAAATTTTTTATATTCAAAAGTATCATTATGGTATCCTCTAAAACACCGGAAATTGTTGAAAATTCATGCGGGACTCCTTTTATTTTAACTTCAGTGACAGCCGCTCCCTGCAAAGAGGACAATAAAACTCTCCTCAAGGCATTCCCTATAGTAACGCCGTATCCCGGGTATAATCCTTCTACCTCAAAAACCGCCTGGTTTTTCTTCTTTTGAATTACTTTTGGAGGCAATGGAAGAGGAATCATTTTTTATTAGCTTTTAACCCGCAGATATCAGTCCCTCGGCACTGCTCGGGACTATCACCCTGAAGGCTAAAATCTAAAATTAACGTGAATAAAACTCGAATATCAATGAAATTTCTGCCGGAGGCTTGACTTCATCTAAGTTCGGCTCTCCGATAGTTTTCGCTTCTAATTTATCTTTATTAAGCGACAGCCATGCCGGCACTTCTTTTCTCTTCAGCTCATTTGCCAACTCTTTGAATATTCCCTTTGCTTTTTTATTTTCTTTTATGGCAACTGAATCGTCTTTTTTGACTTGGTAAGACGGTATATTAACCGGCTTGCCGTTTATCAAAAAATAGCTGTGAGATACTAGCTGCCTTGCCTGCACTCTGGACTTCGCAAATCCTAACCTGAAAATAACATTGTCCAATCTTTTTTCTAATCTTCTGATAAGTTCGGCTGACACATCGTCAACCTTATCCATCTTTTCAAGCGTTTCTTTTACATATCTTTTAAATTGCCTTTCAGAAAGTCCGTACCACTTTTTTAAAGTTTGTTTTTCCTCCAATGATTTTTTATATTCTGACGGAGTACCGCCCCTTCTCTTTTTTTTGGGTCCCGGGGTCGACGGTCTTCTCACCATGGCGCATTTTTGCGAAAAACAACGATCGCCCTTCAAAAAGAGCTTTTGTCCCAACCGTCTGCAAGTTTTACATTGATCGTATTGCATAAGACTTTTGACTTAATTTATACTCGTCTTACTTTTTTCTGTCTGCATCCGTTATGCGGAAGGGGCGTTATGTCTTTTATCGAAACAACATTCAATCCCTGCGTTATTAATGTTCTTACAGCAGATTCGCGGCCAGCTCCGATGCCTTTGACCAGAACTTCTATTTTATCAACAATGCCCATTTTTTTACAAATATTCGCTATGGTTTCTGCTACTCTTGACGCAGCAAAAGAAGTTGACTTTTTAGTTCCCTTAAACCCGACTGAGCCGGCCGACTTCCATGCTAAAACCTGGCCCTTTGAATTGGTAAGGGTTAATATTGTATTGTTATAAGAAGAAGAAATATAAATTTTTCCAGTCTGGACTCCGGCTACAGTTGGCTTTGTTTTAACTTCTTTTCCAACTGTTTTATCAATTTTCTCCTGTTCTTTTATTAATTCTTCTTGATTTGTTTCTATTATATGTTTCTTGCCCATCGTTTTAGTTCAAAATTAGTGAATTAGCGTTTTACGTAGGCGCTGCCGGCGGTTTCCTGCCAGAACCCATTGTTTTTCTGACGTTTCCTCTTACTGTCCTGTTATTTGTTTTTGTTCTCTGCCCTCTTACCGGTAAACCCTTGATATGCCTGTATCCGCGCCATGTTCCGATATCTTTCAATCTTTTTATATTTACCATAATCTGCCTTCTCAAATCGCCTTCAATCTTATATTTTTTTTCAATAAATTCTTTTAAATCGTTGACTTCTTTCGGATTTAAAGCAGATGCTTTTTTGTTTATATCTATTTTTAATTCATCTAAAATTTTTCTACTCAAAGACCTGCCTATCCCATAAATATAGGTTAATGAAATTTCTATTCTTTTGTTTTCGGGTATGTTTACCCCGGCAATTCTTGGCATGATTTTAAATTATCCTTGTCTCTGTTTGTGTTTCGGATTCTTTTTGCAAATAACGTAAAGCCTTCCCTCTCTTCTGACGATTTTGCAATCATTACATATTTTTCTGATTGACGGCCTGACTTTCATAATTGGAAAAAAATATAAATACAAAATTATTATCCCCTTCTCTATAAAAAAAGAAAAATCTAAAAAGTTTTTAGTTTTTATTTCTTTATTTTTTCTATTTTAATCTATATACAATTCTGCCCTTTCCTTCGTCATAAGGAGTCATTTCTACGGTAACCCTGTCTCCCGGTAAAATGGTAATTCTATTCATCCTCATCTTTCCCGACAGAAATCCTAAAATCTCTTTTCCATCGCTTAATGCTATCTTAAAAAAAGCATTTGGCAAAGCTTCTGTAACCCTTCCTTCTTTTTTAATGACTTGATTGTTTTTTCCCTCTTTTGGGGCCATTTGTATATAAAGGATATTAAATCCTTTTTTGTCTGGCGGGAGTTCAGCCTTCGCTAAAAGCGAAGCTGCCTCCGCGTCGTTCGAAAATACAAATATGCTTATTTGTATTTTTCTCACTATCCTCGACAATAATAGTATATTAGCAAATTAAGTTTAAAAGGTCAAGTCTTTATTGGAATTTCAGTTCTATATTGACTGCGTTCTGATTATTTGGGGCTGAAGCTACCCAAAATGGCCAGAAATTTATTTGGATTTTAGGGGCCTGATCTCCTAAGCTGCTATTTATGGTTTCTTTTATTTGACCAGCATTCTCGCCAAGCATTGACAAAGACAAAGAATTTTTATCAATATTCTTATAAGTGCCCGATGAAAAATCTAAATTAAGAGTTGCTTTTCCGCCCGAGACGTCTACTGTGCCGGCTGAATAATTTATCTTAAGGCTGCTATCCAGCAAAGTTTTGCCTTCCGGCATTTTGGAAATAATATAATTTTTTGCAAATTGATCTAAATCAGATTTTTTGAAGACCAAAGCGCTTGCCTGAACCGACACCTGGTAATTAAAATTATCGGCAACCGTCCCGGATTTTATCTGGGTTGAAGCGTCGGTAACAATCGATAAAACTGCATTATCTAATAATATATAATCAGATGAAATCTGGCTTTTTAAAGCAGATATCGCGTCAGATGTTGTTTTTTGGGTTAAAACATCTTTAGCTCCCTGGATGTCGTCGTCTGTCACTTTTTTAACTTTGCCGGTATAGCCACCTGTCATCGCACTGGTAGATGTGGCATAAATGCTATAATAATAAGAAGTTCCTTTCAGTCCGGGTATCGAAAAATTAGACGGAGCTATATTATAATCGCTTCCACCCTCGACAGCCTGGACTTGTGTCTGAACTGATCCAGGCGTAATTTTACTCCCGGATTTTTTGGCTGCCGGAATTACAATTTTTTGCAAAGCCACAAAAAGTTTACCGGAGTCAGACATAAAATGCGTGCCTGCTTTAAAAGTAAAAGGCATTGGCGGATCATATTTATTGTATATTGTTATGGTTCCCTGAGCCTCACCTCCGTTTGATGCATTCCCGGTAGCCGGAAAATCTTGCGAATTTGTTTTAGTTGCCTGAAAATACTGGGCTGGAATAACAGCCTTGGCAAGATCTACCGAAGTCACTGATTTATCAGCTGCTATCGTCTGCTGGAAACTCAATGTATCTACTTTCGGCCAAATGGCGATAGTGGCTTTGGGCAGCTTGAAAAACAAATATACGCCGACAACAAGTATAACTATTAAAATGCAAATTGAAACTGACCACCAAACAGAATGGCCTTCTTTCTTGTGGCGGCCTTGGTGTTTTATCATTTCGGCATCTCGTGGTTCTTTTTGCCGTCTTTGGCGAGATTCGCTTGAGGCTGCTGCTTTATGAACTATCTTAGGAGGCCTGATATCGTAGATTTTTTTTGCCATTTTATTAATTTCTAATTTTTAATTTCTATTAAATTCCTAATTGATAATTGAAAATTTAATGAAAATTAGAAATTGAAAATTTATTCTAATATCGCTTTAATTCTGCGAACTCCTGAGGATGAACTTTCCTCCTTTTGAATTCTAAAATGCCCCAAAATTCCCGTTCTTTCCACATGGGGCCCGCCGCAAATTTCCCTGCTGACTGCATTGTCACCGGATCCGACAGTATAAACTTTTACCTTCTCTCCGTATTTTGACTCAAAAACTCCCATAGCATTCAATTCTCTGGCTTTTTCCAAAGACATTTCTTCGCAGCTTACGGGTAAATCTTTCTTTATTATACCATTTACAAAATTTTCCACATCTTTTAGTTGTCCACCGGTCATTTTTTCTTTGTAAGAAAAATCAAACCTCAGCCTTTCGGCGGTAATATTGCTTCCTTTCTGATAAACATCTTCTCCTAAAACTTTTCTCAAACCGGCAAGCATTAAATGAGCAGCCGTGTGCAATTTTGTAGTTTCTAAACTCGCATCAGCCAGCCCGCCCTTGAACATTCCTGCCCCGGCCGTCCTTGAAAGCTCTTGATGTTTTTCCAATTCTTTTTTAAATTCTTCAATATCAATTTTCAAGCCTTTCTCTCTTGCCAGTTCTTCCGTTATTTCAATGGGAAATCCATAGGTTTGATAGAGATTAAAAGCATCTTTACCGGATACAGATTCCAATTTTCCGAATTCCCTCAAACCGTTATCCAAAGTTTTTTCAAACTTTTTTCCTTCTTGTCGCACAATGAAAATAACCCCTTCCTCGTTCTCCGCTAATTCCGGATAAGCATCTTTATAAATTACAACAACTGATTTTATCAGATAAGTTAAAAAATCCTCTGGCATTTGCAAAATCCTCCCGTATCTGATTGCTCTCCTTAATAATCTTCTCAGAATATAACCTTGTTCAACATTTGAAGGCACAATTCCTTCAGATGCCAAAAATACAGACGCCTTGGCATGGTCAGCCAGAATTCTGAACAATTTTTTGTTGTCCTCGTATTTTTTTCCGGATAATTCTTCAATTTTTTTTATAATAGGTTCAAATAAATCGATTTCATAAACATTTTCTTTCCCGTTCAAAACAGCTAATGTCCTTTCCAAACCCATCCCGGTATCAACATTTTTCTGGCTAGCCCCCAAATAATTTCCATTTTCGTCTTTGACATATTGCATAAAAACATCATTCCAGATTTCAACCCAATTTTTATCTTTCGGGTCATAAACTTTCGGTGCCGGCTTGCCGTTCAGCTTCCAATAAAACATTTCCGTATCCGGACCGCAAGGACCGGTTTTTCCTGCCGGACCCCACCAATTATCTTCCTTGGCCAGAAAAGCAATCCTTTCTTTTTTTACGCCCAGGCTTTCCCAAATTTTTGCTGATTCTTCGTCTTTTGGCGCATCTTTATCGCCGGCAAAGCATGTAAATGCCAGTCTCCCCAACGGAATCCCTAGTTCTTTGGTCAAAAATTCAAAACTCATTTTCATTGCATCTTCTTTCCAATAGTCTCCCAAAGACCAATTTCCAAGCATTTCAAAAAAAGTCACATGGGTATCGTCGCCGACATCGTCAATATCTCCGGTTCTTATGCATTTTTGCGAACTAGTCAATCTTTTCCCCTCCGGATGTTTTTGGCCCAGCAAATAAGGTACTAACGGATGCATTCCTGCTGTAGTAAACAAAACCGTCGGGTCATTTTCCGGAATCAAAGAAGCGCTGGGGATTATCTTATGCCCACGCTTTTCAAAAAAATCTAAAAATTTCTGACGCAATTCAGACGACTTCATATTTATTATTTTACATTAAAAAATAGTTTCGCGCAACATCCAAAAACCGCCTCTCAGCGGTTTTACAAATTAAATTTATGTGTACCTGTCTGCAACAACTGTCGCGGCAAATGAATGCGGTTTTATTCTTGCTTCAAAGCCATTGCTTTTGATCAAACCGACCACTTCTTTTATCATTTCTTTTGTTTTGCCGTGCTCGCCCACATCAGCATGGATATATTCAAACTGATAATTGAAATTATAATTTAATTCTTTAGTTTTATTTTCCAAAACTTCCCTTAAAAGAAGTGCTAATTCACAGGATAAATAAACTTCCTGTAAAATCCTGTTTTTCCAGACAACAAACCTTTTCAAAAATTCTTCCGGATAATGCATTTTTTTAAGAAAAAACCTGCCGCCAAAACCCTTTCTTAAAATAACGATGGCAATCGGAAAAAATGGCTTTTCAGATGACGGCGAATCGCACCCGACCACAACTTCATAAGCACCCTCCGGAGATTCCTGCATATAGCCAAAAATTTCATTTATAACCTGTTCAAAGCTTAAGTCGCCCTTGCTGGGGCTGAAAAATTTTCCGTTTTGTATTTCGTCTGACATATATTCTCCACCATACAAAAAATTTATATTCCTGTCAACCTCCGCTATTTTCCCAAATGTTCAAAAAAAACCAGCGCCAAAGCACTGGTAATATGAAGGAACGATTGGCGCGGCAATAGGCCGCCATCACGCAAGCTTTGCGACATTTCTCTCCAATCATCTGTTAGCCCGGGAGAGATATGCGTGACAGACAGTCCTCTTTTGAGCGGAATTCCCTCAGGTTTTCTTTTCGCTCGCCGCTACTAAGAAAACGCGGCTAGAGAGACCCCCCTCAAAAGAACTACCAATCGTTCCAACTTTGAACATCAAAGAGCGGATTGGGCGGTTGGCGCGGAATCTCTAGGACCCCGCATCATATTATGAGCCCAACTTCGCGGGAGGCTCATGCCACAAATGCGCTTATAGTACGCCAACCGCCCAGTTATCTTTTTTTTACACCTTTTCACAAGCCACGTCAATACAAAAAGACCGTGCACTATTGCAAAACGGTCTTTTAAAATATTAATCACTCCGCTGATTTTACTATTTTTATAAATTCTTCAGCGTTTAACGAAGCCCCTCCGACCAATAAGCCATCTGCCCCGGAATCTTTTATATATGCGCCGGAATTCTCGCTTTTCACGCTGCCTCCGTAAAGTATTCTTGTTCCAGTCTTAACAAGTTTTCTTATAAAATCAATTGACTCTTTGGTTTCGTCAACCCCGCAATTATCCCCCGTTCCAATAGCCCAAACGGGTTCGTATGCCACAACTACATCTGCGGTAATTCCTCCCAAACATTGCTTAATTTGGGCTTCTAAAACCTCTTGTTTTTTACCCTGGTCTTTTTCTTCTTTTTTTTCACCGACGCATAGGATAGGCATTAATCCCGCCTGAATAGCCTTTACAAGCTTTTTATTAATTTGCTCATTAGTTTCGCCCATTCGTCTCCTCTCAGAATGCCCCAAAATGACATACCCAACGCCTATATTTTTCAGCATTAAAGCTGAAATTTCACCCGTGTAAGCTCCTTTTTCCTCATAGAAACAATTCTGCGCTCCCAAAATTAAACCCTTTAAAAGGCCTAAATATTCGTATGGCGGGCATATAACAACATCTATTTTTTTACTCAATCCGGCTATTCCTTTTTTCACTGCGCTAAAAAGCGCCTTCGCTTCTTTGGCGCTTTCCGGGTTCATTTTCCAGTTAGCTACAATTAAAGATTTCATAATATTAATATATTCTATCATAAAATATCAAAATGTAAAAAAACAGTCCCGCAATCGTTAAACGATTCTGCGGGACTTCTTAACTGGAGAAAACCTTCACGATCAGCGGGTCTAGCCGCGAAGCTCGACTGTGGTGCCGAGAGGCACCGTGGCGCCATGGGCCAACGGAATCCTGGCGCCATCATCTCGGATGATGAACATGCGAATCACCGCGCGCAGCTTCGGCTCGCGCTTTGCCAACTGGCGCTCACGTTCTGCGGCCTTGCGCTGGCGATACTCGTCATCCGGATCCCACCCAGCGGCCGTCGATGGCGCGTCCCAGTCGATCTGTGGCTGACGGCTGGCAGCCAATGGCGCGTCCCAGTCGATCTGTGACCGGCGACTCCGCAGGCGGCTGATGATAACTGCGGTGGCGATACCGGTGCCAACCAAGAAGCTGAAACCGAGAATCAACGCAACGTAAACCATGGCCATCTCCTTGTTTTAGTTTACAAGCTGCGAAGTTAATCGCAGACCAAAACACAGTGTTTTGATGCTGATATTGTATAATATAAATAAAAATTTGTCAATATTAATGTATTCTATAAAAAATTGTAAAAAATAGCCCCGCAATCGCTTGGTGCGACTGCGGGGTCTAAGGCAAAAAAGGGATGCATCAAGCCAGTATGCCGACGTCTAGCCGGCGGCTCGGTTTGCCACCCTTAGCAACCAGGAAGTCGCGCTCCTCTTTACTTATCGGCCGTTTGGAAACAGGCGCTGGTTTAGGGCGTTCCGGAATCGGCAAATTGAAAGTCAGATAAACCCTGTCTCCGAAACCGTTGCCTTCTCCCCATGGCTCAGCACAATTGGCACAAAAGCCGAGCATGCGATCTGACGTGTCTTCCAAGATGAATGTACTCGCCTTACATGGCACAAAAGGACAGCCCTGAGCCTGGCAGGCATGATCTGATTTCTGATCACGCTCTAAAACAATCAAAGCCATTGGTCCTCCTCCATTCCTGTGGGCTTAAACTGAAACAAAACCCTTAACTCCACATCTTAAAACATTTAAATGCCCTAAAATGTGGAGTTAAATACAAAAATTTTAAAGAACAATGGTTAAATATTAATTTATAAATATTCCTTTGTCAAATATAGAAATCTACAAAACAAAAGGCAGCACAACGCGCGCTGCCCAAGACAAACGTCAAAAAAGGTGGAGAGATGTGGGCTAACTCAAACAAAGATCGCCCACGTGCATCAGTTTGCATTCTGCAACTCTTTCTCTCGCATCCGCGATGACCTTAAGCACCAAGACGCTTAAGCCATCTTCGCCGGCACAGGCGGCACAGAAGTGGAATACCGACCCAGTGAGCCGATCTTCCACAACGACTGACGCCTTTC
>Ga0209777_10007486_pt1 | contig 12116 bp, 15 predicted proteins | sample FrelakmetHBP12HB_FD_187147 | JGI IMG/M metagenome (GOLD analysis project Ga0209777, IMG submission 187147) | Freshwater lake sediment microbial communities from the University of Notre Dame, USA, for methane emissions studies -HBP12 HB (SPAdes)... | ecosystem: Environmental > Aquatic >... | reverse complement strand
CCGAGAAAAAATCTATATCCCTTTATAGTACCCAAAAAGAATTGACCCAATGGAAAATTAAAAAACCGGAACTTAATAATGTCCAATCCCAAGTACTCCAAAATGCCCAAGTCCGAGTAGACCTTGCTTTTAAAGCTTTTTTTAGACGGTGTAAAACTGGAGAAAAACATGGATTTCCAAGATTTAAGGGGCAGGGATGGTATGACTCTATTACTTATCCCCAATCCGGATTCAGACTTCATACCAATAAACTTTATCTTTCTAAAATAGATAGAGTAAAAATAGTTCTCCACAGGCCCATTCAAGGTATCATAAAAACCTGTACCATTAAAAGAACTCCTACTGGAAAATGGTTTGTTTATTTTTCCTGCGAGGTAGAAAGACCTGAGCCCCTTCCAAAGACTGGTAAAATAGCTGGAATAGACCTGGGGCTTATCACCTATATTCAGTGCTCTGACGGGTTTAAAATCAACAAACCCCGATTTTTTAATGAGGAACAGGGAGCTCTTGCTCAGGCAAAAAGACGAGAGAACGAAACTTTTAAAAAGGAACATAAAAGAGTTCTGGCTAAGATTCATGAACGAATTAAAAATAGAAGAGAGAATTTTTGTCATCAGACTGCAAAAAAACTTATTGATAAGTATGATTTTATTGCCCATGAAGACCTTAATGTTAAAAGTCTTATAGAGAAAAAAGAGAATAGTAAAAATATCTCTGATGCTGCTTGGTCTACTTTGATTCAATACATAACTGTCAAGGCTGAAAGTGCCGGACGAGTTATAGTAGCAGTAGACCCAAGGGGAACTAGTCAGAGATGCTCGCAATGTGGAGCCACAGTACCTAAAACTCTTGAAGTTCGTATTCATAACTGTCCTCATTGCGGTTTCAAAACTGGCAGAGATTTAAACTCTGCCTTAGAAATACTCAGACTGGGATTGCAGTCTGTTGAGCGACCGGTGCCACGCCGTAAGGCGAAAGCATTAGTTCAGGCCCATGGAAGCCCACGACTTTAGTCGTGGGAACAGTCACATTTAATACACTTATATACCATGATAGTCCTTTATTTTTAAATTTCTAAAGTTAACTGTTTCTTATCTGCGTACTCTTTTGGGTACTTATTATAAATTTTTCTATTTTTAGAGAAATATTGTAACAATAAAATTTTCGTTTTTTCATCAATATAGTCGCATAATACGGCCTGCTTTTTACCAGGCCATTCTCTCTGACATCGACCCAGTACCTGACGTATGAGCCGTTGTGACTTACATGGAGTGGCCATAATAGCAATTTCAAGAGGTGGGCAGTCAAATCCCTGTTCTACTATTTTTCCTCCAAAAAGGTTGTTTATCTGCCCACTATTAAGATTGTCTTTTATAGTATTTTGGTCCTGAATCTTCAGGCTTACCCCGTATTTCCGACTTGCCAGAATATCGGTATGGGCTGATGGCATTTGTTTCTTAACCATCTGTTCCAAGATTTCCATATGCTCAATACGATTTGAATAGCATACAGCCGTCTTTTTTTCCTGTATAAATTCTTTAATATCGTCAACAATAAGTTGATTTCTGTCTTCATCGTGTATTAGTAAATCTAATAGTTCATGATACTTATCTTTCTTACCTATGAAATTATAATGAAATTTGGTCTTTTTTAGACGTATCTTTGTTTTGAACTCCCCTAAATCATCTATTTCTACGATGGGGCCAATATAGGTTTTAAGGATAGGAGTCATTCCATCCTCCCTATTTGTTGTCGCCGATAACCCGGTCATGTATCTTGCTTTAAAATAAGTTAATAAGTCCCTATATAAAGGCGACCCGGATTCATGGGCTTCGTCGATTAAAACGTGCCCATGTATATTCCCCAATTTTCTTTTCTCATCCCTGGTCATATTAGATAAGGTTTGTTCAGTAGCTACTGTTATGAATCCATCTCGTTTAATTTTACCATTTATAATTCCTATTTCTTCATCCTTTATTTCAAATATCTGCTTTATAGAGTCAACCCATTGATTAAGGAGTATGTGAGTACGTACTATGATTAAAGTTTTTAAACGTATCTGGGCAACAGCCAGAAGAGCCAAAAAGCTTTTTCCTCTACCGCAGGATAATGAAATAACTACATTTCCTTTAATGATTTGTTCGATAGCGTCCTTTTGAAAAAAATACGGCTTTATATCATTTTTTTGTTTAAAAGGAATAGTTTCAAACTTCGGGCGTATGTCCTCCAGCTCAAGTTTTAGTCCACATTTTTCGAACTGTTTATGGACATAGGATATTCTTACAGACCTAGGCAATCCCATATATTCAGTATCCATGCTATACATATGAACAAATTCCGGGATGGCATAACTTACAAAACCCTTACCATATTTGGCCGCCTTCTCAAAGTCCGGGTTCCTGAGGGTTAGGTCGATTCTAAATTTATCTATAAGGGCCTGTGGGAGTTCTTTACGTGGTAGTATTATATGGTGTGAGATAAATCCTTTTACTATTTTACCTTCAGTAGGGGTACTTGGAAGTTCCGGAGATTGTAATTTTGGGAATTTCTGTTTTCTGGTATCCCGATAATTCCAAAACTGATAGGGCTTCTTTTTTATTAACATAGGCTATTCAACAATACGTCTTATATCCCATTGACTTAAACCTGATAGTTCCGAAAGTTTAGCATATTGATTTAGAAGTTCTCCATTTTTCTCTTTTAAGAATTGTTTCAGGATGTATGAGTCCATTCTATAATACCTCTCGATTATTAGTGCGCTCTTTTTTTGTGTATATTTTCGTGTTCTCCATGATAATACTATATGCTTACAAAATGCTTTTACGGGACTCGTAATATGAAGGAGTGACCTCTTAATATCATGTTCGATATCAATCAATCGAAATTTAATACGTAGGGTCATACCCCACCACCATATAGAAAATGGGATTTTCTTTTTATTAATCATATAATATGATACGCGAATTTACTAAACTAGCGCGGTCATCCATGTGCGAATCGAACGCCTTTATTAATAGTACACCAGTACAATCATTTTTGACCGCGCAAACAGACTACTTTTTTCGTTTAATAAAAAAACCAACAATGACGGTTATAATCAACAGAGGAATTGCAATCCATGGCCATTTAGACTTGCTCATTTGTGTGTAAAACCTTTCCTATTTTATTGTTATTTGTGCTATTAACATAGCACTATCTATATACTATTTTTTAAGAGCTTGAAACGAGAGTATCAATAGTAAACATTTTAGATTCTCTTGCAAGGTATTCCCAATGTTCCAGGGACATGATATAATCATTCCAATCCCTTTCTGTCATTGCTTTTTTATTTTTTTGTTCAAACCTTCTTAATATATCAGATATTTCATTTGAATCAAAACTAATTGGGTAACGAGCCATTATTTTTTCCTCTTTGATTTTGTAACCATTCCTTTATAACACTATGTGCTTTTTCTTCCGTAGGCCAGTATCCTAAATATTTTTGCTTTAATGTTACAGGGTCCATAGGTTTAGCCGTCCATAACCCGGAAAATCTATGATAATATACTCCATCATACTTTGATTTTTTAGGCTGTCTTAGATTTTTTATCTTTTCAATTCTCCGATTTAATAAAAAACGTCTCCGTGATGGTGTACTTTGTGTAGCTCGTAGATTCATACTATGCCCTATATTATTTAAAACAATTTTATGTGCTTCCTTTCTTAAATCCTTTACAGGGCACTCTTTTATTAATTCCCATTGAAAATTATTGATTCCATATTTTTTACAAAACTGTATTAACGGATGACTAATTTTTTTCCCGTCCTTCAACCATCTATAGTACCCAATAATTGCATCCCTAAAATTCCTACTATATGCAAAAAATTTACGACCTGATAAGTCATTCTTGAAGTATAAAGAGAACACTGCAGGTACATTATTCTTAGGAGCCACAATACCGTATTTATTCATATCAAATATTGTTTCTACATCTTCTTTTATTCCTAATTTATTTATTATCTGTCTGACTCGTTCCCGACTTAAATTTAATTTCCTACCTATTTCCGCCATACAGGTATTATTTCTTGCCAAATTTAATATGGATTCTTTATTATGTACCCCATGAAGCGGATTAATTTTTCTATTATTTAAAAATAGAACCCTGACTTCTGCAAGAATATTAAAAAGTTTTATATGCTTGCTTATAACTGTATGATGGACGCCGATTTTAATAGACATCTCTTTAAAACTTCGGCATTCATTAGCTACTTGTAGTAGTAACTCTTTAGTTATCTTTATCCGGCTCATCGGTCTCCTCATTAAACAAGGTATCAGCAATTACAACATTACGAGTTCTCTTCTCAGCTAATTTATGATATGTAGGCGATAATTCGATTCCAATATAATTTCGTTCCAATTTTTTACATACCCGTGCTGTAGTGCCACTCCCCATGAATGGGTCTAATACGACTGCCCCTTTCCAGCTCAGCATCTTTATACATCGTCTGGGTAGTTCCTCCGGGAATGGTGCCGGATGAACTTTTTTACTTATCCGGGTCTCGGCCGGAAAGGTCCATAAGGACGACGACCAATCAATGAACTCTTCATTAGTAAGGTCTGTAATTCCCTTAGTTTGCAGGTGATACGTTTCCTTAGCAAATATAAGGATGTATTCAAACGGCTTTGGGAATGATGGCGCTGCAGGACTTTTAAAAGACCCCCAAGCAGTACGTGAAGTAACATTTTTCTTGTCCCAAACGATTGTTGCCATAGGTAAGTAACCTATTTCCTTAGTCATGAAATGGGTGATATCTACATGAGTCGGAATTTTTCCATTTTGGCCGTCTCCGATATTAATTACGCAGCGGCCACCCTTTTTTAGCTTCTTATAGATATCAGAAAATAACCCTTTAAGCCATGCTATGTATTCAGAATGCTCCTTATTATCATTATACAAATCATAGGGCTTATCATTAAACTTATTTGAGCCTAAATTGACATTAAATGGTACAGACGTGAGACATAAATCTATAGAATCATTTGGAATAGCGGGAATAATTTTGAAGCAATCTCCACAGATAATTTTATTTAAAAATTCTTCTATTTTTTGTGCCATATTCCACCTTTATATAATCTACCACCAAAAAAGTCTGCCCATTTTGTCCATTCAGAATAAGCACGGTCCGGATGATAAGGAATTTCATCCGGTTTTTTATTTAATTTCCAGTAATTATACCATTCAGTTACCGACCTAATATGCCTATATTTTGCATACCTTTTAAGATGACTTAATGTAACCATTTTTATTTTTGGAGGAATTTTATAAAATTTATCTTTTTTCCTTTCCAAAAAAATTGTAGCATTACTATAAATATAGTCTCTGAATAATCGGCATCGTTCCTTTCCGCTATGCTGTAAATAGTACATTTTATGCTGACGATTTAATTTTACTTTTGGAAGGGATGTTCTAATTATAAGAATTTTTTGTATTATATTAATAAATTTTTTAGTCCCTATCATATTAAATACCCAGTGGTTCTTTTTTAATTTAGTATTATTATAATTTTTAGTTACAAAATTACAAATAGACCCATCACCGTCAAAATATCCCCTGATAAAATGATTATACAATCTATGTTTTAATTTTTTAGGAAAAGTAAGAGTTAGAGACTTTCTAGGGGTGCACCCCATTTTTATTAGGTCATCTGCTATTCTTTTAGATGTAATATTAAGTATATAACATTCCCCTTGCACTCCTTTCTTAGGTATAAATTTTAATGGGTATTCTGGTCCTATCGTATCCCTAAATTTACGTAAATGGCCGATATCTTTACTTCCGAGTTTAATAACTAACCCACTAGACATTGGTCGTTGCCTCACCATTCCGTCAGCAAAAATAAACCCTAGCCAATACGCTTTTTCCTCGGTATTAATGTTTTTAAAAAAATCTTGGTTACAATTGTACTTTCTTGAACTATTCTTTTTAATACCGTATTTTGTTAATATACGACTTATTCTATGAGTAGATGCTATATTAAATGATGTGGCAGTTTCCTGTAGGGACCCCATTTTTTTATACCAACGAATAACCTCTTTTTCTATTAAAACACTTTTAGGGGGCATGTCTATATTACCCTTTATTAATACTTTTTCCAGTCATCCTGCTTGGGGGGCTACAGACAACAAGGTCCACGGACTCATCCGGTAGTTTCTTTACTACTTCCGATGAATCCCCCTGTATTATTTTATTGAGAAAATCTTCAATCATTTGTATCCCCAAACCTATTATGAGTCAATCCCATGCCGCCTGTCGATGATTGATACAGATTAGTAGGGGCATCTGTACCTATGTGGATATCGCTTAGAAATACAGTTTTCATGGTATTCCCGTTCATGTAGTGGGTAAATTTTTAATTATATCATATCTGGACATTGGTTTAAAATAGTTACATCTATCCGTATTATAATCTTTACATTTTAAACCATAATTATTTATTACAATATGACCGCTATTACACGGACAAATTGAATCCTTATTGGCGTATAAAATTGTTTCAGCTTGAGCCTGGTTCATTTCTGTTGGAGCGGCCTTCTGGTTATTATTAATTTGTTGCTCCCATTTTCGTTTAAAATAGGAGTGCATCCACCGGTACAGATGTACTAAAATTCCAAGTATTATAATCGGATTTAATACAATAACAGCTATAAAACCATAACGGTAAAAAAAGTTCATAGAATGGTCATCGGATATGGTGTTATTGCCGGTGCTGTAAGCAGCAACCCATAGAGAAAACCATAGGATATCTACAAAAACTGTAATATAAAGATAACAAGTAAAAAGGGGGACTTTTATGTCGTTAAAAATAGAACGTAAAAAACTCAGTAAAATTTTCATGATTCTTACGAGCCCCGTGGTAGTTTACAAATTCTCTTTTTCATACAAGTCACATTTTTGATTTGGCTTAACTTCTTTACCGTCCTGCCATTCTCTCCAGGCATATATACGTCTTAACATTTCTTTTTCAGGTAATTTCTTATTATTCATATCGTACAGGTGGGATTCCGTATGGTCAAACTTATATCCATCATGCTCCAAAGCACCACTATGCGGTCTATCCTGTGTAACATTACAGTATAATGTAATTGGCTCATCCTGCTCGCTGAATACATAGAGAAATTTACAATTCCAGCATCCGTCTTGAGTTATAATATTTTTCATGATTTTTTAGCTATATCGTATCTGGATACGGGTTTGGGGTTAGGAACCGGGTCTATATGACTCTTCGGGATGTCCATTGGGTCTTGCTGGACTTGTTTTAACTGGATACCCGTTAAGAACTGGTCTATTTCTTTTATTTGTTGTGTCTGAGGGACCACCCGGTCTAACCGCCCATCGCTCTGTGAAGTAGATGACCTCTGCCATTCTCTACTGAAGTCTGAATCGGACCGACGTTGAGCCGTTTCAGACCATATCTTACTAAAGTACGAGTATAAAAAAGGAATCGCATATAGCAAAAGAAGAGTCATCAATATAGATGACGTTACCATACAGATAATAGAAAATAAAGTACGTGCCATTTCCATGCCCGGTGAGTGAGATTCCAATAATGTAATCCACACTATCCCGGAAATAAATGCAATAGAAAAACACGATATTATTACTGCGCTTTTTATATCAATAAAAATAGAATATAAAAAACAAAAAAAATGTTTCATAAATAGTTGTCGTCCTCTTTAAGGCACGATGCAAAAACCATAACAGATATATTTACAGATTTAGTTAAAGGGAATGAAACCATATATCTCTCCGGAAGGGAAGAAATGAAATTAGAAGCTTTAAGGTACTCATCGACACGCCCTTTAGCTCCCTTTTTTATATCAATGCCCCCTAAACAAATACCACACCCGGTCTGAGAGGAAGTAGACGGTATATTTAAAGAAAATTTTTCTTTTAAGATAACCGAGTCCCCCTTACTAAATTTATTTTTCATCTATCCTCCATTACGGACGGGTCACTACTAAGTATGTTATAGACTCTTTTAGAAAAATCCGTTAATTTTAATGGCAAATGACTTTTACCCGGCATACTCATAGAGCATCGTTCACATTCCCTTACACACCATTTATTGGGAATTTCCTCTTTAGATATTGGCTTTGCTTCTCCACCTTCATAGGTTCCCGGGTCTTCCGGTGCCTCCCCCACCTCATCATCGGATAGATATGCAAAATCATCCTCATTATTGGACAATTGAACTCTTGGGCGAGTATGACCCCATGCCTTATTGCATTTCTCATCACAAGCTACTTTTGCCACTTGCCCGCAATAGGGTATTATTTTTTCCATCAGAACATGCTCTCCATTTCGACTTTTGGTTTCTTTTTTTCAGGTTCCTGAATAGCCTCCTGGACTTTTTTAGGCATATAATATTGTCGCTCTGTCAGCCTGCAGAATGTCGTCCAGTTACTATCCTGTTCCTGGTTCTCGGACTTATTAGAGAACATCATGGCGTGTTGTACGGCCGCATCCATACTATCTAACGCGGATACCGCCTGTGCTTCCGGGAACATCGGCTTTCTGAGCCCCTCATCTTCATGGTGTGCTATAATAATATGGGCAAGTTTCAATAGGGTTTTATTAGCTGAGATAGGACCATAGAATATCTCATGGTCTTCTATAAGGCCCATTAGAATTTCATACCCTATTGTAGTATGATGCAGCAAACGACCATGGTCGGTCATTTCTAATACCACATCCCAAGCATAGGAATCTATCTTTCCTATGTCATGAAGCAGGCATCCAGTTAGCAGTATATCCTTATCAAGCCCGGAATACTCAGAAAGGGTAATGGCAGCCTTTATCATGCCGTAGGAGTGCTCTAACAGCCCACCAAGGTAGTTATGATGTACTTCACCGACTCCTCCTGGGCATTGTATAAATTTTTCAGATATGGAACTCGGATAATCATACCCATCTGACCGGGGTACTGGAATTATTGCTTTCCATAGTTTAAGGCAGATGGTGTCTTTAATACTATTCCCGTACTCATTCAGGCTACAAACAGCGGTTAAAATTTTATTGGGTGGAAGAGACGGCAAGAAATCTGCAGGGTTATAATCTGTTTTCTGCTTTAACGTTTTTACAATGACCTGTGGCATGTCATTATATCGAGTTATGTCCCCGGCCGTTTCAACTACCATTTTATTTTTTATCCATAATTTTATGGCTTCAGCCCCATCCCATACGATACCCTTAATGGATCCGGTTAGGTCTGTAAGTTGGCATTGCATGAAATATCCGCCTTTAGCGGCGAAGGGTTTCAATTCACATTTAGATATTACGAATATCCCCTTAATTGGAACATTTACTTTGGTAATTTCTTTTAATTCTTTAACAGTCATTAAGAGCCCCCATAAGTTCAGTAATAAAATAATTCATACTCATGGTACTCAATCCTCCGTAGAAAATTCAACAAGCTTTACTTTTTTTATCTTTTAAAGCTCTTTCTATAACTCCCAAAGAGCATTTCATTTTTTCAGCAATAGACTTACATTTCATACCACTATCATATAATTTTATAATTTTTTCATAATTATACCTGGGTAATAGCCCAACTTTACGAATAGTCACATCATTATGCTTCAGTATGTTAATAACGGCACTAACTGAACACCCTACTTTTTTAGATATTATAATGGATGTAGCTCCGGATAGATACATTTTTTTTATTCTATCTATACTAATTCCTTTAAGAAAAGTCCACGGTTTAGCAGGGAGCGATTTTTTTATTGGACTATCTTGAAAACGTGGCTTCAGATATCCAGAAATAGGTCTATTTTTTTTAGACGATACTTTTTTAATATCAATACGCAATAATCTTTTACAGGGGCACTTTTTCATACCCTTTACATCCCTAATTATTGTCCATTTTTTATACCTAAGTATTTTCCACAAACTGGGATGACTATATAAGCAGCACCCAATAAATAAACCTATATTCGGCGTCCCATGTATTATTCTTTTATTTTCATGATTATAGGCGCAATAATTATATTTTGAATTTGGATTAAGCCCACCTATTCTATTAGATGCTAACTTACTCAATAATGACCTTCGTTTCTTATTAAGTTTTTTTCCGTACATATGATTAGAGGGACCTCGAAATATCATTTTATGAAAAAAATTTTTATTACCGGACATACTTTTACTTTTAGCATTTCTCCTTTGTTTAGTCCATTTAACCGGATTTTCTTTTAAACTTTTGGATATTTTCTTTTTAGTTTTTATACTTATTTTTCTTTTCCTATTAGATTCAGATATCTTTTTACTAGAGATATTATTATGATGCCATCCAGCAGCTCCTTCTCCGCCATCAGTCAAATTTGTTAGTGGACCCTTCAATAAATCCCTTCTACCAATTAATTTTATATATTTAACTTCTTTATTTATTGCTTCAGAATTAGAAAGATTTTCTTCTATTTTAGAAGTTAAAGTTTTTAATCCCGATTTTTTTATTTTTTTCATTAAATTAAGTTTAAATTTATTTCTAGATATACCTGAAGATAATTCGGAGAAATGGGCAAATTGCCTGTTTGTTTGACCCTTACCTATATAGAACGGCTCATACTCAAATTTAAATTTTATTCCTTTATAAAAAAATGGCCCCAGTTTCCTTGGGTCTAATAGAGCATAAATATAAAATCTTTTATTTATTTTCATTTATGGATATCATTTGGTCTTCTATATAGTACACCAAATCTATAAATTTTTGGTCCCGTTTTAGGTCCCTATTTCTATCCCCTGGTAAGTCTATTTTTATCCTTTGCGCTATATTTCCAGGATTTGCTCTCATTATTAATATTTCATCAGATAAATAAACGGCCTCAGATATTTCATGAGTCACTAGTACAAAAGTAATATCTACACCCTGCTTTGTCAACCTAGTCCATATATCTATAAGTAGCTCCTGCATTTTAAAACGACGTAAAGAGTCCAGGGATGCAAAAGGTTCATCCAAAAGAAGAATATTAGTGTTAGCCACCAAACTTCTAGCTATTGCTACCCTTTGAAGTTGCCCCCCGGATAATGATGGATATTGAGCGTACTTATTTTCTTGCCCGTCCAACCCTACTATCTTTATCATTTCCATAGCTTTTTCATATCTATCTTTTTTTTCTACCCCAATAAATTTTAATCCAAGAGCAACATTATCAATAACTGTTAGCCAGGGAAATGACGAGTACTGTTGAAAAACCATATTCACTGGGTTTTTAACGGATGGCTCTTTACCTTTTATCAAAATAGAGCCACTAGTTGGTTTTTGTAATCCACTAATATATCGGAGGACTGTAGTTTTTCCACATCCGGACGGACCCAGTATCGATACAAATTGGTGCTTTTCAGGTTTATCCTCAATTAATAAATTCAGATTGTCGATGACTGTAATCTGCCCTTTCTTAGGGTCATAATATCGTTGTGTAACGTTTTTCAGCTCTATAATATCAGGCAGGTCTGTATTTTCAAACTTTACTGGGTCCATTAATTAAATTAATCCTCCTCAAAGAATGGGTACCACGGATTTATCTCGTGTTCAGCTTTCCCTTTTGGCTACCACTACAAACGGGTTTATAAAAGCATCCGTAACAGGAATTCCTGGAGATACTGGGGTCACCACAAGTTTTTAATCCCTTTTCAGAACTCAGCTTAAATTGTGGTTCCCCATTAATGACTTCTAAGGCGTGTGCATATTTTTTTCGTAGTCTAATCTGGGTATCCTCTTTTAAATAGGATAGTCTCCACTCCGTAAGATTATCACGTATATCAGCTAATTTAATTATTTTAGCCGCAGGAGCATCTGCAATCTTTTTATAATATTCCATTTCTGGTACAGTGCCCGTTCTAGTTAATAATTCCACCAATAAACAGGGAGCCTCGGAAAAACCGATGTCTTGAAGCATCTGAATTGTGAACGGGGTATCTTCTACTACATCATGTAATATAGCAGCTATCTGAACATAAGGTTGGACTCCTTGGGCCTGTACACTGGCCAGGACACGTTTTGGGTGGTCTATAAAGGGCATTCCTGCCTTATCCAATTGATTCCTATGAGCAAACTCAGCTAGGGCAATGGCATCCTGA
>Ga0209777_10007485_pt1 | contig 12116 bp, 10 predicted proteins | sample FrelakmetHBP12HB_FD_187147 | JGI IMG/M metagenome (GOLD analysis project Ga0209777, IMG submission 187147) | Freshwater lake sediment microbial communities from the University of Notre Dame, USA, for methane emissions studies -HBP12 HB (SPAdes)... | ecosystem: Environmental > Aquatic >... | reverse complement strand
TCGACGACATGATCCGCCTCGACTTCCGCTACATCGAGGATTGGTCGCTCCTCAACGACTTCAAGATCATGGTGCGCACCGCGGCGGCCGTGGTCTTCTCGCGCGGCGCCTACTAGCAGCGTACACTAGGCACAAGCGACCAAGGGGGAAGTGTGCCAACATCGGTAGTCACCGGCGGTTCCGGCTTTCTGGGCTCCCATCTGTGCGAACGGCTGCTGGCCGAGGGCCACCACGTCACCTGCCTCGACAACCTCGACACCGGCAGCCTGCAGAACATCGAGCACCTGCGCGACCCAGGTTTCGACTTCCGCAACATCGACGTGACGGAGCATGTGGAGCTCGCCGAACCGGTGGACTACGTGTTCCACTTGGCCAGCCCGGCCAGCCCCATCGACTACCTTCGCCTGCCGCTGCACACCCTCAAGGTAGGCTCCTACGGCACGCACAATGCCCTCGGCCTGGCCAAGTTCAAGCGGGCGCGCTTCCTGCTCGCCTCCACGTCGGAGGTGTACGGCGACCCGCTCATCCATCCGCAACCCGAAAGCTACTGGGGCAACGTCAACCCCATCGGCCCGCGCGGCGTGTACGACGAGGCGAAACGCTATGCCGAGGCGATGACCATGGCCTACCACCGCCAACAGGGCGTCGACTCGTGCATAGCGCGCATCTTCAACACCTACGGGCCGCGCATGAGGCCCATGGACGGTCGCGCCGTGCCCACGTTCGTGCGTCAGGCGCTGGCCGGCAAACCGCTGACCGTGTTCGGCGACGGCAAGCAGACGCGGTCGTTCTGCTACGTCGACGACCTCATCGACGGGCTCTACCGCCTGGCCATGAGCGGCGACCACGAGCCCGTCAACCTCGGCAACCCCGCCGAGATGACGCTGCTGGAGCTAGCCAAGCAGATCATCCGCGCGGCGCGCAGCAAGAGTCAGATCGTGTACGAGGCACTGCCGCTAGACGACCCCAAAGTGCGCCGGCCCGACATAACGCGAGCACGCAGCATACTCGGATGGGAGCCCAAGGTGACCTTGGCCGAAGGCTTGGCGCGCCTGGTGGACTTCGAGCGCCACAACCGCCCGCACTCCCTCACCGGACTGGAATACGAGAAGCCGGCCGTGAAGACCCAGCCGGCGCCCAAGACCCCGAAGACCTGACGGTACTAGCGGAGTGGCCGTGGGCCTCGGTTGCCAGAGCGCCCACCAGCGTTCCCGGGGCAGCACCCCTCTGGCCACGCACGGACAGACAAGTGCCCTCAAGCGCGCAACGAGGCTAGAGCCCGGCGAAGTTCAGGCGTATGGTTCCCAAACGTATGGGCGCTCGAAGAACCCAGGCGGGCAGGTGAGCTCGCTGACGGCCTTGATCACGCGAGCCGGATGCCCGGCGACGACCATGCCCGCCGGAACGTCCTTCACTACGACGGCGCCGGCGCCGACCAACGCCCCCTCCCCAATCTCGACACCCGGCAACAGAGTGGAGTTAGCACCGATGCGTGCCTGGCGACGCACCACGGCGCCACCGCGGCACTCCTCGTACCGCGGGCAGCCCATCGGATGCGGATCGTCTGTGAACACGACGTTGGGGCCCACGAACACGTCGTCCTCCAGCGTCGTCATCTCGAGAAAGCAGCCAGAGTGGATGCGCACCCGGTCGCCGATACGGTTACCTAACTCAAGCACGACGTTGGTGCCTAGAGAGACACCCTCGCCCACGCGATTGCGCTCGCGTACGCTCGCGCCTTGGCCAGTCTGCAGCCGCTCGCCGAATGTGCTACCAGCGTAGAGAGTCGTGAACGGCCGGATGACAGCCTGCGCGCCGATGGTCAACGGCAGTTCGCCCTCGACCTTGCCACGCGGCGCTTTGCCAATGATGCAAGGTGGCTGCAGGTCGGCGCCGGGCCCGATACTTACGCCCGGCGCCACGTATACGCCGCAGGGCCAGTCACTCACCGGCAGACGCATCGGGTGCGGGCCGAACACCTACAGCACGCTGCACGACTCGCAGACCCTGCCGAGCAGCCACCGACTCGCCGCCGCCAGCCGCCGGGTGCCACACGCTGTCGCTCGCGTATGCCGGCAGGCTGATGTGCATCTCGCGCCCGCCGTTGCGCAGCGACAGCTCGGCCGCCTCCAGTGAGGCCACGACCTGCAAACCGCCACGGCCGTCGGTGATGGGGCATCGGCCGTCCCTGACGCACTCCACGAAGTGATCGGCCTCCAAATAGAGAGGCTCGGTCGCATCGATCTTGGGCGCCACGATGTCTCCCGTGCGATACGAGAGGTTGAACTCGCCGAAGCTCTTTGGATCTCTGAGCTCCACGCCCTGGTCGTACACCTTCACCTTCTCGACGCTTTGGGTATCGTCGTAGACGAGCATCTTGCGACTGCCGACCACCATGGTCCGACGCAGCTTCACCGGTGAGAGCCACGACGCCTGCACCTCAGCCACCACGCCGCTGGGGAAGTGCAGGTTGATGAAGGCGACGTCGGGGATGGCCGGGTCGATGCAGCCGCGACCGTTGACGGCGATCTTGGTCGCCACCTCGCCGAGCCAGTAGTAGAGGATGGAGAGGTCGTGCGGCGCCAGGTCCCACACCACGCTCACGTCCTTCTGGTGCAGGCCCAGGTTCACGCGCGAGGTGGTGACGAAGTACACGTCGCCCAGCTCGCCGCTCTCGAGTATCTCCTTCACCTTGCGCACCGGGGGGCTGTACACAAAGGTGTGCCCCACCATAAGGGTCAGACCTCGAGCCTCGGCCAGCTCGACCAGCTTGTGCGCCTGAGCCACACTGGCCGTCATGGGCTTCTCCACGAAGACGTGCTTGCCGGCCTCCAGAGCGGCCCTGGCGAACAGGTAGTGACTGGAGATGGGTGTGGCGATGAGCACCGCCTCTACCTCAGGGTCGGCGAGCACACGGTCGACCTCGGCCGTGACTTGCACGCTCGGGTAGCGAGCCTGGGCCAGCTTGAGTCTCTCGGGCCGCACGTCGCAGACCCACTTGACGCGCACCATGGGTAGCTCCATGTAGTTGCGCAGCAGATTGGGTCCCCAGTAGCCGTAGCCGATGAGGGCCACTATCTTCATGTCCATGCTCGTCCCTCCCTCACACCCGCTGGCCTAGGCGGCACCACGCCCGAGAATGGCCGCAGGAATCGTACGTAGACAAATCACCCCGTCGGTGAGCAGGTTGCGGTTGCAAGCGTACATGACGTCCTGCAACACCATCTCGTCAAAGGTCACACGGCTGCGCCCCTGCACCTGCCAAAGGCCGCTGACGCCCGGCATGGGCGCCAGTCGCAGCCGGTGCCACGGTTGGTACACCTCCACCTCATACGGCAGCGGCGGCCGCGGACCCACCAGGCTCATGTCGCCGCGGACGACGTTCCAGAGCTGCGGTAGTTCGTCCAGCGAGTACTTGCGCAAGAAGCGGCCAACGGAGGTGACGCGAGGATCGTCGGCAATCTTGAAGGGTGCGGCGAACCTGCTGGGAGACTTATCCGCTGCACCACGCTCACCGCCGGCCGGCCCACACACCCGCTCGCCCTCGATGAACCGGCTCACGAAGTGTCGGTGCAGCTCGTGGTCGTCACCAGCGCGCATAGTGCGGAACTTGTAGAACCTGAACGGTGCACCGTCGCGGCCCACGCGCTCCTGCGCATAGAGTACGGGACCGCGTGAGGCGAGCTTGATCGCGAGGCTGATGACCAGAAAGACCGGTGACAGCACGGCCAGGAGCACTGTTGCGACAGCTACATCGAAGACCCGCTTCCCCGGCGTCGCTACGGCGTGCTCGAAGCTGGTCCTTACGCGCACGGTCGGCGTTTGAAAGAGCTCCAGCAGCAAACGGCGACTGGCCAGGGCGCGCACCAGCATAGAAGCGACGTACACCTCGCAGCCGGCTCCCTTGGCGGCCTGCGAGACCATCACGGCGGCGCACGGCGACATGGCGGCCGCGTCGATAATCACTGTACGAATGGGCTGCGCGGGGCCGTCGGCAGGCGACTGCGAGCGCTTGATGAGATCCAGGGCTTGGCCCTCGAGCGCCGTGCGACCACGGGCGCTCACGTCGAGCTCAACGAGGTTGTTGAAGCCGCGCACCCGCTGCAGACGCCGGCTAAGCCCCTCGAGAGCCGGACCCTGCCCTATCAGCAGTGTCTGAGCGTGCGGCTCCAAGGTACGGAGCACCGCGCTGCCGAGCAGCACGACACGCCCGACGCCCAAGAGCACAACGAGGAAGGCAAAAGAAAAGCCCGCCACCAGTCGCGAGCCGAAGTCAACGGACGAGTGAACCGCGAACAGGATGGCGGCCGTGGCCACTGCCGCCACGACTATGGCGCGCACAAGCAGCCACAGGTGGATCCAGTGCGAGAGGTATACCTCTCTCTGGTACAGGCCGTGCAACCAGAAGGTGGCCAGGACCGTGACCGGAATCACCAGCAGCGACCAGTCGAGATGGAACGAGAACGTCGCCCCGTTGGGCATGATGCCGCGGCGCACTTCCAGGGCCAGTAGTGCCGCCACGAGGCACACGCACACATCGTAGGCCAGTGACACCACGGCGACTCTTGCGCGGCCGCTCATAGCGGTGCGACCGCCGCTGCAAGGCGTTCCACCACGTACTCCTGCTGGTCGGGTGTGATATGCGGGAACATGGGCAGACTGAGGATCCTCTCGGCTAGCTTCTCCGCCACCGGAAAGTCGCCGCGAGCGTAGCCAAGACGAGCGTAGGCCGGCTGCAGGTGGAGCGGCAGTGGATAGTGGATGCCGGTTTGCACGCCGGCGGCGGCGAGGTGCTCTTGCACCCGGTCGCGCTCGTCCACCTGCACCACGTAGAGGTGGTACACAGGCTCGACGTCCTTATGGCACCGCATCGGCGTTACTCCCGTCAGCCCCGCCAGCAGTCGATCGTAACGGCGCGCTGCAACTCGCCGAGCCTCATTCCAGGCGTCGAGGCGGCGCAGCTTTGTGAGCAGTAGCGCCGCCTGCAGGTTGTGCAGCCGGTCGCAGTAACCGACGACCGCGTGCGTGTACTTGTCCACCTGGCCGTGATTGCGGTAAAGCTTCAGGCACTCGGCGATCTCGGAGTCGGACGTAGTGACAGCTCCACCGTCGCCGAGCGCCCCCAGGTTCTTGCCAGGGTAGAAGCTGAACGCAGCTGCAAGGCCAAGCGAGCCGCAGGGTCGGCCTTGATAGCGCGCGCCGTGCGCCTGGCAGGCATCTTCGACCACTGCCAGGCGGTGACCGCGCGCCACCTCGTCCACGGCTGCCCAGTCGACCGGCTGGCCAAACAGATGCACGGGCACGAGCGCCTTGGTCGCGTGCGTCAGAGCAGCCGCGATCTTGGCCGCGTCGATGCCGGCCGTGTCTGGCAGGCAATCGACGAACACTGGCCGCGCGCCCAAGTGGCTCACGGCCTCAGCAGTAGCGATGAACGTGTTCACCGGAAGGATAACGTCGTCGCCTGGGCCCACGCCGGCACCCAAAAGCGCCAGCTTGACGGCGTCGGTGCCGGAACTCACGCCCACACAGAACGCGGTACCGCAGTGCTCAGCAAAGGCGCGCTCGAACTCGGCGAGCTCCGGGCCCAAGGTATACGCAGCGCGCGCAGTTACCGCATCGAACACACCGCGGTACTCGTCACGCAGCTCCCTCGTTTGAATCTGGAGGTCAACAAACGGCACCTCAACGGGTGCTACGCCCACGAAGTATCCCCTCTTCCCGATGCTAGTCTGCGTGACTCCCGCACGCCTGGATCACGAGCGGCGTGCCGAGAGCCGTGCAGTACTGCTTATATCAGAAAAGTTGTTATGTTGACCATGCGCAGGCGAAGGCACCTCGTGGAAGCCGTTGCCAGCAAGGGCAACCACCGTAGCTGCAGCCACTCCCTCCTCCCTCCGTCTTCTTCACGCGATTGGGACCGCGTGCATGCTCATGCAGGCCCATGCGGCGAGGAGCAACAAGCCTTAGGCTCTAATCGAGGCGAACGGCCGCAAGCGACGTGACCGACTTTGTCTGGTAGCAATGGCGTCGCGGTACAACCGTTCGTACTCGGCCGCGATGTCCTCCCACCTGAAGCGAGCTTCGATCCAGCGCCGAGCCTCCTGGGCCAGCGAACGGCGTACGGGCTGCTCCAGACCCCAAACTTGCTCAAGCCGCTCCCGCAGACTCGCCGAGTCGCCAGAGCGAAACAACGGGTACCACTCCGGCAACACCGACGTGTTCTCAGGGATATCACTGGCTACCGCGAGTGTGCCCACGGCGAGCGTCTCGAGCAGCATCATGGACATCGCTTCAACTTCGGACGGGAAGATGAACAAGCTTGCTTCTTGGACGAGCCCGAGCACAACTGCCCTGTCATCAACGCGCGGAACAAAATGAATCGTCAGACCTTGGGCCAGTGCCCGCAACCGCTCCTCATAGCCCGGCGCGTGGTAGAGATCACCCAACACTACGAGTGGTGGTGGACTGGTGAACTGACGGTACGCCTCGATGAGAGTGTGACAGCCCTTGGTCGGGTCAACCCGAGCGGCAGCGAAGAGCCAATACTCTCCGGCATCCAGGCCGACATCGTCCAGCACCTGCCTCGCTGCAGCAGCGTTAGCAGCGCCGATCTCATCTACGCCATTCGGCACATGCACGACCCGATGCCCGTGCTGTGCCTCAAGCAGCTGGGCCTGATTCTCGGCCACCGCCGTGGGCACCTCAGGGAGCCGGACCGACCAACCCTCGAAGGCACGCATGACCGCTTTCGCCGCCGAACTCCACTTGGCACGCGAGTAGGCGGGGCCATGACTTGTAAGAACGACCGGGTAGCGCAGTTGCAGCAGCGGCAGGAGAAACGCGTTCTCGGAGCCGTGAAGATGCACAACATCGTACTTGCCTCGAAGCAGGGCATGGACCGCACAGACGAGCTGCAGGCCTAGGGGACCAAGGTACTTGCCTCCTGCGGTCGGCAAGGCGATGACACGTGCGCCGCCGTGCGTTCGCCTGCTTGTGACACGGCTGCTACCATATACGGTGACGTCGTGCCGCAGAGCCTGCCGTACGGCAAGCGCTTCCACGACCCGTTCGGTGCCACCTCGTGAGGGGATGCCTTTTGAACCTATATGAGCGATGCGCATTGGATTACCTAGCCGAGACAGTCAACTGGTGAGGTCAGCCGGGAGCCCACGCCACACCCTGACCTTGTTGCGGAGAACCCACCACGTGACTGCTGGCAGGTGGTGACGGATCGCCGGCACCGCCGTACCAGTCATCCAGCAACGACGGTCACAGCTAGCCACAGCTGCGCGCACATGCCTGGCCCGCTCAGAGTCCCAAATCTCGTCGAAAGACTGCTCATGCAGGTTGCCCATGCTCAGGTCCCAGCCGTTGCAGGGATAGACCTCGCCGTGCGGGTCGAGGAAGATGATGTCAGTCCCCGCCGTGCACTCCAGACGCCGTTCAGAACCGGCCACGTAGTCCACAAGTCCCCTATTAAGGTAGGCGCGGAACCACTCCTTGGGTTTGCGTGAGCGCAGAAAAGCTTCAATGAGCTGCCTGATCGCGGCCTGTACCTTCTCCACGTCCTCGATGTGATTGTCGCTCGTGTGGAAGTAGTAGCTGTTGTGCGGCACCGCCTGAGCGAACTCCGCATCAAGTTTGCTAACGAACTCGTACAAGTTCAACAGATCGTGGGCGTTGTCGTCTTGGATCACCACGGCAAAGCCAAGGTCCCGAACACCTACCTCGCGCAGTGCGTGATACGAGCGCACGGCATGGTCGAACCCATTCTCGATCCCGCGGATGTGGTCGTTGGTCTGCTGCAGCCCTTCGACACTTATGCGGACGGTGAGCTCAGCATGCCGCCTGCCGATCTCAGCCAACCTGTCCGTGAAGTAGCCGTTGGTCGAAATCTCGAGCCGGCGCGCCTTCGGTGCCAGGATATCCACGATCTCTAGCAGATCGCGCCGTATCAGCGGTTCGCCGCCAGTGATGTTGACCCTGCCGAGGTTGTCGGGCAGCTTCCTCAAGAGATCGGGCGCAAACTCCTCCGTTGGCTTGCTCGGGAACTGCCACGTGCGGCACATGGTGCAGTGAGCGTTGCAGCGGTAGGTGACGATAATGGCGGCGTCCACGAGACTCAGCCTAGCCGGCAAGAGGAGCGTAGATCCCCTCGATGCGGTCGAGGAACAGCTCAGGATCATGTCTCGTGGCCACGCGCACCTGTGCTCGCTCGGCCATGGCGCTCAGCTCCGCGGGCGAAGCTAGAGCCCTTTGGATGCAAGCCTGCAAGGCGGCGACATCGCCGGCGGGAACCAACGATCCACACCGTCCATCTTCAAGCAACTCGGTGAGCCCGCCCAAATCACTCGCTACGACCGGCAGCCCGGCACTCATCGCCTCCAGCACGGCAGAAGGGCAGTTCTCGTAGCACGTCGAGGGCACGCAGAGGATCGCCGCGCTCCCCATCAGCGACCTGATACGGTCTGGGTCGACCCACCCCCAGAAGGTCGCAGCAACACCCAGGCGGGCCGCGAGAGCCTCGAGCTGCTCGCGCAACGGACCATCGCCAGCTACGTGCAGTTCCATGCCTGTCAATCCCTGAAGGGCGCGAATGAGCACATCCACCCCCTTCTCGTGCGACAACCTGCCGACGTAGAGCATACCGGACCGTATGCCGGTGGCCATCTCCCGAGGACCATCCACGGGATTCGGCACGACAACTATCTCGCGCGCGCCCAGTCCCATTCGCGTGACTGTCTCGGCAAGAAAGGTGCTGGGCGCCACGTACGTGTCGATCCCCCGAAGGTGGCCCCGCATGGCAGACAGATATGATTCCACGGTCGTGACAACACTCTTCGCCGCGGAATCCGATTTGCAGCGACCAGCAAGGCAGTGCCAGTAGTGCCCTCCCGCGCATGCTTCGCACAGCTCACCATGTCGAAGCAGGTGAGTCGCCGGGCACACCGTCCGGTAGTCATGAAGCGTCCACACCACAGGCAGGCCGAGCGACTTCGCAGCCGCCACGACGGCCAGCGTCAAATGGAAGTGAACGGAGTGCAGGTGGACCACATCGGGGCGGAACTCCCGAAACAGGTGCTCAGCCTTGCGCCGCACCTCGAGGGAGTAGACGCCACGCCAGGCGGCGCACACCTGCTCGACGATGCCCAACTTACCTCCGTACTCTACGTACTTCGGCCAGTACTCGGACCAGACGGAATCGAGGTTCATGGGATGTTGCATCGCGAACACGGCCACCGAGTGACCACGTGCCTTCAGACCCTTCTCAAGGTTGAGAGCGTGCACGCAGTCGCCGCCGCGAGGATAGTAGAAACTGTTGACCAGCAGCACTCTCACGCAGCCTATGTTACATCGACCGTCGCATGAGGCCCGAGCACGGCATCCGCGATCACTGGCCGCACGACATGCGGATGGCCATCACCGCTATGACCGACATAGCGGCCAGAGATCATCCGCAGAGGTGAGGCGACTGCGCACGGTGGTAAGATACAGGACATCGTGCCCACGAGTCCCCACCATATGTTCGCCTCGAAACGCGTTCTTCTTGCCGGTCACACCGGACTCGTCGGCAGCGCTGTCCTGCGGCGTCTGCGCACCGCAGGCTACCAGCGTCTCATCCTGCGCAGCATCGACGACATCGACCTCACAGACAGCGCGGTCACTCGTGCTCTTTTCGAGAGCGAGCAGCCGCAGGCGGTCATCGTCGCCGCAGCGAAAGTGGGCGGCATTCTCGCCAACTGGGAGCAGCCCTACGAGTTCGTCGCCGTCAACCTGGCGATCGAGCTGAACGTGATCGACGCCGCCTTCCGCAGCGGCGTGCGGCGTCTCATCTTCCTGGGTAGCTCCTGCATCTACCCGCGCGAGGCGCCGCAGCCCCTGAAGGAAGAGTACCTGCTCACCGGCCCGCTGGAGGAGACCAACCGCGCGTACGCGATCGCCAAGATCGCCGGCATCGAGCTGTGCCGCAGCCTCAACCGCGAGTACGGCACAGACTACCTCTCGCTCATGCCCACTAACCTCTATGGCCCGGGCGACAACTTCGACCTCACCTCGAGCCACGTGCTGCCGGCCATGATCTGTAAGTTCCACGACGCCAAGGTGGCCGGTCACGCTCCCGTGACGCTCTGGGGCACGGGCGCTCCGCGGCGCGAGTTCTTACATGTGGACGACATGGCCGCGGCGGCGGTGTTCCTGCTCGAGAACGTGTCGGCCGCGCAGGTGCCCGACGGTCTCATCAACGTCGGCTGCGGCCAGGACCTCACCATCGGCGAGCTGGCGGCCTTGGTGCAAGGTGTGGTCGGCCACCAAGGCCCCATCGAATGGGACTCGAGCAAGCCCGACGGCACGCCCCGCAAGCTGCTGGACGTGAGCCGGCTCACGGCTCTCGGCTGGCAGCCGCGCCTGACCCTCGAGGAGGGCTTGCGCTCCACTTACGACTGGTACCTCACCCACCGCGCCCAGGCGCCTGCCAAGGAGGCTGAGTGAGCAAGACGGCCCTCATCACCGGCATCACCGGCCAGGACGGCGCCTACTTGGCCGAGCTCCTTCTGGAGAAGGGCTACGTAGTTCACGGCATCAAGCGACGCGCCAGCCTGATCAACACCGAGCGCGTCGACCACTTGTATGCCGACCCGCATCAGCCGGGCGTGCGCTTCTTCATGCACTACGGCGACATGACCGACGCCACCAACCTGATCCGCGTGGTGCAGGAGACGCAGCCCGACGAGATCTACAACCTGGCGGCACAGTCGCACGTGCTCGTCAGCTTCGAGACCGCCGAGTACACGGCCAACGCCGATGCCCTGGGCACGCTGCGGCTGCTCGAGGCGCTACGCATACTGGGCCTGGAGCGGCGCACGCGGTTCTACCAGGCCTCCACCTCGGAGATGTTCGGCCTCGCTCAGGAAGTGCCACAGCGCGAGACCACGCCGTTCTACCCGCGCAGCCCTTACGGCGCCGCCAAGCTCTACGGCTACTGGATCTGCGTCAACTACCGCGAGGCCTACGGCATCCACGCCTCCAACGGCATCCTCTTCAACCACGAGAGCCCCATCCGCGGCGAGACCTTCGTGACGCGCAAGATCACGCGGGCGGTGGCGCGCATCGCGCTCGGCCTGCAGAGCGAGCTCTACCTGGGCAACCTCGACTCGCTGCGCGACTGGGGCCACGCCCGCGACTACGTGCGCGCCATGCACCTGATGCTGCAGCAGGACGAGCCCGACGACTACGTCATCGCCACCGGCGAGCAGCACTCGGTGCGCGAGTTCGTGCAGCGGGCCTTTGCCGAGGTGGGCATCGGCATCGTTTTCAAGGGCGCGGGCGCCGAGGAGGTCGGGGTGGTCGACTCCGTCGACCCCGACCTCTTGGCCCAAGCTCGGCAGGGCTCGGTGAGCGGCACACCGTCGGCAGCGCAGCCGGGCGCCACCCTCGTGCGCATCGACCGCCGATACTTCCGCCCGACCGACGTTCAGAGCCTGATCGGCGATGCGTCCAAGGCGCGCCAGCGCCTCGGCTGGCAGCCGACCATCGGGTTCGCGGAGCTAGTGAGCGAGATGGTGCGCGACGATGTGAGCGCGGCCGAACGCGACGAGCTCTGCCGCGCTCAAGGGTTCAAGGTGCCTCAGCCGACAGACTAGAGGCGTCGCGGACCAGCGCGACGCAGCCGCTGACTAGCGCCGTCCTCGCTGCTTGCTGGCGCTCTCCTGCTTGCCTACGGCTTGCTTGACACGGTTGCGCACCTTGGTGCCGGCGTCGTCGTAGCTGTAGTAGTAAGGCTGCGAGTAGTAGTCGGCGCCGTGGGCCTGCCGGGTGACGACCACGCCGAGCTTGCGACACGGCATCTGCGCGAGCTTGTCCACGGCCTCGCGCAGGACCGAGCGCTTGACCACGTGCATGTCCACCAGGAAGAGCAAGCCGTCTACCTTGTTGGCCAGCGCCGCCGTGTCGCCCACGGCGAGCATGGCCGGCGAGTCCACGAGCACCACGTCGGCCTGCCGGCTCAGGTCCTTGAGCAAGGCGCCCAGGGCCGGCGAGGTGCAGATCTCGCCGGGGTTGGGCGGCTTGGGACCGCTCGGCAACACATACATGCGCAGGCGCGTGCCGTCACCAGCGGC
>Ga0209777_10007484_pt1 | contig 12117 bp, 10 predicted proteins | sample FrelakmetHBP12HB_FD_187147 | JGI IMG/M metagenome (GOLD analysis project Ga0209777, IMG submission 187147) | Freshwater lake sediment microbial communities from the University of Notre Dame, USA, for methane emissions studies -HBP12 HB (SPAdes)... | ecosystem: Environmental > Aquatic >... | reverse complement strand
CGTGGATGAGAAAAGGAATATCAATTTGACAGTTGAGGTAGCAACGCACATCGGGAATGATTTAGTCCGCTGTATCGCTTTAGCCTCAACTGATGGCTTGGTCCGGGGGATGCAGGCAATTGACACCGGGGGTCCCATAACCGTACCGGTTGGGGAGAGCACCCTGGGCCGGCTGTTCAATCTCCTGGGTGATCCGATCGATGAATTAGGCCCTCTGCAGGATGGAGGGAAGAAATATCCGATTCACCGGCACCCTCCTGCATTTGACGAGCTGGATACAAAGGTTTCCATTTTCGAGACCGGGATCAAGGTAATCGATCTTCTGGAGCCGTATGTCAAAGGTGGAAAAGTAGGGCTTTTCGGAGGCGCCGGAGTGGGAAAGACAGTGGTGGTGATGGAGTTGATCAGAAATATAGCTAAAGAGCATGGAGGTTATTCGGTTTTCTGCGGAGTAGGCGAGAGAACCAGAGAAGGAAACGACTTATGGCTTTCTATGAAGGAGTCCGGTGTTATTTCCAAGACCGTTCTGGTCTTCGGACAGATGAATGAACCTCCTGGTGCCAGATTAAGAGTTGGTTTGACCGGTGTGACAATGGCTGAATATTTCCGAGATGAAGAGAACCGGGATATCCTGTTATTCATCGACAATATCTTCAGATTTGTCCAGGCTGGCTCTGAAGTTTCAGCTCTTCTGGGCAGAATGCCTTCTGCAGTTGGTTACCAGCCTACCCTGGGCACTGAGATGGGTGACCTGCAGGAGAGAATAACCTCCACCAAATCAGGCTCTATAACTTCTGTTCAGGCAATCTATGTGCCAGCAGATGACCTTACCGACCCGGCACCTGCAACTGCTTTTTCTCATTTAGATGCCACAACGGTTTTATCCAGACAACTTACTGAATTAGGCTTATATCCTGCGGTTGATCCCTTAGCCTCTACTTCACGTATTTTAGACCCTAATGTGGTGGGTAAAGAACATTATGAGACCGCCAGGACAGTACAGAAGATTTTACAGAGGTATAAAGATCTTCAGGATATAATCGCTATTTTAGGAATGGATGAGCTTTCAGAGGAAGATAAGACGATTGTAGCCCGGGCAAGGAGAATCCAGAGATTTCTCTCCCAGCCTTTTTTCGTAGCAGAGGCTTTCACCGGAACAGAGGGCAGATATGTAAAATTAGAAGATACCATCAAAGGTTTCAAGAAAATAATCGAGGGAGAATTAGACTCTCTGCCTGAGCAGGCATTTTACATGGTAGGCGGAATCGAGGAGGTCTATCAAAAGGCGGAGGAGATAAAAAAAGGACTGAGGGCATATTAGTTTTCTCCTCTCCTCTTAGGAGAGGATCAGGGTGAGGTTACCCATAATCCCATCTTGAGGGTAAGGCGGGATTACTCTTTTTCTCAAAACAAGAATGGTTGGCTGAAGTCTCAAGACCTTGACGGTTTTTGTCCACCTGCCCTTAGTCTCTCTTTTCCCCAGAGAGAGATTCAGGGTGAGTTTCTTCAGTCACTCGAACTCATCCCCTGGCCCCTTCTCCCCGCCTTTGGCGGGATCTTCGACTTACAAAGAGAAGGGGACAAAAATCCCTCTCTTTGCAAGAGAGGGATTTAGGGTGAGTTCGCAACCTAAAGCTTGTACCTTACCGAAACAAAAAATGGTCCCGCCAAAGGCTGGACCTCTACAAAAAAACGTCGGGGACAAACCCTGACGCTACGATATTTCCTCGACATTGGTCAGGAGACCAACGTCGAGCATTAACGCTCACGGTTTTTATCTTAGACTGTTGTCTCCGCTATCACCTCTTCTAAGGAAGTTATTCCATTCTTGAGCTTATCTATAGCCGCCATCCTCAGAGTCAACATACCATTAGCGACAGCATATTCCTTTATATCCTGACTGGATTTACCCTCCATAATAATCTTCTCAATCTCCGGGGTTATGGGCATAATCTCAAACAGACCGGTTCTGCCGGAAAAGCCGGTATTATTACATTCCTGACAACCCTTACCCTGATAAACCTTGAAATCTTTAATCTCGTTCTCCGGAACACCTAATCTCAAAAGTGTTTCCGGCCTCACTTCAACTTCTTCTTTGCAAGAATTGCAAATCTTCCTTACCATTCTCTGAGCCATTATCAATCTTACTGCTGAAGCCACCAGATAACCGGGCACTCCTATGTCTACAAGCCGGTTGATGGTACTCGCCGCATCATTAGTATGCACCGTAGAGAAAACTAAATGTCCGGTTAAAGCGGCTCGAATAGCTATATCGGCTGTTTCCCCGTCTCTTATCTCTCCCACCATGATAACATCCGGGTCCTGACGCAGAAAGGACCTCAGACAGGTGGAAAAGGTAAAACCGATCTCACTCTTTACCTGCACCTGATTTATCCCATCAAAATTAAACTCAACGGGATCTTCAGCTGTCATTATATTTATATCCGGTTCATTAATCTGTTTTAAAGCCGAATACAAAGTGGTGGTTTTACCACTTCCCGTGGGACCGGTTACCAAAACCATTCCATAAGGCAACCTGATCGCTTCTGCAAATTGTTTTAATCCCTTTTCCGGAAATCCTAATTTAGTCAGGTCCACCATCAGGCTGCGCGGGTCTAAAATACGCATAACTACTTTTTCCCCGAAAATGGTTGGCAGGACTGATACACGGATATCCACTGCCCGGTCTCCTATCTTGACTTTGATCCTGCCATCCTGTGGCAGTCTTCTTTCCGAGATATCCAGGTCTGCCATGATTTTCACCCTGGAGACAATAGCCGGTCGATATTTGAAAGGTAAGGGTGACATCTCCTGCAGGTTACCATCTAACCTGTACCTCACCCGGATCCTTTTCTCATAGGATTCGATATGAATGTCCGAGGCACCTCGTTTTATGGCATCCGAGATAATCCCGTCTACTAATTTTACTAAGGGTTTGTCCTGAACGGCTGAAACCAGATCCTGCTCAGAGGGAACTTCTTCAGAAGCATCTATGACCTCTAAATCATCATCCTTCATCCCTTTCAGGATCTCATCTATACCAGAGCTTTCCTGATAGTAAACATCGATGGCTTTCTGGATGGCTTTTTCCGGGCTGATGACCGGCTGAATCGAGCAGCCGGTGATGAATTTGACTGCGTCTAATACGTAGATGTTGCTGGGATCTGAAATGGCTACTATTAAGGTACGGCCTAACTTGCTGACTGCGATGACGTTGAATTTCCTGGCGATGTCCGCAGGAATAAGCTTGACTACTTCTGGGTTAAGCTCGATATCCGAAATCCTGAGGGCTCCGATGTTAAGCTGTCTCCCGATGAATTCGGACAGCTCATCCTCATCCTGGATGGCGCCCATTTTCACCAGGACCTGCCCTAACTTAGCATCACCTTTTTTCTGGAGCTCTAAGGCTTTAGCTAACTGTTCACGGCTGATCTTCCCAGCCTTGACCAGCATCTCCCCCAATTCTACAGACATAGTTAGTTACTCTGAGACTTTTAAAGCTGATCAGTTTTAATCTCTGAAAATATCATTTAACCGGTCTTCGGCTGATGCGGCAAAGCCAGAATCTATAGCCGGCTCGCTTTTCTTCTTGCTCTTGTGTGCCTCTTCCAGGATAGCGGCTAATTCCTCACCACATTCCTTGGCATAAAGCCTGACCATCCCAATGGTAGTACGGTCGTCAAAGATAACCACCAGGATCGATCTTTCCCCTACTAAGGAGATATGAATATGGTCCCTTTTCCCTTGGTGGAAAAGAACCGAAAACTCCGGCTCCCCTACTAATCGGGCTATCTCCCGGGTAGAAGCAAAGCTTCCTGCAAGAAGAGCTGCCAAAGCCGTTGTGTCCAGGGAATGGGTGAACCCCTGACGGGTTATCAGGTGGCCATCTTTATCCACCAGGAGAGCACATTTAGCTTCAGACCCTTTGATCAGCTTAATCAAAGCTCGATCGATTTTCTCGATCTCTTCCTCATGGATAATCAAGCTATCATCCTGCAATTTTACCTCCTGCCTGCTATTTTTTGTATCCATCTCCACAAGAATCCGCCTTTGGCGGACTTGGTTTTCTTTTGTTTTAACATCGGCGAAGTGATGACTTTACTCTGGAACGGAAGACCCGTTTCATCAGCTTTTACCGTTTGAGCCGTCTTCTCTGGGACTACCTCTTTGGAGACTCTTTCAGCCTCGACAGTTTCCTTCTCGATCTCAGATTGACTCCGGATAAGCGTCTTTTTTTCTTCCTCTATCTTTTTCATTTTCTCGATTAGCGCTGCTTGCTCTTTTTTCTTCGACTCTTCTGCTTCTCTTATTTTTTCCAATTCCAATGCCTTCTTTTGTCTTTCGACTTCCGCCATTCCTCTTTCCAGCTTTTCCATGAACAGCTTCTTTCTTTCTGCTTCTTCTCTATCCTTTCCTGCCTTCTCTTCCTGCTCTTTCAGTCTGGCCTTGATTAATTCTTCCTCTTTCTCTTTCTGTAACCTTACCGCTTCTTTGGCTTGTTCTTCTTCTTCTTTTTCTCTCGCATTTTCTAACTTTTCCTCCACCCGGCAGGTTCTCTCGGGCTGCTCTAGATCTCTTTCCACCTCTTCAAAAGAATCCTTCCCCAGCGGAGTTTCGGGTACAGCTTCTCTTGCGGGAGCATACGGCTTTTTCTCCAGCTCTTCTTTCTCGGCTGACGGCATAACCGAAGGTTTGGATTCTGCTGCCACTGAGACCAGTTCCTTTTTCCCCTCTGGCTCCGATTTACCCCTGGCTTTCTCCAGCACCAGTTTGCTGATGGCTTTCAGAGTGTCGAAAACACCTATCCCTTTTACCGCCACAGCTTCAATATAAGGAAGTCCTCTGGGATTCAAGCACTTCTCCAGCTCTTCCAAACTGGATACCTCTTCTAAGTCCCTTTTATTATATTGAATAATCATGGGGAGCTCTTCCAGGACATAGCCGTATTCTTCCAGATTCTCTATCAGATTATTCATGCTTTCGATATTCTCCTCTAACTTGGCTGCTTGCGAATCAGCCACAAAGATCAGCCCGTCCACTCCTCTCAAGACCAGCTTCCTGGTGGCATTGTAATAAACCTGGCCCGGAACCGTGTATAGCTGAAATTTAGTCGCAAACCCCTGTACCGGTCCAATATCGATGGGCAGAAAATCGAAATACAGGGTTCTGTCCGCATCGGTTGCCAAAGAGATCAGCTCTCCTTTGGTTTGAGGAGGAGCCTTCTTATGTATATAAATGAGGTTGGTGGTCTTGCCACTCAACCCCGGTCCGTAATAGACTATCTTACAGCAGATCTCTCTGAAAGCATAGTTTATCGAGACCATCTTCTGCTTTTTTCTCTTTTTTTAAAAATTCCGCTCTTTGATCTTTGAAGCAGTGTTTTTGATCTCCAACCGAACCAATCCGACGTTCACGTTCGGCTCGGTCGTCACCACCAGTATCCCAAAACCCACATCCGTCAGGAAAAGCTTCCCCTGCTCGGCTTCGATGGTCACCTGCTTCAGATGAGTACTTTTCAGCCTCTCCAGAGATTTCTGAACCGTACTGATGATCGAAGCTGCCATTGCGCCCACGGTCTCATCTTGAAATCTGGTGTCCAGATCCGCCGCGATGATAATACCATCATTCCCCACCAACATGCTTCCGGTGATACCGGTGGTTTTGTTAAGCTCCTCTAAGATCTGATACATTTCTTCCCTCCTCTGATCCCAGGAGTTTCCCATATTTTTCTTTTAAGAACTTCTTGAGCATTTCAGCTGATTTCATTATGCGAATGTTCAGCAGTTCGTCGGTATTTCGGCTGGCTATGGTTACCAGGGTGAAATCCAGAACCCGGTTCAGATTTATCCATCTTTTGGGCGTGAACAGCTGAATTCTTTCTATCTTGGATTCTCCCAATTTTTTCAGCAGATTGGAATTTATATCCTCCAGACTCAAGGCTAAAGGAGCAACCTTATCGCCGTCCAAACCTTCCTCGCAAGCTTGTCCCAGAATCAACCCTTCGGAGTCAACTAAAAAAGCTCCCTCCACCCCGGAATATTCCTTGAGGTAGCTCAAAGCATTTTCCAGAGTGCCTTCTTTTGGTTCAGCCTTTGGATGGAGAGGAACGACTTCATCCCTCACCTCCGGGATAGGCCTGGACCTCTCCAATTTTTTATCCCTCTCATGTTTTATGATCTTGTCTCCAAAAGAAAACTTGAAAAGCAGGGGCAGCAGTACCAGCTGAAACAGAATCGACGGAAGATAGCTCGCGATTCCCGATTTTAAGGATAAAAATAGATTCAAAGAGAACATGAAGGAAATGAGAATCCCGAAGATTATGCCGATCGAGACTCTGAGCAAAAGACTGAAAAAAGAATAAAGAGCAACCATAGGAAAGGAGAGAAAAGGGAAAAGGAGAAAGTAAATCAAGAGATACCAGACCAGTTCCAATGGAAAAAGCAAAAGAGGTTTTAATTCGAACCCGAGACTCTTGGGAAAAAAGACCAGCGGGAAAACCGCCAGGAAGGCAGAAAGTATAAAAAACTGCCGGTATTCTTTAAAATTGTCTTCTCTTTCCATGGTTTTTTGCCTTTTTGAATTTTACTCTTCAGCCAGCCTCTCTAATATCTGATCAACCTGTATCTTCAAAAACCCGAGATTGGCTTCGCTTCGGCAGACCATCAGCAAGATGTATTTTTTTAACCTGACTGCCCAGAAGTCCATCTCCTCAGTTTCCAGCAGGAACTGGTGCAGCTCGCCGAAGTTGATCGAGGGAAGGTTCTCTCTTATCTCCCTGAAAATCTGGGTGCCTGTAGCTCCGAGGCTTTCCTGGTCAAAATCGATCTTTAATCTGCTTTCCCTGACCAGACCATCATCTCCTATCACTAATGCCGCCATAAGACTTGGCAGAGAGGTTAAGCTGAAAAGTGCCTCTGAAAAGGGCAGATTCTTTTCGATTACTTTCGCCGGCTTCTCTTCCTGACGGAAAGTCTCCTCTGGAGGCATCAAAACTGCTTCCCTTTTCTTCTCCTTCTTCTCCTCCTTGAGACCTTTCTGAACTTCCTCCAGCAGGGTTTTGAGGGTTGAATTCTTTTTGTCGGTTGAAAGAAGTTTTTCGACTATATTTTTTGCCTCTTTGAATTCTCCTCTTTTTGTCATTATCCGCGCTAAGAGCTGCTCGGTCAAACGAGTTCTGCCATCTGATTTTATGGCTAAAAGGAGCTCTTTTTCTGCCTCTGAATACATCTCCCGGTCAAAATTAATCTTGGCCATAATCAGATGGCCTGCCCCATAATCCGGGTGATTTCTCAAACCGCTACGGCAAACTTCAAACGCCCTATCCATCTCTCCTTTTTTTCTGTAAGCCTCTGCCAGAGCTGCAAATATCTGGGAGTCTGGATGCTCAGAAAGTATTTTTTGACACTTGTCAATCCTCTCTTCTAATTCCAACAAATTAGCCATAATCTTTTCTCTCTAAAAAAGGTATACCATACAAATTATCGACAAGTTAAAGGAATAACTTAACTTTAAAAGAATTGACCCTTATGAAGAATGCCTTTTTCAACTGAGCTTTTTCTTTAAAAGAATTAATCCAAAAACCAGAAGAAAAAAACCCAGGAGTTGAAAAAGAAAAACAAAAGTGGGCAGACCGTTTATTGCGCCTAAACTCTGCAGAAATTCCAGGAAAACCGAAATAAGCAAAATCGACAGAGCCAGACCTGAGAAAACCCAGACCGAAGAAAGTTCCCCCCCTTTAAGTAATGAATGGATTTTAAGAGCAAAAAAGATACCGCTGCCCAGGATCAAGAGAATTATGAGGGTAAGCAAAGCACCTAAAAGGGAAGCCTCGCTTGTAGCCTGTTCCTCAGCCAAGCATCTGCTCCAGGGTAAAAAAACCAGGAGCAAAATTAACCAAGTTGATCGAAATTTAGATTTTAACCCGGACGACTTCATCCCCTAAACCGACTCCTCCCCTTTTAAAGCCAATTTAAGAGTTCTGAAAAGGTCATTCTCTAAACTGTATTTCTTTACCACTTCTCTTTCCTTTAGAAGAAAAGGAGCTGTGCTTTTCTTTATCTCGGTAGTGATCAACCTGGTGATATCCTCTCCCAGATAGTTATGAGCTAAGGTCAGATATCCTGAAAGCAGATTCTGCAAACCCTGGGAAACCTGGTGTAATCTTACCTCTTCCGGGATATTGTTCAGTCGCATTGCAAAATCTCTGGGCTGAAGTAAAGTCCCGTTTTTTAGCAGATGATTCAGAACCGGAAAAGAGGCTTGCTTCTGTGTCAAAGCACCCTCCCACAATTTTCCCTGAACTTTACCTAATTTCTGCAATAGGATTTTATCCACTATCGAAAAGCTGGTGGAGAAAACCTGAGTCAGTATCTCTAACAGCGCTGATTCTTCTTTTCTCTTATCCTTTCTGGTCTGCCTTTTTTCCCCGGGAGTGACAATCCCTTGATCTATAAGCTTGAGCAGTGCCCTGGAGGTGCTATATTCACCCAGAGGGCTTTCTTCCAGGATATCCGGATAGGTTTTGTCCCCGTCAACCATCAGCAATACCTTGAACTCATCCAGGCTCAGGCTGACCGAAGAGGAAGAACCGACCCTAGGATTCGGATTACCTTTCAGCACCATATCATCCTTGGGAAGGATTTTTTGCATCTCCACCATTTCATCTATCTTTCTGGTCCCCTCCATAATGACATTGATGGTATTAAGATCGGTGGTAATCTGTTCTTCTGCTGGAGCTTTGTCGTCCTGAAAGATAAAATCCCCCTCCTTCCAGCTAAAAAGGTTGTAAACGATCTCCTCTATCTGTAGTTTCAAGCAGGCGACCAGTTCTTCTTTTTTCAAAAGCCCCATCTCCACCACTGTTGCCCCGATCATTTTACCGGTTGCCCGGTGCAGCTTTATCACCTGATCTAATTCAGCCTGTGAAAGTTTGCCCAGCCTTATAAGCAGGTTCCCGATCAGATCCTCTTCGGTGTTAGAGGAAGTGGCATAGACAATGTTCCCCTCCCGGAAGTAGATCTCTTTTCTCTGTGCCTGACGTATCAGGGTCAGCACTCCGGTTTTTTTGCTGGAGCTGATAAGCTGCAGCAAATCCGGGAAAGAGAGGGTATTTAAATTGCCATTTAAACTCATATCAAAGACTACCGGCTATCTTCTTACCTTCAAGCACTGTACTGACTTCGAACATTTTATTATTGACCTTGATTATCACTGCTCCGCACCTGGATATCTGGAAAACTTCATTCTTAAGATTCACAGCAAAATTGAACTTATTATAGCCTGAAATTATTAATTCCTGGGCACCACTGTTCAGTGCCAAGTGTTCTATATTGCTTGTATTAGCTCCTTGAGTATTAAAACTCGCCACATCCGGTTGAAGCTCAAAAAAGGTGCTTTCTGGCAAAAGCCCTTCGCTCATCAGGAGCATGAAATTTCCATAACTCACTATCAAAAGGGGACTTTCACCTTCAGTCCCCCCTTCAGAGTTTTTATCGGGATAAATCGAGAAAACCTTAACCTTGCCGAAGAGCTGGTTTAGCTCTCGTAGATCCTGCATATTGATCTCCGTACTGTATGATTTACCTGAAATCGAGAAACTATCCAGATCCATCCATACCTCTTTTACTTTAATCTCGCTCAAAAGCTCCGATAACTTCTTTTCATCCTCCTTTTTGTCAGTCAAGATAAGACTATTTAATCTAGTTATTCCTTTTTTGTAGAGAAAGGGAAGGATGATTTTTTCGACATCTGAGGAATTATCCGACAGGTTTACCAGAATCTTTTCACCTTGCGGAGTCTCGATCAGCACAGCCTCACCTGAAGCAGAAAGGTAAGTGATTTTCAATTCAGATGACTTGAGGATTTGAAGATTAAGAAATAGTGGCAGTCCTATTAAGATTAAAGCGGAGACAAGCGAAGCAGTTGCGAACCGCTTTAAGTTTTTTTGAAAAATAATCACCAGAAGAGAGAGATAAAAAACCAAGATGAATATATAGGAAGGAGAAGAGACCTTTAAAGCCGCATATGGAAGAGAAGAGAAGAAAGACAAAATCTTTAGTATAAGGTCCAGCCCCAGCCAGTTGAATGAAGTAAATAAAAGGGAAAGCTTAATGACCTGCCCCCCATATTTCGGTCCAGTTATAAGTTAGTATATTAGGCTGGACAGAGGTAGGAAGATAAGGTCTGTGATTTTTTTTAGACTGATTAGGCCCTTGGAATCGATTCTAGCTACACCAGGTCGATCAGGAGAAGGCTTTTTTAAAAGGGGTATATTCCACTACTTATTAAGCTTGACCTTTGCGTGGTTTAGGTTAGCTTATTATTGAATTCATTTTAAGTATATATATGGAAAGAGCCCTGACTTAAAAAGTGGTACAATAACTGGGGGCAGGACACAAAGGAGACAGAGAAATCAGTCGAATTATGAAAGCTGTAGTTTCAAGTGTCGTTATCTATATCTTATTTGCTATCGCACTCAGCGTTTCTGCATTCTCGCAACACGATAGTCTTTCTACCGTTCAAATTAAGCCTTGGCACGTCGGATTGGGTAATGGTATATTTCAGCATAGCTACGAAGAGCCTGGCCTAATGAAGGAAAAGGGCTGGTCTCCTTTTGAGAACCTTTGGCTCTTCCTTGGTTATAATGATAAAAAGTCAATGTTTGCCGTGGAATTTGAAGCCGCAGAGGCGACAATCACCTATGATGGAGCACTACAAGAAATCGGGAGTACCGAAGTAATTCCGGTTACGGTCAAAAAGATTAAAGACACGTTTACTGAGATACGAGCTTTTTACGGAATTTCTTACAGAGTTAGGCCGGTATTATTCGTGACACCTTATGTCGGAATCGGAGCGAGATTCTGGAATGACGACCTGTCTACTTGGGAGAATGGCTATAGGCGGGAATCTCGGTACGTTTATGGCCCACTGGGAGTTCAATCCCGGCTACAACTAAAAGACCGAGACTTCAGCCTCAGGCTTGAGTATGATGTCCTTTTGAGTGGACGCCAAATAAGTCATCTCAGCGATCTCAACGGAACAAAATATTTGAATTATCCTTTTCTTTATCCTAATACCGAAAAGCATTTTGATGATGTCACAAACTGGCAACATCGAGGTTATGGCTTAGGAGCTTTTATTCAGACTGATGACACCAAAGGTGTAGCTGTCGTTGCCTATATCAGATATTGGAACGTTGCTACTTCAGATATTGCGTACTTCCACTATCGCATTGTAGAAACCCAAGCCGGTCAATCCCCATTAGTCTCCGAAGGAGACCTACCGGGTTTTGAGCCAGAGAACCACACCATCGAGTTTGGCATTCATACAAAGCTTTATCTTCGCTTCTGATAGTTAACAGACCCAAACCACCTGCAGAGAAACTTCTCACACATTATATGCCTCCAGTACCATTAGAACTGTTCGCGAGACTCAACTCTCTCCGTACACCAGGTAAAGTCGATACCTGTCTCACGGTGGTCAAACAGGTGCTTAGGAAAGATTTTTGCATATCAGAATGATAGGGTTTAGCAGAATTCTATTTCCAAAAAAAAAGATACATAAATCACCTAATTTCCTACTTTGGATAAAAGGAAATTTCTTGCTTGACAACCCTGCCTTTGCAGGCTGAAATTGACCCTGATGTGAAATAACATAGTTGGTTCAGCCAACCTGTGAATATCCTAACACCCTATGCCTTTTGTGGGAAGAGAAATAGTGTAAATAGGGTGGGAGTAAAATTAGATTAGCCCGAAAAAACTGGTTCTAACATCGTCCCGTAACCCACGATTTATTGCACTTAATGTCCATAAGGTGTAATTAGGCAAAATGACCCAACTATTTTTCTTTCAAGGTGGTACAATAACTGGGGGCAGGACAATCTTTAAACACGGTCCAGCGCCTAATTGTTAATAAGTTACTTGCAGTAGAATAGTTTCAGCAACAGTAAAAAAATCTCCCGGCGTCCTTGCGGGGAGATTTTGTTTTGCCTCAAAAAACAGTTATCAAGAAGATTTTTTTCTCCGATAAGATAAAAGGCAGTCTCTTTTTTTCAGGAAAGTTTTAAGGAGGAAAGATGGATAAGATAAAAGCATTTTTGATCAGCAACTTAGAAGAGAT